>JGI25319J35699_1000404_pt1 | contig 26179 bp, 18 predicted proteins | sample AutmiccommuBRH17_FD_35699 | JGI IMG/M metagenome (IMG submission 35699) | reverse complement strand
ACCCGCAAAAGAGGACGACCTTACCGTTACCCTGAAACTGTTCAACAGCATTGCAAGAGACCGGGGCGAAGAACTGCTGTATCGCGGTGTATCTATACAGACCGGACATCTCGAGGGGTTTCTTGCAATCCGACCGAATCTGCTTGAAGATATCGCCTTGATACGCCTGAACGACACGGCAATAGACAAGGCCGACCTTCCACGAATTCTGACAACTGAAAAGAAAGTGAATCTCATTATAAAAAAAGCGGATGACTGACAAAAAAAACACCAAAGACATGCTCGGCCGCAGCGGTCTGGTCCCGGTTCGGCAGGCACTTGACNCCCTTCTTGGCGCTCTTGCCGGTGTACGGATCGCAACCGAGACAATCCCCCTGACGGAAGCGTTCGACCGGGTACTGGCCGAGCCGGTCATTGCCCGCGAGGATCTGCCGATCCAGGCCCGTTCGACCATGGACGGTTTTGCCGTGCGTGCCGCCGATACCTTCGGCGCGAGCCAGTCGATGCCCTGCTATCTCAATATTACCGGCGAAGTCAGGATGGGCGAGGCGGCTTTCGGCGAGGTAAAAAAAGGCTGCTGCCATAAAATTCCCACCGGCGGTCTGCTCCCTCAGGGGGCGGACGGGGTGGTGATGCTCGAACATACCGTTCCCATTGACGACACCATGATTGAAATCGTCAAGGGTGTCGGTTCCGGCACCAATCTCATCCAGCGCGGTGAGGATATCGGCGCCGGCAAAGAGGCTTTGCCGGCAGGACACCTCCTGCGGCCTCAGGATGTCGGCCTGCTCGCCGGCCTTGGGGTATCCGAAGTGCCGGTTACCAAAAAAATACGGGTCGGCATCCTTTCGACAGGCGATGAGATCATCCCCCATACATCCATTCCCCTGCCGGGCCAGATTCGCAACATCAACACCCTGGCTTTGGCGGGACTGGTCCGCAGGGCCGGCGCGGTCTATGTCGACTACGGAATTGTGTCGGACCGGGAGGAAATTTTCCTGCCGGCCATGAAAACAGCGGTCAGGGAAAACGATATCGTGCTCTTTTCCGGCGGCAGCTCGGTCGGCATCAGGGATCTCGGCACCCAGGTGGTCGAAGCACTCGGCCCACCGGGCATTCTGGTGCACGGAGTGACCCTCAAGCCCGGTAAACCCATCCTGATAGGGCTCAGCAAAACCAAACCGATATTCGGCCTGCCCGGCCATCCGGTTTCCGCCATGGTCTGCTTCGATTTTTTCGTTCGACCGACAATCAAATTCCTTTCCGGCAGGAAGAGCCAACCCGATCTTCCAGTGCCTTCAGTCATGGCCAGGCTGACCCGGAATATCAACTCGGCTCCCGGCAGGCGCGACGTGATCCGGGTCAAACTGATCAAAGAGGACGATGGCTGGAAAGCCGAACCGATCCTTGGCAAATCGGGCTCCATATCAACCCTCTCCCGGGCTCACGGCTTTTTCATGATCGACGAAGACAGCCAGGGAGTTACGGAAAATTCAGTTATAAAGGTGCATCTCTTCAAATGAACAAGCAAAATATTTATGTCAGCAACAAACCGCTCGGGGAAGCAAAACAACTGTGGCATGACGCCCTGACCCTGCATGGCTTTTTCGCAAAAAGACCGACCGAGCTGGTTGCCGTGGACGATGCGCACGGTCGCATTACCGCCGAACCGATTTTTGCCAGACGCTCGTCACCTTCCTATAACGCTGCCGCCATGGACGGCATCGCCGTCCATTTTCTCGATCTTACCGGGGCCAGCGAAGCACATCCGGTCCGCCTGAAAAGAGACAGATTTGTTCCGGTAAACACCGGCAACGCCGTCCCGGAAGGATGTAACGCGGNGGTGATGATTGAAGATGTTCACTCTCTCAGCGAGACTGAAGTCGAACTGAACATGCCTGCCACGCCCTGGCAGCATGTTCGGACGATCGGCGAGGATATTGTCGCGACCGAGCTGATCCTGCCTGAAGGACACCTGGTTCGCGCCATCGATCAAGGGGCAATGCTTGCCACCGGCGTGACCAAAATCAGAGTGCAGCGTCCGCCCAAGGCCCATGTGATCCCCNCCGGCAGCGAACTGATCCAGCCGGACAAACAGCCGCAAGCCGGACAGATCATTGAATTCAATTCGCGCATTCTCGCCGGCTACCTGAATGAATGGGGGGCAAGCGCCACACGTGCCCTGCCTGTGGTCGACGATCCCGCGCTGCTGAGGAAGGCTCTGCTCGATGCTGCANCCGACAACGATCTGGTTATCCTCAATGCCGGCGCCTCGGCCGGAACCCGCGATTACAGCGCCAAGGTGCTGGCTGAAGTGGGCGAAGTGATCGTCCATGGGGTTGCCATCAAACCCGGAAAGCCGGTTATTCTCGCACTGATCGGCGACACTCCGGNGATAGGACTGCCCGGTTATCCGGTTTCGGCTCTTTTAACCATGCGGATTTTTGTCCGGGAGATGATTTCGGCCTTTCTGGGTAAAGGTTGTCCGGAGTCTGAATATGTCGAGGCTACCCTCTCCCGGCCGCTGCATTCGCCGATGGGCGTCGACCAGTTTGTCCGGATCACGTTGGGCCGGGTCGGCGACACCCTGATGGCGACACCCTCCGGCAAAGGCGCCGGGGCGGTAATGTCCCTGGTCCGGGCCGACGGTCTGTTGACTGTTCCTGCAGGCAGCGAAGGGATCGGCGCGGGCGAAAAAGTCCAGATCGAGCTGCTCCGGCCGCAGACCGAAGTCGATGCGACCGCCGTCTGTATCGGCAGCCATGACAATATCCTCGATCTTCTTGCCAACCATCTGCACAAGCGGCGGCCGATCATCCGCATCTCGTCCGCCCATGTCGGCTCGATGGGCGGGATCATGGCCATACGCCGGGGCGAGGCTCATCTTGCCGGCAGTCATCTCCTCGACGAAGAGACCGGCGAATACAATATTGGCTTTATCAAACGCTTTTTAAAGGATATTCCGCTGCAGTTGATCAATCTTTGCTACCGCGAGCAAGGGTTGATCGTCGCCAAAGGCAATCCGAAAAATATTAAAAGCTTCAGGGATATTGCCGATAAACAGTACACCTTTATCAACAGACAGAACGGTGCCGGAACGCGGCTTCTGACCGATAAAATTTTACGGGATGAAGGGATCGATCCCGCCGGGATTGTCGGATACGGGCATGAGGAATACNCCCATATGAGCATTGCCGCATCGGTTGCCAACGGCAGTGTCGATACCGGCCTCGGTATCAGAGCGGCGGCCAATGCCCTCGAGCTCGATTTTGTCCCCGTCGCGGAAGAACGCTACGACCTCATTGTTCCGAACCGGTTTCTGACTGACCGAAAAGTTACCGCGATTCTTGAATTGATCCGCAGCGACCGCGATTTTCAAGCCGGTATTTTAGCCCTTGGCGGGTATAATCTTCGTGATTGCGGCAAGGTTATGTACGAGCAGTAAAAGTGCGGCAATTCGGCTCGCCACCTGCTTTAACTTATTGAACGTTTGCAAAATAACATACATTAAAAGGAGAATGCCATGGCAGACAAGATTTATAGAGTGAATATGACCGATCTTACCAGCACCATCGAGGAGGTCCCTGCAGCCTGGGCCGGCCATGGCGGGCGCGGACTCACCTCAACCATTGTCGCAGCCGAGGTGGAACCGACCTGTCATCCGCTGGGACCGAAAAACAAGCTGGTTTTTGCCCCCGGCCTTCTTTCCGGCACGGTGGCAGCCAACTCCGGGCGGCTGTCCATCGGCGCGAAAAGTCCCCTCACCGGCACCATCAAGGAGTCCAACGCCGGCGGCACTGCGTCGCAACTGCTGGCACGGGCGGGCTGCAAGGCACTGATCATCGAAGGCCAGCCCAAGGGCGATACATGGTACAGTCTTGCTTTGACACCGGACGGAGTGACCATCAACGAAGAAAAGGAACTCATCGGCCAAGGCAATTTCCGGGTGGTGGAGACTCTGGCAAAACGCCTGGAAGGTAAACCCGGCATAATCACCATCGGCCAGGCCGGAGAAATGAGGATGGGCAGCGCCAACATTTCCATCAAGGACCCGGACGGCGGTCTGCGTTCCAGCGGCCGCGGCGGTCTTGGTGCAGTAATGGGGGCAAAGAAAATCAAATTCATCGCCATTGATCCAAAAGACGGCAAGGTGGCAATAGCCAATCCCGAAAAATTCAAGGAAGCGAACCGGACGTTTGCCAAGGCTCTTGTCGACCATCCGGTAAGTCAGGCGCTGGGTCAGTACGGCACCAATGTTTTAGTCAACATCATCAACGAAGCGGGTGGACTGCCGACCAGGAATTTCAGCACAGGACAGTTTGCAGGGCATGAAAGCATCTCCGGCGAAACCATGCACGACACAATCCTGCAGCGCGGCGGCAAGATCAAGCACAATTGCCACCCCGGCTGTGTCATTCAGTGTTCCCAGGTGTTTAATGACGCAAAAGGCGAAAAGCTGACCTCGGGCTTCGAATATGAATCGATCTGGGCGATGGGCGCGGATTGCTGCGTCGAAAACCTCGATCATATTGCCGAGGCCGACAAACTGATGGACGATATCGGACTTGACACCATCGAGACTTCCGTCGCCATGGGTGTTGCCATGGAGGCAGGCGTTCTGCCGTTTGGCGACGGTGCAGGAGTTTGCCGGATCCTGAAAGAAGAAGTAGCCAAGGGAACCGGACTCGGCCGGATTATCGGCAACGGTGCAGGTTCCGTCGGCCGCGCGTATGGAATCACCAGGGTGCCGGTGGTCAAGAACCAGGCAATTCCGGCCTACGACCCTCGCGCCATTAAAGGCATCGGCATCACCTATGCCACTTCAACCCAGGGTGCCGACCATACCATGGGCTACACCATCGCCACCAATATCCTTAACGTCGGCGGCAAGGTCGATCCTCTCACCAAAGAAGGTCAGGTCGAACTTTCGCGCAACCTGCAGATTGCCACCGCTGCCATCGACTCAACCGGAATGTGCCTGTTTATTGCATTTGCCGCCCTTGACGATGCAAAATGTCTGCCGGCGCTGATTGACCTGATCAATGCCCGGTTTAACCTCTCGCTGACCGGCGACGATGTGGTCAATCTCGGCAAATACATTCTGAGAACCGAGAGGGCCTTCAACACTGCCGCCGGTTTCACTTCGGCCGACGACAGACTGCCGGAATTCTTCTACACCGAACCTCTGCCGCCGCACAACGTCGTCTTCGATTTCAGCGGCAAAGAGATCGATACTTTTTGGAATTTTTAGATGATAAAGAAAAGAATCACAGTCAAACTCTTCGCCTATTTCGCGATAATCGTTTCAAACAAGAGGATCGTGAGGTTGGCGAAAACATAACGGTAGGCGATATTGTCGACTCTCTTACAATCGACCGGGAAGAAGTCGGTGTGCTGATGCTCAATTCGCGACACACCGAATTCTCTACCTGCCTTGCGGAAAACGATGTCCTTGCCATTTTCCCGGTAGTCGGCGGAGGGTAAATCCGGCAACCCGGGGGGCAGCACTCCCCAACAAGACCTGAGCGTCATCGATTGCTCAGGTCTTGTTGCCTCTTCCGGTATTGACGGCTTCAAGTGCCATCCGGCCTACCTCGTCATGGCGAAAGCAATCCACCAGGTGATCGTTGACCATCCCAACCGCCTGCATGAAGGCATAGCAGATAGTCGATCCGACAAAAGTGAAGCCGCGCCGCTTCAGATCCTTGCTCATTGCATCCGACTGCAGCGTCCGGGCAGGCAGCTCCGCCATGGACTTCCAGCTGTTCTGCACGGGAATTCCCTCGAAACAACGCCACAGATAACCGTCCAGGGTGTCAAACTCTTCACGTACGGTGAGAACGGCCCGGGCGTTTTTGATTGCCGCATTGATCTTCAGGCGGTTCCTGACTATGCCCGGATCGGCGAGCAATCGGGCAACGTCGGCTTCGGAGTATCCGGCCACCTTCGCGGCATCGAAATTATCAAAGGCCTTCCGGTAATTTTCTCTTTTCCGCAGAATCGTCAGCCAGCTGAGCCCGGCCTGGGCTCCTTCAAGGATAAGCATCTCAAAAAGCTTTCGGTCGTCATGAACCGGAACGCCCCAATCTTCATCATGATAGGCAATATACAACGGCTCATTGCCACACCATCCACATCTCGTACACATAAATCTCCCCGCACTCGATATATAATCAGGTTCTGTGTTTCTTCCAAGTTACCCACATCACTACTCTTCCCTGGACATGATGTCAACCGTCCCGAAGAAGACCCCTCACAAAACCTGGCGACATGGCAATCGCGGTCACAATGGCTATCTTATTACAATTCGATGGTACTTGTTGGGCGCTTCTAATGTCTTACCGATTTCCTGAAGATAATTGTGTTGCACAGCACTCAGCCGAAATGTTAACTTGATCAATAATCCTGCTGCGTTTTCTCACAACCTTATTCCCCATAGAGGATTGTTATGGATCTGTCTCTCAAGAAAACTCTCCTGAGATATATGCTGGAAGCCGATGGGGACGATGTATTCATCGGAAAGGTGCATGGCCTCTATACGTCCCGTGGATCGATTGTTCTGCAGACCGTTTTTCAACTCCTGGCCGGCATTGATTTACCTGATGGAAGCAGCGAGGAACATTGGGAAAACACTCTGCAGCACCGACAAAAAATGATGCACCGGCTGGAAAGAAATATCAGCATCACGACTGCGTTGAGCGACTATCTGCAGACTCAAACCGAATTTTTGCACCATCCCCGCCTGATTGAGGCAATGCAGTACGAGAATGTTGTCCACGAAACGATCCATGATAACCTCACAGGCCTGTTCAATCGCCCGTATTTCGATGAGGCGTACAGCCAGCACGTCTCTCTGGCAAACAGATATCTCCATGATTTGACGGTTATTTTTCTCGATATCGACAATTTCAAGGATATCAACGACACCTATGGTCATCTGGCCGGCGATGAGGCCCTGAAACAGATCGCATCGGTGATCGATCAGGAGAAGCGTGAAAGCGACATTGCCGCCCGCTACGGCGGCGAAGAGTTCGTGCTGCTGTTGACCTATACAGACAATGTCAGCGCCTTCGTTTTCGCCGAGAGACTGAGAAAGAAGATCGAGACCCTGGACTTCTGCTATCAAAACCAAATCATCAAGCTTACGGTCAGCGGCGGGATCGCCTCTTTCCCCTTGCACTCGGAAGACCCGCAACAGCTGCTGCAAATGGCCGATAATGCCGTGTATCTGGCCAAGGGCGCGGGGAAAAACAGAATCACTCATTTCAAGGAAGAAAAACGCCGTTATCTTCGGGTAAAAATTCATCAACCGGTCCTCGCCAAAGAACTCGATTTCCACAGCTCGCAGACCTTTACCGGGATGAGCAAGGATATCTGTGTTGGCGGGATACTCTTTGAAAACGATGAATCTTTGCCGCTCGGCGCCCTTATCAAGGTGAGGATTCCAGTCACCGAAGGCGCTCCGCTCATCCTGATCGGCAAAGTGGTCCGGGTTGAGGCCTTTGAAAACGGCAAATACGATATCGGCATGACAACTTCATTCAAGGAAATGGATAAAATTGCCAACACTGAAATAGCCGGTATTCTTCATACGCGGAAGGTGACAGAATAGCACCTGTCCACTGGATCCTTTCCGACATTTAATTCCAGCGACAGGAGCAAGACCATGAAAATGACCCATGTGATTGTCGAGGGACACGTTCAGGGAGTGTTTTTCCGGAGTTACACAGAACGCCAGGCTTCTCTCCTCAATCTCAACGGCTGGGTTCGCAACATCGGAAACGGGACGGTTGAGGCCATGTTTGCCGGCGCCGACAAAGACGTGGCGGCTATGCTCGAATGGCTGAAGATTGGATCTCCCGGATCGAGGGTGGATAATCTGAGAGTTGAGACGGTTGATTCCGATGAAAAAGTAACTTCTTTCGAAGTGCGTTACAATCACCATTAACCAGCCAGAGATCCTTCCATGTTCTTAGAAATAGACCACTTCAACCTCTGGTTCAACGGCTTTGACGATGATAACCGGCAATTCCGGAATCAGGTGCTCTTCGATGTTTCCCTCGCCCTGGAAAAAGGTGAAACAGTCGCCCTGGTGGGGGAATCCGGTTCCGGTAAATCGATAACCGCCCTGTCCATCCTGCGCCTTCTCGAGGAGAGCGGCAACACCAGCAGTCAGGGAGCCATTCACTTTGAGGGCCGCAACATCCTGAACCTCTCTGCAAAAGATATCCGGGGGATTCGCGGCAACAGAATTGCCATGATCTTTCAGGAGCCGATGACCTCACTCAACCCGGTCTATTCCATCGGCAACCAGCTCATGGAACCTCTCAGGCAGCATCGCAACCTGGCCGCAAGAGAAGCGGAACAGGAAGCCATCCGTCTTCTCGACCGGACGGGAATAGACGATCCCGCAGCTCGCCTGCGAGCCTTCCCGCACCAGCTTTCCGGCGGACAACGGCAACGGGTGATGATTGCCATGGCGCTTGCCTGCAGGCCTTCCCTGCTGATCGCCGACGAGCCGACAACCGCCCTCGATGTGACCATCGCGGCCCAGATACTCGAGCTGATCAGGGATATCCAGCGTGAGTTCGGCATGGGCGTTCTGCTCATTACCCACGATCTCGAGATAGTACGCAAGTACGCATCTCGAATTTACATAATGAAGACAGGCCGCATTGTCGAACATGGCACGATGGACGAGATCTTCACCAACCCTTCCCATGAATATACCAAGCGCCTGATGTCGGCGATCCCCAGAGGCAGGAAAGTGCCGGCTTCCCCCGGGCCTCTGCTCCTTAAAACCGACAATCTCACCTGCCGGTTTAAAAGCTATACCGGTTGGGTGCACCCTTTCAAGCGAAGACAAAAGATCACGTACGCCGTCGATCGGGTAAGCCTCGAACTGCAGGGAGGGACCACCTGGGGGATCGTCGGGGAATCGGGATCGGGAAAAACCACGCTGGCGATGGCTATCCTGAAACTCGTGCAGAGTACCGGCGATATTTTCTTTCTGGGAGAAAACATTCAGAACTGGCCCAATAACAGGCTTCGGCCGTTACGGCGGGAGATCCAGATCGTTTTCCAGGACCCCTTCTCGTCGCTCTCCCCACGATTCACCGTCCAGGAAATCATCGAAGAAGGGTTGAAAATTCACCTGCCCGAGACCAGCAGGGAAGAGCGCTACGAAATGGTGGTGGATACCCTGAAAGAGGTAGGGTTGACTGAAGATATGGCATTTCGGTATCCCCATGAATTTTCCGGAGGGCAACGGCAGCGGATCGCCATTGCCAGAGTCATTATCCTGAAACCCAAGCTGCTCATTCTCGATGAACCGACCTCGGCCCTCGATGTGACCATCCAGGGCCAGATCATCGACCTGCTCCTCAATCTCCAGCAGAAATATGGCATGACCTATATGTTCATAACCCATGATCTGCGGGTTATCCGGGCGCTGGCCGATTTTGTCGCGGTGATGCAGCACGGCAAAATCGTCGAGGCCGGACCCGCGCAGGAGATTTTCACTTCCCCTGCGCAGGAGTATACCAGGATTCTTTTTGCCGCTGCCCTTGGCAGACCGCGGGATCAGTCCACCGCCGGCTGATTTTTCCCATGCCGGCATTTATCGCCGCTGATATCGTCTTTAAAGAGCGAAAAGCCCCTTTCCATCGCACAGAAATCCCCGCACATGGTGCAGGTGGCTTCGTTTTCCGGCATTCTGCTGTTGCGTACCTCGCTCATCTTTTCGGGAAACATCGACAACCGGAAATACTCGGCGAAATCGCTGTCGCGTCTGGCCAATGCCACCCTTTTTTCCAGATCGCGCCGTTCAGGATATTTGGCAATGTCGCCGATCCGCGCGGCCAGCCTTGTCGCTCTTACCCCTTCCCGGACATCGTCTTCGTTGGGCAGTGCCAGGTGCTCGGCAGGTGTTATGTAGCAGATCAGATCCGCTCCATGCCAGGCCGACTGGGCCGCCCCGATGGCTGCAGTAATATGATCGTAACCGGCCCCCGAGTCGGCGGGAAGTGGCCCCAGCACATAGTAGGGTGCGCCGCCGCTCATCCGTTTTTCGAGCATGATATTGCCGGCGATTTCATCGAGAGGTACATGGCCGGGTCCCTCGACCATCATCTGACACCCCATCTCGCGGCCGAGGTCGGCCAGCTCGCAATTGATTATCATCTCGGCCATCTGGGCGCGGTCGTGACTGTCGTGAATGGCTCCCGCCCGGATACCGTTGCCGAGAGAAAGCACCGAGTCATACTTCTTCATCAGCGCGCAGACCCGGTCGAATTGCTCATACAGCGGATTCTCCCGGTTGTTATACTCCATCCACGAAACCATGAAGGTCCCGCCTTTGGACACCAGACCACCGTAACGAAAACCCTGCTTGCGCAGCCTCTCGATAGAGAACCGGTTGATGCCGCAGTGGATAGCCATAAAGGATAAACCGTCGGCCAGCTGGCGTTCGATCAGCTCAAAGAGATATTCCGGATCGAGTTTATTGGGATTGTGAAATTTTCTACCGGCCTCGGCAAATGCCTGGTAAAGAGGCACATTGCCCACCGGCAGCTTGACGCTGTCGAGAACCGCCCGCCGGATGGCATCAAGATCGCCGCCTGTGGACAGCTCCATCAGGGTATCGGCCTGCTCCTGTTCAGCAATTTTGGCTTTTCTCATCTCGAGGGCGACATCGGAAATATCCGAGGATGTGCCGATGGAGGCATTGACCTTGGTCCGCAACCCTTTGCCGATACCGCATATCTTCTGACCCGGCCTTACCGGATTGGCGGGAATGACAATATGACCGGCCGCAACCCCCTGGCGTATTACTTCTCCGGTAAACCCCTCATCTTTTGCCACCTGTTCCATATACGTGGTAACGACTCCTGCCCTTGCCAATTCAATCTGCGTTTTCATCTGTACGATTCCCCTTGGTAGAAAGTAAAAAAATATTCTCGTCAGGTGGGCAAAAAAAAAGTCCGTGCCACGGGAAACACCGCGACACGGACTTATATGGACAAGAAAGTCTTTTTCTCCCAGGCAGGTCTTCTGACTTGCGGATCATCCTCGGACTGCACCTTCCCGTTCAAAAACCTGAACAGTGGCTTTTTCGCAGTCGTCGTCCCCGCTTACAGCGCTGGCCCAACGTTACGGATTTACACCGTATTCCCTTTTCACCACCGGGGTTTCCCGGGGCACCTGGCAGATATGTAAACAACGAAGACGATTGTACCTTGAACGGAAAAAAAAGTAAATCGCCGAAATTCGGTAAAACTGACCTGACCAATCCACCACCTCCGGCTTCTTGCCGGGCTTAACATGGCTTATCGGGTATCCTCTCTGCAGCACAACTGACTCACAACGTTGCAGCACTCTTCCACTACCCGACGGTCGTACTCTTCCGGCAATCCGTCGCGGGCTCCTCTACTGATCATCTCGGCGTGCCTTAAGAGCGCGGCGCGATCCTCCTGCCGATGTGCAAAAGTCGCGATCATGGCAATGGTTTCCAGCATACGAATGGTCACCGATGCGCTGGATCGTCCGTATTGCCTGATCTGATTAAACGCCGTATCCATAATGACCGGAAAGGTGACGGCGGCGGCTATCACCCGAAGCCGATCCTGCTCGTCACGAAAATAGAGTGACGGCGTGTCTCGTTTCACCAGGCGACACAAAGCAGATCCCAAACGGTCAACGCAGGCAATGGCGGTGAACGGGGCGTTCAACCCCGGCGAGAGAGCCCGCACCGCGATTTCGACAAGTTGGTTGACGACAAACTCGATGTCCTGCCTGGGCATTCTCTCGCGGCCCAGGGCAAATGCGGAATTGATCCTGCGCGTGAGTTCATCGGTAACCCGATCCCCCGGCAAGACCTGTACAGCGGACACCCAGCGACCAAATAGTGGCCTGGCCTCAGCTCTATGCGAATAACAATATCCTCTTCCGCAGCCAATGCTGTCAAGGTCTCAGTGTCGATGAACTGAAGGTAGCCGTCCCCTTCTGCATCAACCGGACGAGCCTCCCGGCCGAACACGTCGAGGAAGGCGGCGTCAGGGGGTTCCGCCTTCCTCGGCGGCGCTTCCTGTCCAGTGCGCTCAGGGAACAATTGATCAATCCCCTCGATCAACTCCAGTCCCACCTTTGCCACAATCTCGTTGGCCTGAATGGAAACCGACACATGATGAATGAAGTAGATCAACACCCCCACACTCACGACCGCAAACAGCACGCCCAGGGTGACGGACAAATGAGGAACAAATGCACCTTCGTCTTCTCGTTTGATGGTACGGAGGACCAGCAGGCAATAAAGAAAGGTGGCGACGAACGTACCGAGAACCACCTGGGTCGTGGTATCGCGCATGAAATTGCGGAGTAGACGTGGCCCGAGTTGTGACGAGGTAAGCGTCAGAGCGACCAGGATCATCGAGAAAACCACCCCTGCGATTGTGATCATTGATCCGGTGACGGTCGCCATCACGGCACTCGCCCCCTCTGCCCCACCACTGAACTTCCAGCCCAGGGCCATTCGGAACCAGTCCGTTATCGGCCCATCCAGAACAATGGTTACGCTGGCCAGCGCCATCGCCCCGCCGGACATGATTACCGGGAGAAACCAGAAACTGGAACGAATGCGGTCCCAATACTTGAAAATCTTGGATTTCGATGTCGATACTTTATCCATGCCCATGTCTCCATGGCTGCACGCCGTCTACAGTCGCCGGCCGGGGCTCAACGCTCCACAGGCGATCCTCACTTTATCTCATCTACTCAACACAATAATCTAACAATTTTCAAGAGCATTGTCAGCAGCAAAACAGAGACGGCAGGAAGGCCAGGATATGAGAAACCTGCAATGTCAAGGAGTTAGACAGCAAGGGCTTCTTCTGCCGCTGCCCGTGCATGAATGGCTGTTGTATCAAAGAGCGGCACCTCAGAATCCTGTTGATCGACAAGCAGTGAAATTTCCGTGCAGCCGAGGATGATCGAATCGGCCCCCTGTTCCACCAGATCTGCCATGATTCTTTGATACTTGCTGCGCGAAGCGGGCAAGACGATCCCGCGGCACAGTTCTTCGTAGATGACCCGATGGACGGTCTCGCGATCCTCGGGCTTTGGAATGACCACCCGAAGACCATGACGTTCGCTCAAGCGGTCGCGATAAAAGGCATCTTCCATCGTGAACCGCGTGCCGAGGAGACCAACGGTGGAGTGACCGTCCTGCCTGATCCGGACAGCCGTAGGGTCTGCGATGTGCAGCAGCGGAATGGAGACCGCGGCCTCAATACTCGCTGCCACTTTGTGCATGGTNTTCGTGCCCAGCACCAGAAAGTCGGCCCCGGCCACTTCAAGCGAGCGGGCGATGTTTCCCAGCATCATCCCTGCGGCCTCCCAGTCGCCGGCATGCTGAAACCGTTCGACCTCATGGAAATCGACGCTGTACAGGATGATTTTCGCCGAGTGAAGCCCACCCATGCGTTCCTTGATCGCCTGGTTGATCTGGCGGTAGTACGGGATCGTCGATTCCCAGCTCATGCCGCCAATGAGGCCTATAGTCTTCATAATCGATTTTTGATACTATGTTCCTGGTGATTTTCGCGACCGCTGTCTATTTCATCGGTTTCAATTCAACCCGACGGTTGTTGCTCCTGCCTTTTTCCGTCTCGTTGGTGTCGATGGGCCTTGATTCGCCATAGCCTTTGGCCGTCATGCGGGAAACTGCAACACCCTTTTCCTGCAAATATTTCATCACGGTATGAGCGCGACGCCGGGACAGATCCATATTATGAGCATCCGAGGCTGTGCTGTCGGTGTGACCTTGGATTTCAACCTCGATATCGGAGTGAACCTTCAAGATCTTCACGATTTCGTTCAGCTTCCGGTAAGAGCTGTCCATTAATACCGCCTTGTCGATTTCAAACTTGATGTCCTTGAATACCCAGGTGCCTGCTTTGCTCATCTCCGGCAGCGCAGCCTCAACCTTCCTCAGCAGTACAGTCTCAACGAAATCGGCCATCGCCGCCCCGGTAGTGACATCCATGGCATTAACAGCCCTCCCGCAACCCGGAGTAATCTGGCTGAGCGACGAGAGCAGTGCGCGACCGTTTTCATCATAGCCGACGAGAACGGTATAGATGCACAGCCGATCCTCGTACTGTGCCTGCAATTCCCTGGCAGCGCGCAACGGCGAGTTATCCATGTCCTTGCCGTCACTGACCAGAACCATGGCGATTTTTCCCCTGGCGTCCTTGAGATCGTCCGCCAACGCTTTGAGCGATTTTTCCATCGGGCTCGGCCCGCCCGCCGGAATGATTTCTGCCAGCGCACCGGCGATGCCTGAACGTGAATACTCAGTCAAGCCGTAATTGAGAATAGTGCTTTTATCGGAAAATGCCGGCGAATGCCCGAAACTGCGCAGTGCGGTTTTCAGTGGCAGATCGGGCATGGTTTGATTGAAGTGAACCAGGAAATTGCGACCGATGACGAATTTTTCCAAACCGTCATAGCTTTCAGACATCGAAGAAGATGCATCAAGAACCAATATCAGGTTATCGGCCTTCTGCTGCCACATATCCTTGGCCAGCGGCTGGACCTGGAATGGCTTTGATTGCTGCACGTTTTGCTGCGTAGCGCAACCGCCCGCCAAAAGCATGAAAACCAGGACAGCCGACAGCCAACAGAGTCTCTTTGGGTTCATAAACCTCCTCTTTGTGATTTTTTTCATCACATGACGCAAATTATAGCAGCCGGAATTGTCGGCGAAAAACGTGAGAAACCCACCGTATCTCAGCATGAAGGCGCGAAGATATCATATTTGAGGGAAAAAACGCAATGGAGTTTATTTGTATCTCAGGAATCGGCGGAGGCGCCTCCATTGGCGCCTCCACGATGGAAGGATAGTACCTTAATTCATTTCTTTTTTTTCACCCCACAAGGGGGTGCTGAAAAGAGTACCCCCCTTGTGGGGTGTCAGTTCCGAGTGAGAAATCGCGCAATAACTTCATTTACCTGGCCAGGACGATTAACAGGGCCCATATGGCCAAGATCCTCAAACTCCACAAGCTCTAGAGGCAGTGCGTTCGCCAGAAGACGTGTTATAAAGCGCGACGTTGCAGCGCTTCCAGATCGCGGCTCGAGTCCGGATATTGATTGCCAAATGAAAACATCATGAATACTGGATTCCACGTGAAAGCATGTTAGAATGACAGTTACACCGACACAAACTCGAAAGAGTACTCATCCTATTACTACGAAAGCATCAATCTCAACTATGTTTCCAGACACAATTCTCTCTTCCGCTCCACATGCGCCAGGAGTGTACCTGATGCAGGACGGCAAATCGACGGTCCTCTATGTCGGCAAGGCCAAGGACCTGTTCAAGCGGCTCTCCTCCTATGCCCGTTTTTCCGGGGCCGAATACAACAAGACTTCGGTCTTGCTGGACAAGGTCAAGAAAGTCGATACCATCATCACCAATACCGAAAAAGAGGCGCTTATCCTCGAAGCGTCTCTGATAAAAAAATATAAGCCGAAGTACAACATCATCCTCCGCGATGACAAGAACTATCCATACATTAAAGTAACCGTTCAGGAAGAATGGCCGCGGGTGTTTATGGCCAGACGCAAATCCCGCGACAAGGCCCGCTATTTCGGTCCCTACTCGTCGGCCGGCTCGATGTGGGCGACGTTGCGCCTTATCGGCTCGCTCTTCCCCTTGCGCAACTGCAAAAGCAGCGAGTTGAAAAAAAGGGACCGCCCCTGCCTCAACAGGCAGATCGGCAAGTGCCTGGCACCCTGTGCCGGAAATGCCGACCGGCATTTATATATGGAGCATGTCGACAAGGTTGTGATGCTCCTTGAGGGGCGGAACCGGGAGCTGGTCGGCAATCTTCAGGCCCAGATGCTCGATGCCTCGGCAAAGCTCGATTTCGAACGGGCGGCAACCATCCGGGACCAGATTTCCGCTCTCAATCGAACCTTGGAAAAACAGGTGATTGCCGCCAGCCACAACAAAGACCAGGATGTGTTCGGCTTTGCCAGAAAAGATGCCGCGGTCGCGATTGCGCTGCTCTTTATCAGAAACGGGTTGATCAACGGCAGCCGGAACTTTTTCCTTTCCGAACCGTTCGGGGAAGACGCATCGATCCTCTCCCAGGTGCTTGTACAACTGTATGGCAGCGATGCCGTTATCCCGCAGGAGATCCTCCTGCCTTTTGAACCGCTGGATCTCGATCTGTTTGAATTACATCTGCGCGATAACATCACCAGCCGGGTTACCGTGAAAATCCCGAAGCAGGGAGACAGCCGGCAGCTCGTCGCCATGGCCACCGCCAACGCCCTTCAGGCTTTTGAAGAAAAAGAGAAAAAATCCAAGTCGTGGGATAACCTGTGCGAGTCCATGCAGAAGACCCTCCACCTGGACCGCCAACCGAACAGGATCGAATGCCTCGACATCTCCAATATCGGCGGCAAGCAGGCGGTCGGATCGCTGGTCAGTTTTCACTTAGGGGAACCGGACAAAAGCAACTTCCGCCACTATCGGATAAAAACCGTCGAGGGTCCCAACGACTACGCCATGATGAAGGAGGTTCTGACCCGCCGCCTGAACCGCGGTCTTGCCGAAAACACTCTGCCGGACCTGTTTGTCGTCGACGGCGGCAAAGGACAGCTGGGAATGGCGCTGGCTGTCGCCAAAGAGCTCGGCATTACCCATGAAGTCGATTGGATCGGCATAGCCAAAGAACGGCAGGACGAGGGAGAAAAGCTCTATAAGCCTGACCGGAAAAATCCCCTGGTGCTGCCGGCACATAACCCCGTTCTTCTCTACCTGATGCGCATCCGCGATGAATCGCACCGCTACGGCGTGACCTTTCACCGTAGATTACGCAACAAGGTCACCCTTGCTTCCGAACTTGAGAAAATCCCCGGCATCGGCACCGAAAAGAAGAAGCAGCTGCTCAAACACCTGGGCAGCCTGAAACGGATCATGACGGCATCTCAAGCCGAACTTATGGAGGTTGAAGGCATCGGCGAGGGACTGGCGGCGGAAATCTTCAACTATTTTCAGCATAACGAAACCGGGTTCACTCAATCGCTGTCAGACAATTGACATCGGCCCGGAGAAGGATTATGGAAATACATTATATTGAGCATTTTGTGAAATAAAGCCGCTTTATGAAGGGATACGACTATGGGAAAACTAACGAAAAGCCAGATCGACCGAGTAAAAAAGTACAAGTGTGAAGTGTGTCTGAAGGATATCCCGATAGAATATTATTTCACTCCCGGTGACTCGATAACCTGCACAGGGTGTGGCACCGAATACCTGCTCCAATCCAAAAGTCCGTTGGAACTCGTCATGCAGACAATCGATTACAGCAAGATGGATTACGACGGATCGTACTGACACACTCCGACTGTTCGGATCACAACAAAAAAAAAGGGGCAATTCGACTGTCTGCAAGTCGAATTGCCCCTTTCCTTTTTCCTCCTCTCTTTCTCTCCAGTTACCCGTCATTGCTGAACTTTTCCTCTGGGTCCCTTGACACCTCCATGACAATGCAGTACGTATTAAGAATATCATACGTATCAATAGGAGCATATCATGACCAAGAAAGTGACAATAAGCATTCCCGATTTTCTTCATGAAAAGTTGGAAAACTGGCGGGAATCGTTCAACCTCTCTAAAATATTCCAAGACGCTGTCGCCGAAGCCATCCAGAAAAAGGAGGAGTTCCAGAAGCGTCTCCGGGAAGATCTCGACCTCGGGCAAATCATCGACAGGTTGCGTCACGAGAAGATGCAGTCGGAAGGCAACTATCATGAAAGCGGCAAAAACGACGGCATACTGTGGGCTAAATCGGCCCACTACGACGACCTCCAGCACGCCCTGCACTGGACGGATCTGGAGAATGCAGCGAAGGACAAGATTCTAGGCCACTATTTCTCCACAAATCCCACGGCGAGCCGTTTACTCCCAGGCAATACGTATTACGACTCCAAGTACTCCCTCAGCTATCTTCAAGGCTGGAAACAGGGAGTTGAACAGTTCTGGGAAGAAATCCGGGAAAAGTTGTAATCCCGCAGAAGCTGCTCCTCAAATGATCTGATGCAATGAAGGAAGGAAAATTATGACTTCTTACTCTGCTGTCCTAGGGATAGATGTTGGATCGGTAGCCGCCGGGGTTGCGGTGATGGACAACAACCGGCAAATCCTCTTTTCCGGATATGCTTTCCACCACGGAGACATCGCCGGCACCCTGACCGGGCTCCTCAAGGATCAGGATCTTGGCAGTATCCGCTACCTCGCCGCCACCACCTCGACCCCTTCCTCCGTCAAAACAGAGAATCGATTAAACAACCGGATGGCGGAGATTACCGCAGCGAAAAGATATCATCAAAGCATGCGTGGACTGCTCGTTGTCGGAGGCGAAAAGTTCAGTTTTTCGACTTTTGACGCCGAAGGCCATTATCTGGGCTCTGCCGCCAACACCTCGTGCGCAGCGGGCACCGGCAGCTTTCTCGATCAGCAGGCGGGCCGGCTGAAACTTCACGGCATTGAGGAACTCAGCAAAATCGCCTGCACCTGCACCGGCAAATGTCCGCAAATAGCTTCACGTTGTGCCGTTTTTGCCAAAACCGACCTGATCCATGCCCAGCAGGAAGGATATCAACTGGACGAAATCAGCGACGGCCTCTGCCATGGCCTGGCTAAAAATATTGTCGACACCCTTTTCAGCAGCACAAAGCCGCCGCAGGGCAAAATTGTTTTCTGCGGGGGAGTCGCAAAAAACAAGGCTGTTGCAGGGCATATCAGTGACCTGACCGGTCTGTCGCTTACCATCCCCGGCAACGGACACCTGTATGGAGCCATCGGCGCCTGTCTGCTGTTGCAGCAAGAGTTGGAGAACAATAACGAGACTATCGCCCCTGTTTCGATCGAAACGATGAACCAGTTGTTCGAGACCGCTGAATCGCCTGCCAGAGAGTACTTCTATCCGCCCCTTCAGCTTCATCTGTCTTCCTATCCCGATTTTACGGACCACACGCAATACCTGACGAAAAGAGGCGAAAACGGTATGGAGGTCGAGGTCGATCTCTATCTCCCTCTTGAGCGTGGCCAAAAAATTGAGGCATATCTCGGAATCGATATCGGTTCAACCAGTACCAAGGCTGCGATCATCGACGAATCGGGTGACCTGGTCGCCGGTTTTTATACCCGGACCGCCGGTCGGCCGCTCATGGCGGTGCAGAATATTTTTTCGGCCATTGACGAATTGCAGCAGAACAATGATGTTGCCATCTCGATCCGCCAGAGCGGTACCACCGGGTCCGGCCGCAAATTCATAGGCAAACTGATCGGCGCCGACGCAATCATCGACGAAATCACCGCCCATGCCCGAGCCGCCTGTCATTTGAATCCGGAGGTTGATACGATTATCGAGATCGGCGGCCAGGACGCAAAATTCACCACCCTCAAAAACGGCCGGGTCACTTTCTCGACCATGAACAATGTCTGCGCCGCCGGCACCGGCTCGTTCATCGAGGAGCAGGCGGCAAAGCTCGGCTGTCCGGTTGAGGAGTATTCGGCAAGAGCGGAAAACCTGCGCGCACCGATGACAAGTGATCGTTGCACCGTCTTCATGGAACGCGACATGAACCACTTTCTCAGTGAAGGGTATGATATCAACGAGGTTTTGGCCTCTGCCCTGCATTCGGTCAGGGAAAACTACCTGCTGAAAGTGGCTACCGAAAACAACATCGGCAAAACCATTTTATTCCAGGGCGCCACCGCCAAAAACAAAGCCCTCGTCGCCGCCTTCGAACAACGCCTGCAGAAACCGATATTCGTCTCCAGGTACTGCCATCTCACCGGCGCCCTCGGCACCGCCCTTATCCTGCGTGAGGAAAAGCGGCGGGAAAGTACATTTACCGGAATCGATCTCTACAAGAAAACCATTCCGGTCGCAAGCGAGACCTGCGAACTGTGCACCAACCACTGCAAGATAAGCGTGGCAACAATCGATTCACAGAAAGTTGCCTACGGTTTTCTCTGCGGCCGCGACTATGAAACGCGCAGCTACGTTGCCCGGGATTGCCGGGCAATCGACCTGCTGCAGGAGAGAAAACGGCTGCGCCGTTTTCAAAAACAGACGGTTGACGGCGACCTGACCATCGGCCTGCCTGCTGCCGTCCATCTGGTTGACGATCTGCACCTGTGGCAAATGTTTTTTGATCGTCTTGGCATCAAAACTCTTACCAGTGAGAAATACGATGAAGCCCTGCAGGAAGGAAAAAAACTGAGCCAATCGGAGTTTTGCGCCCCAATGACTGCCATGCACGGCCATGCCCAATGGCTCCTTGACCGCACCGATTTTCTCTTCATGCCGATGTATCTTGAAAACAAGGCGAAAGACGCCAGACGGCAATACTGTTATTACACCCAGTTCCTGCCCAGCCTCATTTCCTGTATGGCAGGGCAGGAGGAACACCGGGTTCTGCGGCCGATTATCAAGTATCTCTACACCAGCTTTCACACGAAAATGCAGTTGTACCGGATGCTGCAGCAGATACGCCCGGGCAGGTGGAATTTTTTCGAGGTGACCTCCGCCTACGACAGCGCCGTTGAATTTGACCGGCAGTACCGCCAGAATCTGAAAAAGCTCTATTCTTCCCGGAAGGCGCAACAAGGGCAGGCAGATGTCGGCGTGGTCTTTGTCGGTCGCCCCTACACTCTGCTCTCCCCTTCGCTGAACGGCAATATTCCAGGGATCTTCAGGAATCTTGGAGTCGACACCTTCTATCAGGACATGTTGAACGACGAGCCGGGAGATTTTACCGGGCTGCGCCCTCTCCTTCAGGAAATCCACTGGGAATATGCAGCCAAAATTATCGAAGCCGCGGAAATCATCGCCGCGACAGACGGCATCTATCCGGTGTATGTAACCTCGTTCAAGTGTTCCCCCGACGCATTTGCGGTTGAATACTTCAAGAAAATCATGGATCGCCACAACAAACCGTACCTGATTCTTGAACTCGACGGCCATGACTCGAGTGTCGGCTATGAGACGAGGATAGAGGCGGCGATCAGGTCTTTCAAGAATCATCGCGAGCAACGCCCGTTTTTTCTGCCGGTTGATTACAGCACCCTCAATCAGACCTATGCCGAATCCCTCGCCGGAAAGCATGTTCTTTTCCCCAACTGGGATCACATCACCTGTTCGCTGTTGACCGCCACCCTGAAAAGAGAGGGCTACGATGCCCGCCTCCTGGAAGAATCCGATCGGATTATCCGCGAGAGCCTCAGACATAACTCCGGCCAATGCATTCCTTTGAATGTCGTGGCCCAGTCCTGCATCAATTACATTAAAAAACAAAATCTCGATCCGGCCAAATGCGTGCTGTGGCTCAATCGGTCGTATCTGGGCTGCAACATCAGGCTGTNCCCCAACTATATCAGGCAAATTTTTGTCACACATGGTGGCGGTCTGGAGCACGTCTCGGTCTATCAGGGGGATATCTCGTTTTCGGATATCTCCGTGCGGGCTTGCATAACGGGGNATTTTGCCTACATGATCGGCGGCATGCTGCAAAAGATCGCCTGCAAGATCAGACCGTACGAGATTGAAAGCGGCCGAACCGACAAGACGCTGAAGAAAAGTATCAAAGTGCTCTCGGACGCTTTCATGGGGAAACGATCGATCGAGAAGACCCTCGATGAAATCGTTTCCCAATTCGAATGGATTGAAACCAGTGTTTCCCCCCGCCCCAAGGTGGCCATCTTCGGCGATATCTATTCACGCGACAACGAGGTGATGAACCAGGACCTGGTACGGTTTATCGAGACCCATGGCGGCGAAGTGATCACCACCCCCTACAGTGAATATGCAAAAATGATTGCCGGCAGCTATTTCCGTAAATGGTTCAATGAGGGTAAGTATTTTAATGTCCTGACCAGCCGGGCTCTCTTGACCACCATGACTGCGATGGAGAAAAGCTATGCGAGAATATTCAACCGTATTCTCGATACCCCGCAGCACACCTATGACGACGATCCGGCTGAGATTCTCGCAAGGTATAATATCTCGGTTGAAAATACCGGAGAGTCGATGGATAATATCCTGAAGATTCACTATATTAAAAAATACTATCCCGAGGTGTCGCTGTTAGTTCAGGCAAGTCCGGCCCTCTGCTGCGCCTCCCTCATAACCGAAGCAATGAAGGCAACGATAGAGAATATCACGGGAACACCCGTTGTATCGATCACCTATGACGGCACAGGCGGCGGTAAAAACGATATCGTCATTCCCTATCTGAAGTATCCCCGCATACCGGGAACCAAGGAAAGTCGATTGGCGAAATACTACAGGGCGAAGTAAGCACAGCAACATCATTACTACAGATTACGGCGTGCAATGGCTTGACTCCATGCAATAAAAGTGTGATATAATAATCATTCATCCTCACGCATCTTCCGGAGGCAACATGAACTTCCTTGGCGCGCTCTACCTTGAAAAAAACATGTCCGGCACTTCAACCGGGACTGTCTGGCTCAACAAAGGGAATAAAAAAATAGCCGTCTCCTCGCCTGTCGACGGCGACAACTTTGCAAATATCGGCAAGGCTTCCGCAACCGATTATGACCAGCTGATTCACCAGGCGCAGCAGGCCTTCCCGATCTGGAGGGCAATTCCCGCGCCCAGACGCGGAGAAATAGTCAGGCAGATCGGTCTTCGCCTGCGGGATTTCAAGCTGCACCTCGGCACGCTGATCTCGTACGAGACCGGCAAACCACTCCAGGAGGGTCTGGGGGAAGTACAGGAAGTCATCGATATCTGCGATTACTGTGTCGGCCAGTCCCGCATGCTCTACGGCATGACTTCGGTTTCCGAACGGCCAGACCATCGGCTTTTTGAGCAATACCAACCCCTTGGAATCGTCGCGATCATCACCGCCTTTAATTTCCCGGTGGCGGTCTGGGGCTGGAATGCGATGATTGCCGCGATATGCGGCGATGTCTGCATCTGGAAACCGTCCTCCAAGGCCCCGGTTACAGCCATAGCCATGCAGAAAATCGTCGCCAGGGNGCTGGAACAGAACAATCTGCCGGAAGGAATTTTCTCGCTGGTTATCGGCGATAGAAACGTTGTCGGCGAAAAGATTCTCAGCGATCGGCGAGTTCATTTAGTCTCCTTCNCCGGCTCAGTGGCCGCGGGTCGCATTGCCGCCGCCAAGGTGGGCGAACGTCTGGGGCGGACCATTCTGGAGCTTGGCGGCAATAATGCCATTATCATTACCGAATTCGCCGACTTAAAGCTTACCGTTCCGGCCGTCGTTTTCGGGGCGGTGGGTACCGCAGGGCAGCGCTGTACGACAACGCGACGGCTGATCATCCACGAATCCCGCTATGAAGAGGNGAAAGACCACCTGCTCCGCGCCTACGCCAGTCTGAAAATTGGTAATCCCTTGCTTGAAGCCAATCATATGGGGCCGCTCATCGACCGCAATGCGGNGAAAGCGTATCAGAAGGCGATTAAAACCATCACACGCCAGGGCGGAACGATTCTCTTTGGCGGCAATATATTAAAAGGAGAGGGATTTTCCTCCCAATGTTACGTAGAACCGACGTTGGCCGAGGTGGAGAATCACTTCCCCGTGGTGAAAGTGGAGACCTTTGCTCCCATCCTTTACCTGATAAAATATTCCGGGAATGTCGAAAACGCAATCGCCTTAAACAATGATGTCGATCAGGGCCTTTCCTCTGCCATTTTCAGCACCAACCACAACCAGGTAGAAACTTTTCTTTCGGCCAGAGGCTCGGATTGCGGCATCGCCAATGTCAATATCGGCACCTCGGGGGCAGAGATCGGCGGCGCCTTCGGCGGCGAAAAAGATACCGGCGGCGGCCGCGAATCGGGCTCGGACTCCTGGAAATCCTATATGCGACGACAGACGGTCACCGTCAACTACGGGGAAAGCCTGCCCCTTGCCCAGGGCATCCGCTTTGAAATCGAAGAGTAACAGGAGACCGCCATGGTTGCCGCAGAAGAAGTGAAAGCCATTATCTCCAGACATCTGCTTACAGATGGAATGGATATCATTGTCGATCTGGAAAAATCCAAAGGAAGCTGGCTTGTAGATCAGCGCAACGGCGATCGATATCTCGACTGTTTCTCGATGTTTGCCTCGATGGCGGTAGGGTTCAACCATGATGGGATTCTGGCGATGCAGAATCGGCTCGGCAAGGTTGCCGTCCAGAAACCGGCCAACTCCGACGCCTATTCCGAGCCTATGGCTGAATTTCTGCAAACCTTCGCGCAGTATGCCATCCCCGATTATCTGCCCCATGCTTTTTTTATTGAAGGTGGTGCGCTTGCCGTCGAAAATGCGCTGAAGGCAGCCTTCGACTGGAAGGTGAAAAAAAATTTCGACCGTGGCGCAAAAAAGGAGTTGGGCAGCAAGATCATCCATTTCCGTCAGGCCTTTCACGGTCGGTCCGGATACACCTTGTCCCTGACCAATACCGCCGATCCGCGCAAGACCGAATATTTTCCCAAATTTTCCTGGCCGCGCATCGTCAACCCCAAACTCACCTTTCCCATAACCGAGGAGAGCCTTGCTGCCGTTGCCGACCTTGAAGCCGAGGCTCTTGCCTCGATCAAGGAGCATATCGCAGGCGATGGCGATGACATTGCCGGTCTGATCATCGAGCCGATTCAGGGCGAGGGCGGCGACAACCACTTTCGCAAAGAGTTTTTCCAGGCCTTGCGAGCGATCTGCGATGAACACGAGATCCTCTTCATCATCGACGAAGTGCAGACCGGCATCGGCCTTACCGGAAAGTTCTGGGCTCATGAACACTTCGACATTCAACCCGATCTCATCGCCTTCGGCAAGAAAACCCAGGTTTGCGGCATACTGGCGTCCAGGAGACTCGACGAAGTGGCAGACAACGTTTTTACCGAGCCCAGCAGAATCAATTCGACCTTTGGCGGAAATCTGGTCGATATGGTTCGGTGTTCCGCCATTCTCAAGATAATCGACAGGGAAAATCTTATCGATAATGCTTGCCGCCGCGGTCGCGAACTGCTCCAGGGATTGAATGACTTAGCCGGGGAATATCCCGACATCATGAGCAATGCCAGGGGAATGGGATTGATGTGTGCCTTCGACCTGCCGGACGGCCAAACGCGGAACACTTTCAGGAAAAAACTGCTCGCCGAAAAGCTCCTCGTGGTCGGTTGCGGTGACAAAAGCATCAGATTCCGCCCCCACCTGATAATTACCGGTGAAGAGATACAACTGGTCCTTGACAGCATACGCAAAATACTGAAACAACTTTAATTAGTACCTTAGAAATTCATTTCTTGCTTTTTAGGAATGAATTTCTAAGGTACTTATACCCCCTTGTGGGGTGTTACATACAATATCGAACATCCCCCTTTCAGATACGAGGAATACCAATGAGCATGACAACGGAAATTACCGACTATATGGGCCTGCGCGGGCTTCTGACCGATGAAGAAAAACTTGTCCGGCAGACCGCCAGGGAGTTTGTCAACCGGGAGGTTATCCCCATCATCGACAGTTATGCTCAGGAAGAAAAATTTCCCGCTCATCTGGTCAAAACCATGGGCAGCCTCGGCTTTCTCGGCCCGACCCTGCCGGAAGAGTACAACTGCGCCGGGCTGTCGAACGTTGCCTACGGAATTCTGATGTACGAACTGGAGAGAGGCGATTCGGCCATCCGCAGTTTTGCCTCGGTGCAGGGATCCCTGGTCATGTACCCGATTTATGCCTACGGCAGCGCCGACCAGAAGAACCACTGGCTGCCGAAGATGGCCGCCGGCGATGCAATCGGCTGTTTCGGCCTGACCGAGCCCGATTTCGGCTCGAACCCCTCGGGCATGCGGACTCGGGCAAATCGAAACAGCGACGGCACCTGGACCATCAACGGCACCAAGATGTGGATCACCAACGGCAGCATCGCCGATGTCGCCATTGTCTGGGCGGCAACCGATGAAGGCATCCGTGGATTTCTGGTGGAGAAAAACCATCCCGGATTTACCACGGTGCGGATGAAAGGCAAGTGGAGCCTGCGGGCTTCCGTCACTTCCGAACTTATCCTTGAAAATGTCATCGTCGACGAAAAAACCAGTATGCTGCCCGAGGCCAAAGG
>JGI25319J35699_1000392_pt1 | contig 26885 bp, 18 predicted proteins | sample AutmiccommuBRH17_FD_35699 | JGI IMG/M metagenome (IMG submission 35699) | reverse complement strand
AGCCAGCAGCTTAAAGCATCAGGGAATTTGGAAGGTATGCCACAGCATAGGTTTTCCAACATGGCCTCGGCAGAGGCTTTCAATAGTGTCCATAGTCCGGTCGGTGGGTACAATTCCTCTGTGAACGCCAGGAACGCCTTGACACAAGCAGGGCAAATCCCACAAGGGACTTCGGATGCCGACTATGCAGAGATGAAGCATAGCTTTAACCAACAGGCAGGAACAGCAGCCGGTCAAGCATCGGTTTCTCTTGCCCCTGACGGACAAGCAACCCAGGGCAAAACGAATGCTGTCATGCCAAGTGGTTCTACAATGGCAGGTACAACCTTCGGGGCTGGTGGGGCTGGTGTAGAGAATCTTAACGGCGCATGGGGGAAAGGTAGTTTTACTTCGGACGGTCATGGCGGCACCAATCTCACCTCTGCCAGTATAAATGGGATGTCTCCTATGGCTCTTGCAGAACAGAACGCACATATCAATACAGAAAAGGCCGCTCATGCCCTTGGCACGAATGAGAGTTGGGACAAGATGAGGAGCCAGCTGCAATCCGATAGTCGCACCAGTAACGTGTCCCGTGGCTATAATGAAAAACTGGCTAACGCTGAATCCTCGGAATGGGGACGGGCAATCAATGATAAATCTGGTTTCACCCGGAATCTGAGTAAAGACACCCAGGAAATTCTTGCCGGTTCTATGGGAGTAACAGGCATATCTCCGATAAGTGGTGGATATAGAGTACAAACTGTGGGTAAGGATGGTGAAGCTAAATCCTTTGTTGTAGATCAAAACACAGGTGAAGCCATTAAGGAAACAGAGGGGCGTGTTCGTGAAAGGGCTATTGCAGAAACATTTGGTAGCGGCCAGGGGCTTACTTTTGGAACAAATCTGGCAAATAAAATCGGTGCGACCGAAGCAGCTTCATATATGAAAGAGGCCAGCAACATGNCCCGTACAACTGAAACAACGGGGGCCGACGCTACAACTGCCTTTGTTGGTTGGTATGCAAATGATCGCTACGGTTCAAGTAGCCCTGAAAATATCGACAAAGCAGGTGCTGCCCTCAATCACATGGCTACAGGCGGAGCGGCCGGCATGAATCAATTACACGACCATCAACAAAGATTCCTTAATAGTGGTAATTATACTTGGGGTGACGGAAAAGCTCAGGCGGATACTACCATTGATGCAAACAGAAGTGAGGTCGGCGGAGGAATGGCAAATGTCCAAGGACAGGTAATGTCAGGGGCAAATACAGCGAGTGGGCGGACGGATGGTGTCGGCACTGGAGATTTTGGCGGTCATCCTGCGGACAATCATGCTCCTTTAGTCGGGCCAGAAGTAGAAGGCCAAATAATTATTGATAAGGCAGAAGAGAGGCGGGAACAAATTGAGCGGAGAACAACATTAGAACCATTTATACAAAATCAGATGGAGAATGGCATTATAAACAGCATAAATGAACATCCATTAGTTTTTAAGGATGGAGTTGTTGCCAGTGGAGACAACAAAACAGTATCAGGAACATTTCTAAGTAATGCTTTCAATGATAAGATAGAAAATCTGCCTGGAGATAATCTCCCTAGAAAATAAGGCTAATCATCAGTTGGGTCGCTATAGAAAATATTCCCCGACACATTACAATATGCTGGGTCATCCAGGTAAGCATCCCATGGGGCTCTTGGGTCATCACAATCATAAAAAGACTCTTTAACCGGCTTCTTCCATTGAGGTTGCCGCGGTTTTTTATGCTCTTCAAAAACTGTTCTATTGAAATTCATATTACCAAAAAGACTTTTCTCAGTCATATTGATGCCCCTTACAATCTTCAAAAACAGACAAATGGAACCGAACCATTACAGCCAGGACAAAAAATCATCAAGAACAAAAACTCTTTCTACTGTGAAATAGATACGACAAAAAAAGAACTTGTCAATACCGTTGCACAATCTACTGAAATCACAGAAAAACAATCCAAGCAACTCATCGAGACCTTTATGGACTCTAATAACAAACAACAAGAAGGAGCGGCCACTTCCGACGGGCTTTTCTGAGGCCCATTCTCAATGGCGCTAATCTTCATTGAAAATGCAACTCTCCCGGCTCAAACCACGTTCGGTCGTTGGTCTCCAATCGTCGAGACACAATATAATGGGAGGAATTGAAGCTTCTGGTCAGATAATTTATTGCTTGTACCGCTATAAAGTACCAATCCTTGCGGACAATTCTGATATTTTTCAAGCATAAGGTGCAGACTTCGCAAACTCCCACTTGCTCCCGATTTAACCTCTACCGGGTAAATCTTTCCTTGCCGAACAACGAGAAAATCTACCTCGGCACTACTGCCACGGGTCTCCCGTGCCCAATAAAATAACTCTGAACTATGCCAGGCCAGTAGTTCTTGGGCAACAAATTGTTCCGCAAGTTTTCCACGGTACATCGCCAGCAGATTTTCCTGCTGCAGTTCCAGTTCAACCGGCACCTGGCAGAGTCTCTGCATAAGCCCTATGTCGAGCATGGATGCCTTGAATTTTTTGGGATTGGCTGTTGCGCCTAACGGCAAACCACTTGGATCACAGGCCGGAATTTTATGAATGACCTTCGCCTTGGCCAGCAGATCAAACGCCTTGCGATTCATCTGGCTTGAATGACCATCATTCAAACGTGTATATTTTAATTGCTCTCCGATACTTTTTGCCACGCCCAAAAAAACTGCATCCAGACAGATCGTATTGATATGGGGTGTGTATTTGGAAAAATCATCGCGATACGAGTCCAGAATTTCTGATTGGACTTGGAAGGTTTCAACCATGGAACCAGAGTCACGATAGGTCTTGACACATTCAGGCATGCCGCCAACAAAGAAATAGATCCGCAATTCCTTGAGAATGATTTCCTGGATAGACCCTGCAACGTCATCCGGCTGATTGAGAGTATATTCAGCCATCTGCTCTTTGCCCATTGCCAGAAGATATTCGTAAAATGTCATCGGATGCATATGCAGATACTGGACGCGACCGACAGGAATGGATATTTCGCCGAAGGCAAACTCCAACAATGAACCGGCTGCTATAACATGGAGTTCCGGCATCTCTTCATAAAAATAGCGCAATGCCATTAATGCTCGCGGGCAAGCCTGGATCTCATCAAAGAAAAGAAGCGTCTGGCCGGGTATGATTCGACCAGTTGTCAATTCCAGATGGTTCAGTATCGATCGAGGCTCAAGATTCTCAGCGAAAAGAGGGTGAAGATCGCGACGTTTTTCCAGATCTATTTTGACAAAGCTCTTAAATTGTTTTGCCGGAACATTCTCAACAAGCCATGTTTTCCCAACCTGGCGCGCCCCACGAATTATGAGTGGCTTGCGACGCGACGAGTCTTTCCAGCCTGCAATCTGTTTTTCAGCCAATCGTTGCATGCAATATTCTCCCTTGTTTCATGTGTGTTAGTACAAGTACAGAGTGTAAAACACAACCGTATATTACTGCCGTGGAAGATGTAAAGTCAATGGTTATTAGGCTATTTAAAAGTAATAAGTCAAGGTTATTTGTTTGCTTGTTGCTAGAAAAGCACATTCAACTATCCAGATTGCCAATACACAAAACCATCACTATTTGGAAGTTGCTGACAAGTTGAGCTCCTAGATTGTAATCTTATCTGACAGACGACCTCGTGATATTGGTTTGAGTAATCAATTGTAATAACAGATAATAGGTGGTATCGGTATAGCGACAAGTAATCGAAATGGAGGAGTGATTTGAAAATTAAGCACGTGAAAGTCGAGAATTTCCGGCTGTTGCGCGATGTCGAGCTTGGTCTCGAAGATCGAACGACGTTGATTGTCGGCCGCAACAATAGCGGGAAAACCTCTATTGCCGAGATTTTTCGCAGGCTGCTCTCAGACAAGGCCCTGAATTTCAGACTCGAGGATTTTTCGCTCGGTTGTCATGAGAAATTCTGGACAGCCTTTGAGGCTGTCCATGCTGGCATCTCAGCGCCGGATGTCCTAGGGCTTCTGCCGTACATCCGCATCACACTCGATATTGCCTACGATGTTGACGCTCCCGACCTCGGCCCTTTGAGCGACTGCATTATTGACCTAAACCCGGACTGCTCCTTTGCGCGCGTGGTTCTGAATTATGGGCCACNCTCTACTGCTGCCGACGTGTTGTTTGCCGATCTTCCTGCACCGGAAGCGGACATTGCCGCTGTTCGAGCAGCACTTTTCCGGGTTTTGGGCAACCGTATCCCCGCCGCGTACTGTTCCAGCCTTGAAGCTGTAGATCCCAATGACGGGACGAACAGGAAGGCGATGGAGTTGAAAATCCTTACAGCCCTCGTACAGGGCGGCTTTATTAATGCACAGCGTGGGTTGGACGATGACACGAAGCGGGAACGCGATGTCCTCGGCAAGGTCGTCGAAGTCCTATTCCAGTCAGCGCTGAACGATCCGGTCGATCATGAAAAGCGCACTATCGCCGAGCAACTTAAGGTGGCAGTTGAAGACATCCAGAGTGACCTGCATGCCGATTTCAACACAAAGCTCACATCGCTTCTGCCCACCTTCGATCTGTTTGGCTATCCCGGTCTGCCAGACCCCGGACTCATTACCGAAACCAGCTTTGACGTTGAGAAGCTGCTGAGCGATCACACCAAAGTGCGATACGCTGGGAAAAACGGCGTTACGCTCCCTGAGACCTATAATGGGCTTGGTGTCCGCAACCTCGTCTATATGCTCTTTCAATTGCTGCGCTTCTTCCGTGAGTATCAGGCAACGCCGACAGCCGCCGGTGTACATCTGATCTTTATTGAAGAGCCGGAGGCGCATCTGCATCCTCAGATGCAGGAAGTCTTCATCAGACAGCTTGATCAGATCACCAATGTATTCGCTGCACAGCTCAATGAGAACCGTCCGTGGCCGGTTCAGTTCGTCGTTACGACGCACTCACCCCACATGGCGAACGAAGCCCGCTTTGAGACTCTGCGTTATTTCCTATCGGTTGCGGACGGGGATGGTCTGCGACGTTCTGAGATCAAGGATTTGAGGAAGGGCATGGGTGACGCTCCCGTGCCTGATCGGGATTTTTTGCATCAGTATCTGACGCTCACGCGGTGTGACCTATTCTTCGCGGACAAAGCTGTTCTTATCGAGGGAACATCGGAGAGGCTCCTGCTCCCGGCCATGATCCGCGAGACGGATACGGCGGCCGTTGGAGAGCCGAAGCTCGGTAGTCAGTATCTGACGGTTATGGAAGTTGGCGGCGCCTATGCGCACCGCTTCTTTGACCTACTGACTTTCCTCGAACTGCGTACGCTGATTATCACCGACATAGATGCGGTGCGACCGAACGACAAGAAAAAGCGGGTAGCGGTCCCAGTCGCAGACGGCCAGTTCACAAGCAACGGCTGCCTCAAGGCGTGGTTTGGTGAAGATGTTTCACCTGCTGATCTGCTGATAAAGACGCCAGATGATAAGATCGCAAATGGCCGCCGCCTCGCCTACCAGATTCCCGAGGTGGATGGTGGCGCCTGCGGGCGCAGCTTCGAGGACGCATTCATACTTGCCAACCCCGCGCTGTTCGAGCTTGGTGAGGGTGATCAGGCCGCACTTGCATATGATCTAGCCGCCGGTCAGAAGAAGTCAACGTTCGCTCTTGAGCTTGCAATCGAGAAGACCGTATGGAATGTGCCCCGATACATAGATGAGGGATTGCGCTGGCTGGCGCACGACAATCCAGCCCCTGCCGCCCAACCAGAGACCATTGCGGTGGAGATCGTAGCGGAAGCTGTGGACGTGGACATTGATGTTGACGAGGTACTCGATCATGCCTGATAGAGAAGAAAGCCCCGCTGACGCCGCAGGGCGCGTCGCGCTAGAGCGCATGTTTGCCTGCCTGGATGAAGGGCGGTGCTTTCGCCTTGAAGCGGGAGCGGGAGCAGGAAAGACCTATTCGCTCGAGAAAGCGTTGCGCCGGTTGATCGACCGCCGCGGGCGTGAACTTTTGCGACAACGCCAGCAGGTTGGCTGCATCACGTATACCAATGTGGCAAAGGACGAGATCATTTCTCGAATCCATGCTCATCCAGCTGTGCGGCCAGAAACCGTGCATGGATTTTGCTGGTCCATCCTGCAGGATTTCCAGACGACGTTACGTGAACTCGTTCCGAGCCTTCCGAGCTGGGCAGAGCGTCTGGAAGAGGCCGGCGGTATTGGAAACCGCCGGGTTCACTATGAACTGGGATATCCCGGCGTAACTGACGAGCAGGTCACGCTTCGGCACGAAGACGTGCTGACGCTCATGATTCAGGCGCTGGCATTGCCGAAGTTCCGCAGAGTGCTGACCGCGCGCTATCCAGTTCTGTTGATCGATGAATATCAGGACACGGATGCTGCCTTTGTCGGTGCGTTGAAGACGTGTTTCCTTGATCATGGAGAAGGCCCATTGATCGGGCTATTTGGGGATCACTGGCAGAAGATTTATGGCGAGGGATGCGGGCTGGTTGAGCACGCGACTCTAGAGGTCATCGACAAAAACGCAAACTTCCGCTCCGTTGATGCAATCGTTCATGTACTGAACCGAATGCGTCCAGCGCTACCCCAAATGGTCAGCACCCCCGATGCTCCCGGTGAGGCGCGCGTCTTTCATACCAACAACTGGCCGGGTGTACGGCGCACAGGGCAAGGTGGAGGTCACTGGACGGGTGATACAAGTCCGGAAGCTGCACGTGCATATTTCCAGCATGTGAAGTCGCGGTTGACCAGTGAAGGATGGGATTTTGCGGTTGAGAAGACCAAGATTCTCATGCTCAGCCACAGCGTCCTTGCACGAGAGCAAGGCTATGCCAGCATCCCGCCGATCTATGGGCAATACAACGATCCGTGGCTGAAGAAAGACGACCCCCACATCAAGTTTCTGTCCGATCATCTCGAACCGGCTTGCGCTGCTTTTGAAGCCCAGCGCTATGGCGAGATGTTCGAATGCTTTGGCGCAAGCATGCCGCGCATTCGTCGGCACCAGGATAAAGTAGCTTGGTCGGACACGATGAATGAGCTTATCGCTTTGCGTCAGACGGGGTCGATCGGCAATGTGACCGACTTCATCGCAGCCCAGCAACACATGCGCCTTCCGGCTGCCTTGGTGGAGCGCGAGCAAAAGCTTGCAGAAGTTGGCGCTGAGCCGGTTGAGGGCGAATCTCGTCGCGTTACGCAACTGCGTAAGCTGCGAGCTGTGCCGTATACCGAACTTATATCTCTGGATAAGTTCATCGACGGGCATACGCCATTTGCCACCAAACATGGCGTCAAAGGCGCGGAGTTTGAGAATGTCCTCGTGATTGTTGGACGTGGGTGGAACAAATATAATTTCGCGCAGACCCTTGAGTGGATGGATTCTGGTCCGCCTGCCAACAAGCAGGAGTTCTTCGAGAACAACCGCAACCTATTCTACGTTGCATGTTCGCGCCCCAAGGTTCGTCTTGCGCTGCTGTTCACCCAAGTCCTGAGCACGAACGCTATGGAAAAGATCACGCAATGGTTCGGTGCGGACAATATCGTCGCTCTACCTGCAGATCCCTTGCAGGCATCTGCTATTTGCGAGTGAAGTCTCTGTTGGCCAGTTAAATTTGTATGTTGGCCAAAAACTCATGTATGTCTTCGACTACGGAGATTGGTGGGAATTTAGCATTGAAGTCATCAATATAGCAAGAGAGCCACATTTTGGCAGTTTCAAGCTTCTGCAGCAGCATGGTGTAAGTCCAGAACAATATCCAGATTTTGATGATGACAATGACAACTGGGAGTGAGGTGGTATCAGTTACTCAGATCCAGGGGTAGTTGAAAATAGGTTGATCGACATAAAGAGCGAACTTGCCGATCGAATTACCAACCTGGATAAATTTCAACAATTGGGCACCTGTATGGTTGTAATCACAAGATGTTTTTTTAGTTGGCTCTCGACGTGCATCATTTCACGATATTCATCAACTTCGCGTAATCGCTGACAACATCATATTTGACCTGATCGGTGGTAATTCCAGCAAAAAACTTCCGTGCACAGTCAATCTTGCATTCCTCAATTTTCCGTAGCTCCATTGACGACATCGAGCCCTTTGTTTCAGCTACAAAATAGATGTGCTTCACCGCTCCTTCTTTGAAAGCAATAGCCCAGTCGGGATTATAGTTGCCAACCGGAGTCGGGATGAAGAATCCCTTCGGAAGTTTAGCGTAAACAATCACTTCGACACTTTTGTCCAGCTCCGTCACAAAGTCCCGCTCGGTCTTGGAATCAGTGAAGACATAGTCATACACATGACGTTGGGTTTTTATTGCCCGGCTGAAGTCTTGCTGCTTGTCAACAGTAAAGATATTTTCAAGCTCATGCCTGTCATCAACGGGGCTGTAGGTCAAGTGTTCAACCACCATCGTTGCTTTCTGCTCGTTGATGATCCTGGCCGTCTTCATCATGAAGTCTTCCGGATTCTGGCGATACTGTGAGAAAACCGCTTTGTTCGTAGCTTTTAAAATTTCTGCAACGGTGCTGCGGGTCAGTTTCGTGTCTTCTGCCAGGTTGCCAATCAGATCGTATTTCACAGCGGAATGAACGGTTTTGTTCATGAACCCTGTTTCATTTTCCTTAAGGGTAAAGCTTTGCCCACTCTGCAGATCATCGTAGGAAACGGAATCGCTCTGTTCACCGCGTTCAACGGTGTATTGCAGCTTGGTTACCTGTAATTCCTTATCAAGGGCAGTCACACATTTTTCGATCAGTTGTGCCGTATCAAAATGAACAGTATATGCCGCCTTGCGGTTGATCTTTTCCCAAAGAGCTTTGAATTCCGCTTTCTCGAGATTCTTGTTCAGAGGGTTAGGTCTGCCTTTGCGGTCATTTTCAATGCCAGGCAAAGCAGCGTCGCTAAAGACGCTGTCGATCAATTGCACTATCTGGGAGGCATACGGTTGCAACTCTGGGGGTAACGGAGCCAGCGTATCGTTTTTCTTTGCTTCATGATAGGCGGTTGTTACACCGTCGTTGTCATCGGTATAATCATTCTTCAGTAGGTATTTATATATCTGCTTGGCGATCTGTGGTGTGATCTTAACGTCACCAGTATCAGTCTTGATAACCTTGCCGGTAAAATATGCCTCATCTGCCTTACGTGGTCTGGCGGAAAGAGAATCGGAGATTTCCCGCTGCAGGCCAGCTGTAAAATCCCTATAACTTTCACTGGCAACAACGGTCAGGAGATTGATGTCGTGGACATTGGACCCACTGTCCATGCGATCACCCACCTGATTGACACAAAGGCGAAGACCACGTCCCACTTCCTGTCGTTTGCGGATACTGCTGTCACTGTGCTTCAGTGTGCAGATGACAAAGACGTTGGGATTGTCCCAGCCTTCGCTCAAGGCTGAATGGGAAAAGATGAATCGTACCGGCTCATCAAGGGAGAGNAGACGTTCCTTGTCCTTGAGAATGAGATCATAGGCATCAGCATCATCTGAAGTGGCCTTTTTCTGTCCTGTCTCGGCATCTTTGACAAGCTTGGTATCTGGATCAACCAACCTTTTGCTTTTCTTGTCGATGGAGAAATACCCATTATGGGTCTTTTCGGTTTTGATACCCTTCAGATATTTGCGATACGGCTCATCAAGCAGCAGAGGAATCTCATTTACGGCGTCCACATATTCTTCTTCAAACATCTTGGCGTATTCGCCCGGCTGTTCAACACCATCATCGTAACGACGATATTTAGCGACTTCGTCTATAAAGAAGAGCGACAGCACCTTGATTCCCAGAGGGAAAAGCGCCTGTTCTTTTTCAAGATGTGCCCTGATCGCCTCACGGATCTGAATGCGACGCAACGTGGCCTCATTAACATCACCGGTAGCCTCGCCTGACTCCATAACCTCGCCATTAGTGAAGGTCACCGTATCGTTTACCGCATTGATATCAGCGACGACAAACCCCTTGTATTGGGAAAGCCCACCTGAAAGGTCATAGAGGTTGTCGTTTTTGTCAAACTTGCGTGCTACTCGTTTAATACCGTTCTGTTGTTTTACCTCAAACTCGATACGGGCAACGGGAGGAAAAGCAGAGATATGGATGGATTCCAAATAAAGATAGGCGTTAGTGCCGGTCAGACCTCTAACGGTAATCCCGCGCACGGCAATTTTCTTGACCAGCTTTTGATTGTAAGCGTCGAGTGCATCCAACCGGTGGATTTTATTGTGCTCGGTCTTATGGGTGGCGGAATAACGCAAGATGGCCAATGGCTTGAATTTCGTCATTGACTCAAAAGTCTTGGCGCCCTCCAGCTTCTGCGGTTCATCAAGGATCATGATCGGGTGATTACCGGCAATCACATCAATTGGTTTTCGCGACTGGAAATCATCCAGCTCTTCGTAGATTCGACGGGCATCCTTGCCGGTGGCGTTGAAGGCCTGGACATTGATGATCATGACGTTTATGCCGCCATCGGAGGAGAACTGTTCCAGATGATGCAGCTGCTTTGAATTGTAGATAAAGAAGCGGGCGCGTTTGTTGTATTCCTCCATGAAGTGCTCGGCGGTGATCTCGAAGGATTTACACGCACCTTCGCGAATCGCTACCGACGGCACCACGACGATAAACTTTGACCAGCCATAGCGGCGATTCAGCTCAAACATCGTCTTGATATAGCAATAGGTTTTCCCTGTCCCGGTTTCCATCTCGATATCGAGATTCACCGCGCAGACCTTAGTGCTGACCAGATGTAGCGATTGAGGAAGATTCTGCCGCTGCTGAACAACCTGAATATTGGCCAGCAGTTGATCCTTCGTCAGCACCAGTTCCCGGTTCTTGAAACCGGACTGAGAATAATCAAAGCCATATTGGGTTTTTCCGGCTTTACTGGTTTTGCCGATTTTGCCAGGATCTATTTTATAGGAGACACCTTCGGCCTTCGGTTGTCCGGCAAAGCAGTCAGCAACCGCCGTCACCGCCTCGGTCTGGAAGGGCTGTCTTTTGAATTTAAGCTTCATTTCCCGCCCCTTTAAATTGACTTTACTTCAGTGCCGGGAGACAGCAGTTTGAAGATCTGCTCGACATTGATCTTGACGCTATCGCTGCCAAAGGCATCATCACGGAAGACTACCCGCAATGGTTTGTGGGTGGCGAGCTTCTTGACCAGTTCTTCATTGATACCAGGATCGAAACAGGCCATCAGGGCATTGCCGTCCACAAGAAAGACCGTCTTGCCGTCAATGGTCTTTTTGGTAATGGGGTTTGTGAGGTCAAGGCCCCAATCAATCAATACCTGGAAGAGTAAGTCTTCCGGGCTCCGGTCAGGTTTGATGTGGTTCTTGAACAATTCCAGATTGCCCTGTGACAGTTCGTCCGGCGTGTAATACACATCCTTCATGTTGGAAGTGTCTACTTTGAGAACGCGGAAACCTATGTCGAGATTCTGGGAGATCAGTGGGGTTTCCTCTTTTATCTTCTTGCCAGCGCGACGGATTCGTTCCTTGCCAATTTCAGCAATGTTTTTGTAGCCCGCTTTAAATGCTTCCGATTTTTCGTCGCATCGCTCGGGTAGTTGCACCATGACAAATTGACGATTGCCACCATCTTTAGCATTGAGTTGCATGACCGCGTGGGCGGTTGTGGCAGAGCCAGAAAAAAAGTCGAGAATGATTTCGTTGTGAAGATCACCTTGCTCAAGAATTTCTGCAATCAGCTTTGTTGGTTTGGGAAAGTCCATAACTCTTTTCCCGAATAACTCTTCAATGTCGGCTGTTCCATCTTTGGTAAACCACTTTTCACCAATAATTGTAGAAAAACCTGTATATAACGATTCAAATTCATCGCTAAATGCTTTTCGACGTGGGCGACCATTTGGATCTCCTGGCCATAGAATTCGATTTTCCGCCATAAGCCTATTCATCGTTTTTGGCTCATAGCGCCAACCCATTTTGGGGCAACCGTAGTTAATCTTTGTTACCGGGTTAATCAAATTATAATGAAGGTTTGGGCGACGGTCAGCTGTAGCAAGACCGACCATATTTGCACTTGCCCATGGCCCTCTAGGATCATCGTCCGGATTTTTGTATTGAGCTTGATCCCGCAAAGAACCGCGCACTTGCTTACCATAACAAACTAGATACTCGTGATCTTTTGAAGAACCGTTTGTTGAGCGATTGTCTTTGTTTAGCCTGCTTTTCCATACAAATGCAGCTATAAAACGACCCTCTCCAAAAACTTCGTCACACACTTTTCGTAAGTTATGGACTTCATTGTCGTCAATGGAGATAAAAAGCACCCCGTCCTCTCTGAGCAAATTCCGAGCCAATTTTATCCGCGCATACATCATGGTCAACCAGTCTGAGTGAAATCGTCCATTAGCTTCCGTATTGGCGGTCAACCGATTCCCCTCATCATCTTTTTGATTGGAACGTTGAAGAAAGGCTTCCGCGTTTTCTGCAAAATCATCCTCATAAATAAAGTCATTGCCGGTGTTATACGGCGGATCTATATAAATCAACTTAACCTTGTTCAGATAGGTTTCTTGAAGCAGTTTAAGCACATCCAGATTATCTCCTTCGATAAAGAGATTCCTGGTATTCTCAAAATCAACACTCTCCTCTTCACAGGGACGTAGGGTCTTGGCAATGGGTGCGTTTGCGGTCAGAATCGCCTCGTTCTTACCCGGCCAACTCAAGGTATATCGCTCCTGTGGTCCTTCCACCAGATTGGCTGACAGCTCTTGACGTAACTGGTCGAAGTCCACCACTCGACGCAGTCTACCGTTTTCATCCCGGTCTTCGGTAATGCAGTTGGGGAACAATGCAGCAATTTTATCGATATTGGCGTCCACCAGGTTGGGGCTCTGCATTTTCAGCTTATCCATGGTAATTCCTTTTCAGTATCCACATTATGTTCGTAGGGGCGCATCGACGGGTGCTCGGTCTATCGCACGTTCACCACTGATGGCAAATTCGGTCACAGGTAATGTGCGCTTACCCGACAGACCTACGTTATTTTCTTCTTCCTTTTACCGGTCAAACCCTTGAAATTCTCGCCCGTCACCACTGGTTTGCCGGATCGTTTTTCAATATCCCTGCGGGNGCTGCCCGCAACTGCGCCGCCTTCCTGGGCATCCTTCTTCAGCGGTTCAATCCCCTGAGAATCCCGGTCACGATGCAGTTTGGTGGTGGTTGCCTCGCCAAGCATGGTCAGAATCAGCTCAATGTCGGTCATATGGTCGCGCAGGTTCTCTCGTGCCAATCCTTTCNCCTGCCTGTACTCATCCACTTTCAGATCAAAAGCCCCCTGCATGATCTCATTGGTCAGTATCGCATATTCCAGGCTGGTCTTGGCCCCACGAGTTTTCCACTCGTCAGTCAAGTCCTGCCGGACGGCAATTCCACGCATCCGCTTGTCAATCCACTCTTTCGGATACCCTTTTTTCTCATACAACGCCTGCATCCGCTCCATGGAAAGCTCGGGGTTCTCGATCTCCTCCAGCCGTTCATAACCTACCCGCGCCAGCCATTGTTTGAGCGGTTCAACCTTCGGTGAGGGAATTGACTGGATGATACGGAACATGGTTTCAGGGTTGGCGCAATCGGTGGCGTAATATTTCCCATCGGCAGCAACAAATTTCAGTTGTACGATTTTATCGTACAACTCAGAATACCCTTCTTTAGTCAGCTTACGCTTGAGATCGCTCCAATATCGTTTTGGTATATTGCTGCCGGTAAGCACTTCGACAATATCCACCACAGAAAACCACCATTCACCTTCATTCATGATTTTGCGAATATGTTTCCCTTCAAAAACACCCACACGTATTAAATCGGATTTTATCATGTGATTGATATGCTCCTTTTCTGTATTATTGCTTGCCCGGTCAACAGTGAACAGTCAACAACCGTAACCGTTCCTGTATCTCTCGCACTCTGGCATTTAATTCAACTTTGCGGTTAAACTGCTTTTCGCAGTTCATTTTTGCTTCCAACGCCTTCAGTTCTCGGCGGTGTTTCCGGATCAGTTTAACCCGCTCCACCAGGGTTTCTAGTGCTTCCCCCTCACGCGGCGACAGATCGATATACATAAAGAGCATCTGCTCATACAAGGTCTTCAGGTCAAGCGCTACGGGCAGAGACATTGCCGGATTCGTGGAATCCATCCATTCGGTTGCAAAATACTCATCAACCAGCCATTTACCGGAACCATCTGCCGCCATTCGCTTAAATGCCGCAACCCCTTTAATCCGCTCTTCATAGCATAGCCGGAAGAAGATGGGGTATGGAATCGCTTTGTCTATAACACTCAGAACCTCGGCACTCAACTCCGGATCCTTGAGAAGAATATCGAAGATCTGAATCTCGGTAAATTCATCCCGAGCCGCCAGGTTGATGGTGTCCGGTGACAATTTATACTTCCAGACAATTTCGCTGATCTGCGAGACGAATTTCTCCTTGAGAGACTTGGATGGCTTGGCGTTGGCGTAGAGCTTTGTCTTTGGCAATACTCGGTTGAATGCTGCTTTGGCGGGGTAGATGAACACGCTTATGCTTCCTCCCGCACAACCAGGAAAGCGATAAGCTCAAAATCATCCAGGCCACTAATGGTGTTGAGCAAGGCAGTTGTGCCACCGCCAGAGAAAAGGCTATCAAGATCCTTTTCTTCTTTGAGATTGATCATGGAGTGAATGGACTGCTCAAGCAGGCGGGAATAGGTCTCCATCTTCCGTCCATCGCGGGTCTCTCGATTGAATGGACCATAGAGTGCGGGAATCGGTGCGGAACGATCTTTACAGGCTGCCCGAAGGAGGTCGAGTATCTTTTTGACCTCCACATGGTTGATCACCACCTCGCCATTGGTATCTATATAAATGAGATAATACGGGTGCAGGCGGTTCTGCTGGTTAACATTCACGCCGTTGTCGGTGTTGCGGAGCACGAAAATTACGCCGGGACAAAGTCCCTTTTCCGGATCAACTCCAATGACGGCATGCATCCCTTTCGGGGCACCCTCAAGACTGCCCTTTGCCTTGACGTAATTGACCAGATCCATGCGAAAATCGTTGAGCCCCAGGTCGGTTATTGAGACTCCGGTTTTGACATCTTCCAGGTCAATGACTTCATCCTGAAGCCGCTGGAGCTGTTCTCTGCGAAAAGCCAGGTCGTTGGCTTCGGCACTAAGGATATTGTCATCACCGGTGGCAGTAACGTCGGCAATGATCATGCGGCTTTCAACGCGGCTTTTCAGATTGATATAGTCATCAAGAGAGATATCAGGCCAGAAATTGACCAACTGAATTGTCGAGTTTTTTGAACCGATACGATCGATACGCCCAAACCGCTGGATAATACGGACTGGATTCCAGTGAATATCGTAATTGACCAGATAATCACAATCCTGCAGGTTTTGTCCTTCCGAGATGCAGTCTGTACCGATCAGAATATCAATCACCGCCGATTCTTTTGGCAGAATCATGGCCTTTTCCTTGGCGACCGGAGAGAACAGCGTCAGTAATGATTGATAGTCATAGTTGTGTTTGAGGGTGGATTTACAGCTACCGCTGCCGGTGACCTTGGCGGTGTGAAGGCTGAACTGCTCCTTGATGAAGGGCGCCAGGTTATTGTAGAGATAAGCGGCTGTATCGGCAAAGGCAGTGAAGATCAATACCTTCTTGTTGCCGTGATTGATCGGTTCTTTTTGCTTACCTATGATGAGCTTTTGCAAATGTTGCAGCTTGGCATCATCGGCCGGAGTAATCTTGTGCATTTCACCAAGCAGTTCGGTGAAAATCTCCAGGTCATTGCGGAGGTCGAATTCCCAGGAGTCGAGATCCATATCTGCCAGGCTTATCTGAACCTTGCCGCCGATGGTGGCATCGTCGCTGTCTAATGCTTCCATCTCATCTTCATCGACATTTTCAAAAGCAGCTGCAGGATCCTCAAAGCTGTCGGCAATACCGGATTTCTTGAATGTATCGATCTTGACCAGGGTCTTTTCATGCTTGTCCTGCAACATCTGCAGCGTGAGTCGGAATGCCTCCACCGAGCTTTCGAGACGTTTCAATAAGTTGACCGTCATCAACGCCTGGAGACTCTTCTCCCGGTCTCTTTGTTTAAAACGTGTAAGTCCCCCTTTAACTTCAGTGTCGTACTCTTTTTCATATTTATCGAGACGACTGGCCAGGATGTAACGGAACGGGGCATACATCCCCATATTCAGGGTAATCAGGCGATTGAATATCTCGTTAAAGTTGATGACATCGGTGCGATGGGTCAGGGGGCTGTGATAAGAAATTGGTTTGAGACGCTGCGGGAATGGACCGATATCCTTGGTGTCGTAAAACTTCTGAATATGCTTGCGGGAACGGGCAATGGTGACACTGTCGAGTATCTCAAAAAAATCGAAATCCAGTACATTGAGAATTGCTGCCGGTGTCCGTTCTTCAGGTGGCAACTTTGCCCAAACATTGAAAACACCCTGAGCTCGGCGGAATATCTCGTTGACAGCACTCTCAGTGCGCAGCTTTTTATCGAGATTTTCGGAGTCGCCTTCGTAGGCAAGAGCAAGCTGATTACGCAGGTCATTGAAACGATTATTGACCGGAGTGGCTGAAAGCATCAGCACCTTTGTCTTTACACCGGCTTTGATGACCTTATTCATCAACTTCTGATAGCGGGTCTCTTTGTCTTTGTAGGCCTCGTTGTTGCGGAAATTGTGCGATTCGTCAATGACTACCAGATCGTAGTTGCCCCAGTTGATGCGATCAAGTCGTATCCCCAGCGAATATCCACGGGTGCGTTGCAAGTCGGTATGGCACAGGACATCGTAGTTAAATCGATCCTTGGCGAAGATGTTGGTTACCAGATTCTGATTGTAATTCTGCCAGTTGTCTGAAAGCTTCTTGGGACAGAGCACCAGTACCGATTTATTACGCAGCTCGTAATATTTGATCACTGCCAGAGCGGTGAAGGTCTTGCCCAAGCCGACACTATCAGCCAGAATACAGCCGTTAAAACTTTCCAGTTTATTGATGATGCCGATAGCTGCATCCCTCTGAAAATTAAACAGCTTGGCCCAAATCAGACTGTCTTGGTAACCCGTCAGGTCATTGGGCATGACATCTTCAGAGACATCTTCGAGAAAATCCTTGAAGAGATTGAATAGAATCAGGAAATAAACAGATTCAGGGGAGTTTTCGCTATACACTGCAGCAATGTGCTCGCAAACTTGTGCTGTTATATCTTCTACCTTGTCATTTTCATGCCATATCTGATCGAATAGACGAAGATAGGTTGCCGTCAAGGCGGGGTCATTCATCTTGTTGACGAAATTTGATACGGCATCCCCTCTTTGATAGCCAAGATCCACTGCCGTAAAGCCACTGAGAGGGAGATAAGCCGATTTCTCCTCTTGGTTTTCTACACAAGCAAACTGCTGCATAGGAGCATGGGTACGGTTGGACTTGAATTTGACCTTACGCTTAATCCAGTCGGCGCACTCTTTCGCTATGGCCCGCTGCGTGAGCTCATTCTTCAGACGGATTTCAAACTCTGATCCGTAGAGACTGCTCTCCCGCTTAAGCTTGGGGATGTGAAACTCGCGTTTTTCTTTGCCGAGTTTATCGGTTACTTGATTAGCGATGAAGGTGGGGGAAGTAAAAATGAAGTTCAGCGAGTCGATCTGCTCCAGTTCAGCTTTCAGGGCTTCATAGGCGTAGATTGAAAAACAGGACGCTGCGATCCTAAGTTTTGAATCGGGCTGGAGTGTCTTCTTTAGATTATCGCCCAAAAGTGAGGTTATGTTGTCGATGATTTCCATGCGAGGTCTTTGTTCAAAGACAAATTCGGTTTCCCATTAATTTCCAAGGAATCTTGGCTAATTCTTGAAAATTTTTGGCGGCCAACATCAAGTAATTATCAGTCGCTTTTTGAGTTGTCCAGATGATCATGGTTATACTGATGTAAAATTTACTCGCTCGTGATTATTTGCAACTTTATTCCTGCAATTTCCATCAGATAATTTTCTGATACGCCCAAAAGGGTTAAAATTCCATCTGAAATAGCGGCTTTTGAAGCACCAGGCTGGACAATGAAAACTTCCCATTCGATTGGAATTTTCTTTTGAGCGACACCAAGAAGTTTCCAAAGGTCCTCCTTTGTACCTTTTTCCAACCGTGAACATTCCACATCGTTTCTAATTTTTGTTTCTCTACGCAACAGGTGGTTAATAAATTCATCACCACTTTTATGCTTCCAGTGGATTGACTTCTGTGCCTGACCATTGACCTCATAAAAGTTATTTATTTTGTTACTTATTTTTCCATCAATGGCATATTTAAGGTGGTAAAAACAAACTTTCAATTTATTTGAGTGCTGTTTGATGGTGATCACATCGGCAACTTCACCGGCATAATCGTCGTCATAAATGATATCAACATCGCCTTGCTTCAGTTCATATATCACCCTGTATTGAATTGAATCCTCTAATTTAGGTGGAACATGTTGAGACTCTTTACTCAGGTCAACGCCAGACCAATCCCAGACAATAATATTTTCTTTCGGATATGGTCGGATGGCATTTTTTAGTTGGACAAAATTATTACCCGTGAGAGCAGAGCCATCAGCGAACCAAATAGTTGGAGGGTATTCACGAAGGAAATCGGAAAGCGGTATGGTGTTCGTGCCAAAGGATACTGTAATCTCTTTCTCTGTGAGACTTAGTATCTCAAACTCAGGGATGATATTGCCTTCTAAATTTTTCTCGAATAGACGAAGTTCAAAGCCGAAGAAACTATCTGTCGTGACAAAATCAAAAAAGATTTTTTCATCAATTGACGGGTTTGTAATTCGCAGCTCGCAAGTTGACAGGTTATAGGATTTCCCATCAACCTTGAAGTCATACCTGTGCTCTAAGTATTGGTAAACCTCCTCGGACCAATCAATCCAGACAGGGAAAACATTGGGCCTATGCATAACCAATTCGGGAATAAGAGTTTCCCGTAAAATCTGATTCGGATCTATATCCTCATCGGCTAATTTTTTGCCGACGCCCTGACACCAATCCATGAACTCGTTCAAATTACCTCTTGACCGACTCCAAACTCTTCCCTTATACGAGCATCCGATTGAGACCTTTTGACCATTTTCGTATCCATCGCCAACCACAAAAGCTTTCTGTCCTTTTTGCTTTTCGGCTAAACTTAAGGCTTCTTCCACATCTGTCCCTACGCTCATGCGAAAGCGTATATGTTTGCCCAGAAATTCTTTAAGCCCAACATTCTTCAAGGTAATCCGATTAATTCCATGAAAGGCCTTGAACACATTAACTTCATTAATTATTTCTGCACTATCTCCGATTAAGGCCTTTGCCAATTTTTCATAGAGACCGCTATTATCAGAACCATGTATAAACAAGAGATTATTGCCGGAATCCCAGTGGACAATGATGATATTCCAGATGAGCTGGTAAATATCGTTAAACTTGCCCCACTCTATAGCTGCTTTGCTGGCAGTTACAATAACCAGGAGNTTTTTTGACTCGTTGATGTCATGGAACTTAAAGTCGCAGTCATTGTAATTGGCAATACCATGCTTAAATTTTTGCGGTTGCCAAGTTTGGGAATGATTTTTATAGACCACCGCACTGAGGGCAGACCGAATATTTTGGAAAGGAATTTTTGCCTCTTTAAAATTAGTAAAGCCAGCCAATAATTCCTCATAATTCATGACATTTTCAACTTCGCCAGAACTTAATGAGGAGAGGATCAGGTTCCAGTCGGCATCCTGGGCATAGAGCTGCTCCAGAGCATCCACCACCTGCAAGTCGGCAATATTAGCAATGAATGTTGCATCTCCCAGCTTTTCATCATATTTTGTTCGTGTAAACCGACCTGAATACTGCAGAGTAATAGGAAGGCTCTTTCGCAGGTCATGAAATGCAGCAATTTTTAACTCAGGTAGATCAAAGCCTTCCCCGAGCATATCTACACAGACAATAATTTGATGTTTTTTGGCGACAATGTTACGAAGCTTTTCAGCTTTGTTGCTGATTCCTGAAAATATACAAACTGGATGGAGATCCTGGTGCTCAGCATAGAGATTGAAAACTTCCTCAGCTCTAGCCTTAGTCTCACACCGAGCCATCAAGATATGGCTCATCCCGGCATTTCGATCAGCCCGTAATTTTTGCACTGCTTCCATGGCTATCCGAGCATCTGCGGCCTGATTTTCATACTCCCGAACAGCAATGAAGTTAATTTTCTTGAAATAACCTTGTTCCTGGGCTTTTTTCAGAGGGAAGTTGAAAATCACCTTACCCTCAAGTCTCTGTTGATCATTCCTGAACGGAGTCGCTGTGAATTGGATAACCTGAGAATCTTGAAAAGTGTCTGCAAACCGTTCCCAGGATTTTGCCTTGGCATGATGGGCCTCATCGATAAACAGATGAGAACACATCGTTGACATTTTTCTTTGCTGTTCACTAGAGCTATCAGCTACGATTTTCATCGTAGTCACAATGACATTGCACTGACTAAAGAATTGCTCCATTTCTTGAGTGTCAGCAAACTTATTTTTGACAATCCCCACCCTAGGATATAAGGATCGTTCGCCAATAATTTTGAAATCCTTTAACAAGCCTAATGAAACAAATTTTTCGAATATTTGTCCACGCAACGCGTCCGTTGGAACTGTGACCAGAAGTCTTTTACACTGGTTTGCAACCAAAACTGAGAGCATAGCTTCGGTCTTGCCAGTGCCAGTAGGCATCACCACTGTGCCCATATCATTATTAACCTTGAGATGACTCAAAATGGCATAAATGGCACCAATCTGTGGTAAACGAAGCCCTGGAACATTATTTTCCAAGTCTTCTTCAATGAAATAAAAATCCTGGTACCAGGACCCGTTGATTGCTTCGACGGAATGATTCTGCAAGGCTGGGTGGTGCAGCCATTTCTTGAATTTAATTTTATTATCCAGAAATATTTGCTCAGTTGGCCTCTTGTCGGTTTTGAGCATATAGGCATGGCCGTCAGTGATACTTGAAGGATTATCTGTTAAACAGTACAGGGCTTCATCATTGCCGATTACCAAATGACTTCTATCAGCCGAAATTACCGCGAGATCTACCTTTCTTTCCTTGGCCAGGAGTTGAACTATTTCATTTTGACCTCCTGCTTGTTTCCAAACAATTCTTTCGAGTCTCGGCAGTGTTATCAGTGGCATGTATTATGCCTCCTCGCAAGAGAAGCCTCTGCTTATGAGTTTGCGACGATGACAGCAAAAATTATTGTTTCTCAAATTTTTTGATATCATAGGTAAATTTCATATATTTTAAAAATAGCTCGCCTTTCACCGATCATTAATCACTTTATCCAGCTCATCAGCCGTGATCCGGGAATATTGTATAGAGTAAACAGGATTTTTGTGTCCCAATTATCTCTGCACCGCTGCAACATTCTCGGTTTTCTCAATGATGTGTCGTCTGATAGCATGTCGAGCACTATGGGGTGTCTTCCCTTTCACACCGGCCTTTTCACAAATCTGGTTCCAGACCTCGTTTACCGCTTTCGACTGTAAACGACCATCACCATGAGCAGTAGTTCTTGCAGATAAAAACAATGCAGGATTCTGCCACTTCTCAACATCAACTTCCCTTTCATGTTCAAGGTACTCTCGAATTGCCTGTAACCACTCACGACTGATCTTATATGAATGAGTAATCCCGCCTTTCTCCAATACTTTCAAGGACCGGTTATCAAAATCCACATCATCCAGATTCAATTTCACCACAACAGCGGTTCGACGCATTCCCGTTTCTATCAAAGAATAGAGAGTAGCACGATTCCTAAATGCCTGGTACCCTTTTCTTTTTTGACGATTCGAATCGTTTTTGTAGATTACCGCCCTTCTTTATACCTCCCCGATCCCATCCCACTCACGTCATTTTCCCTCATTTGAGAAAGATATTATCCATAAGATGCCCCCCTGACCAGGGTATCCCCACCATCCCGCTGAATCACTAGGCATCAGCATCTACCCCCCGTGGGTCAGGATGTTTTTTGATTTTCAGATATATATTTGTATAGCATAATATACATACAAACCTATATCGTTTCCCGTAATGCTTTCAAAAGCCTTTCTCCCGTTGTACTTGTCCCCAACACTATCAAGGCACGAATTGCAGCAGTTTCACTGATGTGCCGGTGACTCTCTTTGTTCATAGTCGCGGTAATCTCTTTAAGCCTGGCAATATCATCATCATATAGTCGGTAGGCCTTCAACGATGGTTTTTTTCTTGATGGCACCAAATCGAGACGTTCTTTAGAATCGTTTTTTGACTCAGCTGTTTGAGCCAGCTTGGATTGTCCGGTAATTTTTTTAGTTGCCATATCCCAGAATCTCCTCAGTAAGCTCTTTGAAATCTTCGGCACCGCAAGATCTTGGGTCGAAAACCATTACAGGTTCATTGTTCATTTGCGCTTGGTTAATGGCTTCATTTCTACGGATCACGGTTTTTAATAGATGCTCTTTATACGGTTCCAATTGTTCTTCGACAAATACATTGGAGAGCTTGTTGCGGGAGTCGCGGGCATTTCTCAAAATCATATATTTAAAGTCGCTGGATTCTTTCACATCCTCGATCGACTTAAAAAGGTCGGCAATACCATCCAGGGAATAACGTCCGTAAATAGTCGGGATCAAAATCATGTCGGAGGCATAGATGGCATTGATCGTGAGGACGTTAACTGTGGGGGGACAGTCGATGATGATGAAATCGAAATCCTTTTCGATTTTTTTCAAATGATTATTGAGAAGCTTTTCCCTGTGGATTCTCGTTGTGATCTGTTCGGCGGTAATGGCCAGATGGATATTGGAAGGGATAATAAAAAGATTTTCAACTGGCTCTTCATTTTCACCGAGCACTGCTTGACGAATGACATTGTCAATTTTACACGATTTACTCGACAGCAGCTCACCCACTGTTTGATTTCTGGGAATGTCCGTGCAGAAGATCACAGAGCTGTGCGCCTGGGGATCCATATCGATGAGAAGCGTCTTCTTTCCTGATATAGCCAGACAATATGCCATGTTTGTGGAAATCGTTGATTTCCCGGCACCACCTTTCTGGTTGAGTATTATTATTTTCATCATGATTTCCTGTAGTAAAGATCAATTTGTATAAAATTTTAGTGATCTATTTATACAACTAAATAGTTATATAATAAAGTAAATAAATAATCATACCTTTGTATAGCACAAAAGATATAATAATCATCAAAAAAAAGCCGCCCCCCGAAGGAGACGGCTGTAGTTATGCGGCGATCGACCTGGATTTCAATTCAGCCATTTTTTCAGTCAAGACCCAAAGAGCCTGGTTCAGCTTGATATTGCGATCAAGGGCTTTTACCGCTCTGGTAGTGACTTTTCGAGAGCCCTCTTCTCCATTGACTTTGCCTTTTACTCCGCCTTTGATGATATTCTCCTGGACTTTATTGAATGTTGTCCACAGACTATTGCTGCCATCGGCAAAGCGGCGCTGTGTCAACAACTGTTCCGGAGATATAGGCGCGTTATCCAAATCCTCATATACCAGCCTGTGAGCTGATGCAGCATATGCGATCTGCTCGTCGTATCCCAAACTGATGCCTTTCAAATATTCCATCTGGTCGTTGATGACCGTAGCAGCAGCGGTGATCTTATCAGCAGATTCAACAAAATCATTTTGGTTAAATCCGACATGCCGATGGGTGAAGTTGGCAAAATCTGATGCGATCATCAAACCGTTGCCACACACCAAACGCCAAACTGAAGCAATCAGCTTGAAAGAACTGCCCAGGTCGTGAGAATTATAGAGAACCAGGTCAACCCGCTCATCCTTCGGATTCATTACAAAGTTTTCATTCCGGGTAAAACGAATGGAATGCTTTTGAAATCCTTCCTTATCCTGGATACGGGTGCCGCTCTGCTCTGCCTTGATCGGAAACCAGCCGGCATCACGCAGCAGGTCAACCGCATCTAAGGTTGGAACAAAGGTGTAACGGCTGGATACTTTATCTACAGGCTCAGTTGCACCAGCAGCAGAAGCGTACTTAACGATCAGGTCATTGGTCATAAAAATAGGTGCGGTCATGGTCGTGTCTCCATTGAGATTGAAAAAAAATAGGGACAAGACCCCCGTCAGGGAAGTTTTGTCCCTGATGGGTTGATATTGATCGCGTAGAATTGAGCTAGAACTGAATACCCATATCCGCAAAGGATGTTATCTCATCCCCGACGATTATATGGTCCAGCACTTTAACATCGATAATCTGCAAGATTTCTTTCAGTTTTTTGGTCAATTCAATGTCTTGTTGTGATGGGTCAGTATTACCGGAAGGGTGGTTGTGAGCGAGGATAACCTTTGTAGCATTGAGCCGCAGGGTTTCCTTAACCACTTCACGAGGGTAAACTGTTGTCGAATCAATAGTCCCTTGGAACATTTCCTTCCAGGCCAGGATGCAGTTCTTGGTGTCCAGAAACAGACAACCAAAGACCTCATGTTGGTATGAAAAGATTTTTGAGGCTATTGCTTCCTTTGCCGCTTGTGAACTTCCGATAAATTCAGTTCCTCTTTTCAGTGTGGAGCGGGTACGGCTACGGCCCTCTTTAATGATTTCGGGGGTTGTCGCAGTGACGTACTGTCCTTGTTCGTCTTGGATAAATAACTTCATGGCTTATCTCCTCCTATGAATTAAAGAGTGATAAGAGTTTACCAAAGACAGAGGAGTTATTTTGCTCGGGATGGTTTGATTGCTACGGCGTTCTGCAGCAGAAAGCTTCCTTTGCAAGCGTTCTATTTCATTAGCAGCCAGAAAAAGTAGGATGCAATGCCCGAGGTTGCTTTTGTCGGTTCTTTTTGCAGTAGTCCGCATACATCGAACTAAATTGACAATCATGGTCTTGTCTCCTTGGAGTGAATAAAAAAAGGGACAAGACTTCCCCGTCAGGGAGGTTTTGTCCCTGGTGGGTTGATTGGTTTATGTTTGGCTAATCTTGAGCTTGGCGATCTTCCTGGTGGTCGGCCTCGAAATAATCAGCCATTAAATAATCCATTAAATCAGCCAGCAAATCGGCCATTACTTCGAGATCATAATAATATTCCATTATGATGCCTCCTGTGTATCAGTATGGTCAGCAATGGCCTCAAAGAGATAGACGGGCTGATGATGTTTCCATATCTCTCGTAACAGAGCTACGGGGTCATTACTTTTTACTATCCTCTGTAACCTTTCGATCTCGTTTGCTGCCTGTCTGAGCATTTCTCTCAAAGGCCAAGGGCAATTATATGCCGTGTTCGCATGTTCTCGTAATTGTGTAGGCAATTCAATTCTGATCGGCTTAGCCGTAATCTCGACTTCTAATGGCTCGGCCATCATTTCGATTTCTGAATTATTCATAAGTTTTCCTCCGTAATGAAAAGGAACAAAACTTCCCACAAGGGGTTGTCTTGCCCCTTGATGGGTTGGATAAATGGGATGGGGTTAGTGGGTTATGCCGCTTTTCGTATTTCAGCCAGGACAAAATGATTGCACTGGTCAGGCTTATAAATACGAATCGGCTTTTCGTTGATTTCACCGCAACCTTGCCGGCCGTACCAACCTATCTTTCTGCCGGACCAGAAAACAAATCCGTCTTTCAGATCGAAGCGGTTGTTGCCGACATAAGCGATGGCTCCGGCCTTCTTGACATACACAGTTCCGCGAACAACATACTCTTCTGTGATCGTGGCTGTGCTGCCGGCAGCAGTGCTCATGGTGGTTGTGGTCGTAATGGTGACATCCTGGTCATCGTCCATAGATAGATTACTCAGCAACTCACGCTGCCGGTATCTGGTCCATGCTTCACTCATATCCTTGACCGCAACCTTGCCGGTCAAAGCCTTTGCCAGTTCATACATCATGCTGTTTTCTGATTCAGATAATGCGGCCAGCCCTTTATCTGATAACTCGCCCTCTACGGCGAGCGATGTTTCCATCTTTTGGGCCATGAGCGACAGAGCTTTTTCCTGCATGGTTTTGGAATAGGCCATGAAAAATACTCGTACCGGTTGATTTTGCCCGATACGCCATGACCTTCGGCTGGCTTGTCTGAGAGTGAAGACTGAATAACCGCATTGAAAAAAGATGATTGTGGGAAACTCCAAAAGATCGAGTCCGGTTTTTACTAAATTGGGATTGCAAATAAGACAATCGTACAATCCCGTCTGAACCTGCTTTTTGAGCCAATCCTCCCGATACTCCGGTTTTACGGTTTGACTGCGGAGTACCAGAGGCTTCAAGTCATTCTTCTGAAGTTTTTCCTCTAATACAGGAAGCAAATCCCGTGTGCCGGTATGTTCGAGAAAGATCGCTACTTTTCTCCCTTGTTTCTTTTCAGCCGCTATAATCTCCAGCAACTTTTCTTCTTTGGGCAACAGGTCAATTTCCAAGCCAGGTGCAGAGGCGACTACTGTCTCACTCCCTGCAATCTCCAAGGTGATTCTCTCCCCATTCCGGCATCCATCGGGATACGCCAGCAAGGATTGAATCATTTTGCCCATAAGCCGCATATCACCACGAGCTAATGCTGCGCTGGTGGCATTTATGAGATCATGGGATAGTTGGGCATATTCCGGTAGTTGTTGGTCGGGTTCCAATGCTACTGGAACGATGATTTCTTCGTATTCCGGCAATGCGTCATTAACATCGGCCAGACGGACAAAGGTCGAATGCTCAAGCAGCAGATCAGGCAGTAACAGGGGCGATATTCCGGGAGCTTCCTTGACCCGTGACTTTCCGAGCTTTCGGCCGATACTGGCAACATTGAGACTTACATTTACATCCTTGCTGTCATAGGTGCGTTG
>JGI25319J35699_1000373_pt1 | contig 28462 bp, 28 predicted proteins | sample AutmiccommuBRH17_FD_35699 | JGI IMG/M metagenome (IMG submission 35699) | reverse complement strand
CCCCGCCGCGCGCCTGGGCCCTGTTTGCGCACTGTTTCTCGTGTTCGAAGGATATGCTGGCGGCACGCGAGATTACGGCGGCGCTGGTGGAACAGGGGATCGGTGTGCTGCGGTTCGATTTCACCGGGCTCGGCAATTCGGAAGGCGATTTTTCGAACACGAATTTCTCGACCAATGTGCAGGATCTTGTGGCGGCGGCTGCGTGGCTGGAGGCGGCGCATGGCGGGCCGCAACTGCTGATCGGGCATTCACTGGGCGGGGCGGCGGTGATCGTTGCGGCGCACGAGATTACGCAGGTGAAGGCGGTGGCCACCATCGGCGCGCCGTCGGATGCGGCGCATGTGATCAATGCGATCCGCACCCATGTCGAGACGATCGAGGATGAAGGCGAGGCCGAGGTCGAGCTGGCCGGGCGGGCCTTTGTGCTGAAGCGCCAGTTCCTGGAGGATGTGCGCGGTGCGAAGGTGACGGAGGCCGCCGCCGGCCTGAAGCGGCCGCTACTGGTTCTGCACGCGCCGCGGGACGAGACGGTCGGGATCGACAATGCGACGGGCCTGTTCGTGGCGGCGCGCCATCCGAAATCCTTCATCAGCCTCGACCGGGCGGACCATTTGCTGACCGGGCCGGACGATGCCCGGCGGGCCGGGAAAATGATCGCCGCATGGGCTGAGCCCTATATTTTCGGGGCTGTCAGGGCGGCGCCCGTGCAGGAGGCAGGCGGCACGCGCGATGTGGTTGTCAGGGAGACGGGGCGCGGAAAATTCGAGAACGCGGTGATGATCGGCGATTTTGCGGGGATTGCTGACGAGCCGGTGGACGTGGGCGGCGGCGGGCGCGGGCCGGATCCGTATGAATACGTGGCGGCGGGGCTGGGCGCCTGCACGTCGATGACGCTGCGCATGTATGCTGACCGGAAGGGCTGGCCGCTGGAGCGCGTGTCCGTCGCGATCAGCCATAGCAAGGACCATATCGACGACTGCCTGCATTGCGAGGAGGGGCGCAAAATCGACGTGTTCGATCGCGCGATCACGATTGAGGGTGATCTGGACGCCGTACAGCGCGCGCGGATGATGGAAATCGCGGATAAATGCCCGGTTCATCAGACACTTGAGGCCGGGGGACATGTGCGAACGGTGGAAACGCCGCCCAAATCCACCTAACTGACATTTAATGACCACATTGCCTGTGACATGTTTATCTAGGTAATGATCGGCCTAACCGACATAATTTCAGTGACTTGGAGAGACTAATGAAGAATTTTGGCATTTCGAGACAAGCCCTCGTGGCGGCTGTCTTTGGCGTAGCGGCCGTCGGCACGCTGGCGCTGTCGCCGAACATCTTCAGCCAGGACGCGGGCGCCCAGCCCATTGCCGTCGAGGCGCCGAAGGGCGCTCCGCTGAGTTTTGCCGACCTGATCGAACGGGTTGAACCGGCCGTTGTCAGCGTCAACGTCATCAGCGAACGGGAAGTCGGCAGACTGGCTGACATGGAACAGTTCTTCGAACAGTTCCGCGGCATGCCGGGCCTCGACGAGTTCCTCGAGAACCGCCGTGAACAGGAAGAGCAGAACCCCGAGCCCGAAACGCAGGAAGCCCGCTCGCTCGGGTCCGGCTTCGTAATTTCCAAGGACGGCTATGTCGTGACCAATAATCACGTGGTTGAAAAGGCTACGGAGATCATGGTGACCCTGCAGGACGGACGAGAACTGGAAGCCGATCTTGTCGGCACGGACCCGCAGACCGACCTTGCCGTTTTGCGCATTCGCGAAAAGGGAACCTATCCCTATGTCAGCTTCGGCAGCTCGCGCGAGCTGCGCAAGGGTGACTGGGTGGTGGCCCTCGGCAACCCGTTCGGCCTTGGCGGAACCGCAACGGCAGGCATCCTGTCGGCTGACGGACGCGATATCGGCGCCGGTCCCTACACGGACTTTCTCCAGATCGACGCCTCGATCAACCGCGGCAATTCGGGCGGCCCGACCTTTGACCTCTATGGCAATGTGGTTGGCGTCAACACGGCGATCTTTTCGCCGACCGGCGGATCTGTCGGTATTGGCTTTGCCATTCCGGCGGAACTGGCCAGTGAAGTGACGCAGGCCCTGATCAAGGATGGCCGCGTGTCCCGCGGCTGGCTCGGCGTTGCGATCCAGGACCTGACCCCTGACATGGCCGAAGCCCAGGGCCTCAAGAATGAAGAAGGCTCGATCATCGCGGATGTCACCGCCGGCAGCCCTGCCGAAAAGGGCGGCCTCCAGCGCGGCGACATCATCCTGTCGGTGAACGGCAAGGACGTGACCGACGCAACGACGACGACCCGCCTTGTTGGCAAGCTGATCGCGAATACGGCGAACAAGTTTGAAGTGCTGCGCGGTGGCAAGCGCCAGACGATCAGCGTGACCGTGGGCGAACGCCCCGATGACCTGTCTGCCACGTTCCGCCCGACGCCGGGCGCGACACCGCCGCAGGCCGAAGCGCCAGGCACGGCGCTCGACGATCTGGGCGTGACCTTCAAGCCGATGGATGACGAGACGCGCACCAAGCTCGGCCTGCGCAGCGGCGAAGCCGGTCTGGTGATTGTCGACGTAGCCCGCAAGGGTATTTTCGAAGAGGCCGGCCTGCAGGACGGCATGGTCATCCTCGAGGCGAACAACCAGCCCGCCACATCCGTGGCGGCGTTTGAAAAAGCGATTGCCGACGCGAAGAAGTCCGGCCGCAGCAAGGTGCTTGTCGCCGTGCGGATCGGCCAGATCACGAATTATCGCACCCTCGACCTCGCGACAAAAGGATAGGATACCATGATGGCAGAGACCTTGGCGGGAGATAACATGCGTGTTCTGGTGATCGAAGATGATGCCGAAATGGCGAGCTTCATCCAAAAAGTCCTGATGGAGGCGGGCCATAGCGTGGACATGGCGATTGATGGCGAACGCGGCCTGGAACTGGCGCGGTCGACGGATTTCGATGCCCTCGTGGTCGACCGGATGCTGCCGGCCAAGGACGGGCTGACGCTGCTGAAGGAGTACCGCGAAGCGGGCGGCAAGACGCCGGCCCTCTTCCTCTCGGCGCTGGGAGATGTCCAGAACCGGGTGCAGGGCCTGAAGGCCGGGGCGGACGACTATCTGTCGAAGCCGTTTGCGCCATCGGAACTTGCGGCCCGCGTGGAGGCCCTCGGCCGCCGCCAGGTGGGCGAACCGCAGGTGACCTCGCTGAAGGCGGGCGACCTGGAAATGAACCTGCTGACCCGGAAAGTGACGCGGGGCGGCAAGAAGATCGAGCTGCAGCCGCGTGAATTCCGCCTGCTGGAATACCTGATGCGCCATGCCGGACAGGTGGTGACGCGCACCATGCTGCTCGAAAAGGTCTGGGACTATAATTTCGACCCCCAGACCAATGTGATCGACGTGCATATCTCGCGTCTTCGCGCCAAGATCGACAAGGAGTTCGAAGAGCCCTTGCTGCACACGGTGCGCGGTGCCGGGTATCGCTTGCAGGGCTAGACGGCCCGCCCGCAGACTGGCACGAGGCGAGTCATGAAACTCGGCCTGCCGACCTTCCTGCGAACGACGACGTTCAAACTGGCGCTGCTCTACAGCGCCATGTTTGCGGCGTTTTCGGCAGCGTTGCTGATCTATCTCTACTATTCGACGGTCTATTATATCCGAACCGAATCCGACCGGCGGCTGGACCTTGAGTTCGAGCAGCTGGGTAATGCCTATTACACGGGCGGCATGGAACGCCTGAGCCAGTCGGTGCTGGAACGCATGACGCGGACGGGCTCGACCTATTTCTACTATCTCGAGGATTCGTCGGGCCGGAAGATTGCCGGGCATTTCCAGCGGATGCCGGTGGCGCCGCCGGAGGTTGATTCCAAGACCGTGTATTTCGATTTTGACCAGCCGGAGCCGGATGGCACGATGATCGTGCGCTCGGCTGCGGGCAAGTTCGTGCGGTTGCGCGACAATGGCGGGGCGCTGCTGGTGGCCTTCGACACGGCGCAGCAGACGGCCATCGTGGTGCGGATCCAGAGCGCGATTTTCATTGCCGCGCCGATTGGCCTGATCCTGTCGCTGCTGGGCGGGGTATTGATCTCGCGCGGGGCGGCGAGCCGGGCCGATGAACTGGCGCGGACGGCGGAGGCGGTGATGGGCGGCGAGCTTGGCCGGCGCGTGCCGGTGCGCGGATCGGGCGATGAATTCGACCGGCTGGGCCAGCGGATCAATGCCATGCTCGACCAGATCGAGAAGCTGGTGGATGCGACGCGCAATACCGGCAACGCCATCGCGCATGACCTGCGTTCGCCCCTGTCGCGGCTGCGCAACAAGCTGGAGATCGCCCTGTCAAAGCCCCTGTCGCAGGAGGCGGCGAGCGCGACCCTGAGCGAGACAGTGGAAGAAGTGGACCGCGTGCTGGCGACCTTTAATGCGATCCTGCGGCTGGCGCGCCTTGAGGCGGGGGCCGAGGGCGAGCGGGTGCGCATGGATGTCAGCGAACTGGCCGAGGAGCTGGCCGAACTGTTCGACCCGGCCTGCGAGGAGGCCGAGCTGTCATTCAAGAGCCAGATTGCGCGCCACCTGATGGTGCTTGGCGACCGCGACCTGATCGGGCAGGCGCTCTCGAACATGCTGGACAATGCCGTGAAGTACACGCCGAAGGGCGGCGCGATCTCCTTCACTGTGGCGCGCGGGCCCGACGGGACGATTGACCTGACGGTCGTCGATTCAGGGCCGGGCGTGCCGCCGGAAGCGCGCCAGCTGGTGGTGCAGCGTTTCCAGCGTCTCGATTCGGCGCGGACGCTGCCGGGTTCGGGGCTTGGCCTGTCTCTGGTGGATTCGGTCGCCGACATGCATGGCGGCGAACTGATCCTGCTCGACGCGGGTGGCCCGGCCAGGCAACCTGGCCTCAAGGCGATCCTTCGCCTGCCACGGGCCTGAACCTGAATGCTTGAGATCCGTCCCATTGCCGCGACACCGGATGCCGCCCTGGAGGCAGCCTTCGCACACGCACCTTACCTGCGCCGCCTGTCTGATCGCTGCGAGGCCCGGCCGTTCGAGGATGCGCTGGCGATGGTCACCGGCCTGAAGGCCGAGACGCCGATCGACGAGGCGATGGTCGTGCTGCGCAAGGCGAAAGCCTCGGCGCATCTGGCGCTGGCTGCCGATGACCTGTCAGGGCATCGCAGTGTGATGGAGGTGACGGCGGCGCTGACGGAACTGGCGACGGCGGCCGTGCAGGCGGCCCTGCGCGTGGCGCTCGCCAGCCGTGGCCTGACGGAGACGGGATTGTTCATTGTGGCGCTCGGCAAGATGGGCGCGTTCGAGCTGAACTATTCCAGCGATATCGACATCGCCGCCTTCTACGAGCCAAACGAGTTTGACGGCGGGGAGCGCGACCCCGGCGATGCGGCCCAGCGTGTGTTGCGCGATGTTGTCCGGCTGCTCGATGAAGTCACGGCGGACGGCTATGTTTTCCGCACCGACCTGCGCCTGCGGCCTGATCCGTCATCAACGCCGCTCGCCGTTTCCACGGACATGGCCGAAGCCTATTATGAGAGCGTCGGCCAGAACTGGGAACGGATGGTCTGGATCAAGGCGCGCGCTGCCGCCGGTGACATGAAGGTCGCCGCGCGGTTCATCGGCCGGATGGGTGCCTATGTGTGGCGCCGCCATCTCGACTATTGGGCCATCGACGACATCCAGGCGATCAAGCGGATGATCAATACGAAGATCGGCGCAGTCGGCCTCGAAAATCCGGCGCCTGATATCAAGCTGGGCCCGGGCGGCATCCGCGAGATCGAGTTCTTCGTGCAGACCCAGCAACTGATCCTTGGCGGCCGCTATCCTGTGCTGCGGGACAATTCCACGCTGGGCGCGATGGCGGCCCTATGCGATGCGGGCATCGTGACCGGGGGAATTGCTGCGGACCTGACGCAGGCCTACAAGGTGCTGCGTGACGTCGAGCACCGCATCCAGATGCGCCACGATGAGCAGAGCCATACAATCCCCGCTGACCTGGCCGAGCGCGCCGGGGTCGCTGCGCTGTGCGGATATCCCGTGCTTGAGGCATTTGACCGCGGCCTGCTCGAAACGCGCAAACTGGTGCAGGCGGCCTATGACGCGCTGTTCGAGCATGAAGGCGGCGAGGACGATGCCAGCGACATTGGCAACCTTGTCTTTACCGGAGTCGATGATGACCCGGAAACGGTGCGCACACTGTCGGGTCTCGGTTTCAATGATCCGGCCAGGGCCATTGACACGATCCGCAACTGGCACAGGGGCAATGTGCCGGCGACGCGCACCGTGCGCGGGCGTGAATTGCTGACAGCCATCCTGCCGCGCATGCTGACAGCGATGGGGGCGACCGGTGAGCCGGATGAGGCGTTCCGCTGGTTCTCGCGTTTCTTCAGCGGGCTGTCATCCGGCGTGCAGACGCTCTCAATGCTGCTGGCGAAACCCGCTTTGCTGGACGACCTTGTGGCAACGCTGGCGCTGGCGCCGCGCCTGGCCGAGATACTGTCGCGCCGTCCTGACCTGCTGGAGGCGCTGGTCAGCGGCCAGGCGCCGGATGTGCCGATGATTGCGGGCGATACGAGTTTTGACGCCGCGCTCGACGCATGGCGGCGGTATCACCGTGAACAGAGCTTCCTGATCGGTCACCAGTTGCTGCACGGGCTGATCAATGCCTCGGATGCGGCCGTGCACTGGTCGCGTCTCGCCGATGACACGATCCGCGAGATGGCGTCGGTTGCCGAGCAGGAGACAGTGCGGCGCTATGGCGAGGCGCCGGGAACCTGGGCCGTGTTTGCGATGGGCAAGCTGGGCGGCGCGGAACTGACGGCGGGGTCCGATCTCGACATTATCGTGATCTATGACTCGCCCTCGCTGGACGCGCAAAACTGGTTCACCCGGTTTACGCAGCGCCTGATCACGGCGCTGACGGCGCCGACGGCGGAAGGGGCGCTTTACGAAGTCGACATGCGGCTGCGCCCGTCCGGCCGGGGCGGGCCCGTGGCGGTCAGCCTTTCGGCATTCGAGCATTACCAGAATGAGGACGCGTGGACCTGGGAGCACATGGCGCTGACGCGCCTGCGCTATGTCACGGGTGATGCCGGCCTCGGGGCGAAAGTGCTGACCATCGGCAAGGCTGCGATTGCCGACCGGGCCAGCAAGGATACGGGACAGATCGCGCAGGATATTTCAGACATGCGCCAGCGCCTCTATCAGGAAAAGCCGGGCAAGGGGCTGTGGGACCTGAAAACCGAAAAAGGCGGGCTGATCGACATTGAATTCATCGTCCAGAAGGAGATGCTGCTGAAGGGCGAAGCGAAGGCGATCTGGTCGAATACCGGCCATGCGCTGGCGGGCATTGCCGAGGCGGGCAGCCTGTCCGGCGAGCAGCGCATCGCGCTGCAGGACGCATTGGCGTACCTGCAGGCGTTGCAACAGGTGCAGCGCATTGCTGTGGGCAGTGAAATGACGGCGGATGCGATTCCGGACGGCCTGAAGGACCGGCTGTGCCGCGCCGTGCACGAGGATGATTTCGATGCGCTGGAACGTCATCTGGCGGCGCTGAAATCCAGGGTCCATGCCATCGCGGCGGAAAAACTGCAGTTGCCAGCGACGGATTGAGGGGGCGGCGGCGTTGTATGCGTGATGGGTTAATCACGACAACGGAGAATTCCCCAATGAAACGCACAACACTAGCTACCCTGATCGGCGCTGCGGCAATTGTCATTGCTGTACCCTTTGCGGCCCAGGCCGAGCGCGGTTTTGGCCGGCATGACGGATCTCACGGCGAGCATATGAAAGCGGTCGATACCAATGGTGATGGCGACATCTCCAAGGAAGAAGTCGAAGCTTTCCGTTCCACCATGTTCAACGCAGCAGATGCCAACAAGGACGGTTCGCTGTCGCTTGCCGAAATGACGGCGCATCACGAAGCGCAGCAAGCCCAGCGCAAGGCTGAACGCCAGGCGCGCCACTTCGCCAGGATGGACACTGACGGCGACGGCAAGATCACTGCAGCCGAGTTTGCCAGCCAGCCGATGCGCGGCATGGAGCGCATGGACACGGATGGCGACGGTGTCGTCACCGAGGAAGAGCGCGCAGCAGCCATGGCCACCATGAAGGAACGTCATGGCAAGTGGGGCAAGCGTGGCCCGGGCCGCGATGTCGCCCCTGAAGCGCCAGACGCCGAGTAAACCGGGTCCTCCCGGACAGCCAGGCAGGCCGGATGCATGATATGCGAGATTTCCCCCCTTCTCTGCACTTTCAGCTGCGTCCGGCCTGCCTGGCGACCGGGGTCCAACAGGCCGCGCAAGGCGAAGGCATTTCCCCTTTGCTGCACCGCGCGCTAGACATTGCCTCGTGGCATTCTCGTCAGACCTCGATCAGATCACACGCGCGGCTGCCGGGGAACGGCAGGCGGTGTCGGCGCTGGTCAACCGGTACAGCCCCGGTGTGCTGGCGCTTGCCACGCGCATGCTGGGCGACAGGTCAGAGGCCGAGGACGTGACACAGGATACGTTCATCCGCGCCTGGAAGGCGCTGCCGGACTGGGAGCCCCGGGCGAAATTTTCGACCTGGCTGCACCGGGTGGCCCTGAACCTTTGCTATGACAGGCTGCGCAGGCGCCGGGAGACCAGCATGGCCGAGCCGCCGGAGCAGGTCGACATGGCGCTGCGGCCGGACGATGCGCTGGACCAGTCGGAACGTGTGAAAGCGGTGGAGGCGGCGATTGCTGCCCTGCCTGAGCGCCAGGCGGCCGCCTTGACGCTGTGCGCGCTGCAGGACCATTCTCAGGCCGACGCAGCCGATATCATGGAGATCAGCGTGGAGGCGCTGGAAAGCCTTCTGGCCCGTGCACGGCGCACGTTGCGCGGGGTCTTGCTGGAAAGGAGTAGCGCATGACAAATATGATGACCGATGCACGGCTGATCGCCCTGATCGAAGCCTGGGGCGCGGATGTGAATGCGTTTCCTGAAGCGGAACGCGACGCGGCGGCGGCCTTGCTGTCCGAAGCGCCGCAGCGCTTTGCCGCCCACCTGATGGCTGCCCGCGAGATGGACGTGCTGCTCGCTACCGTGCCGGAAGCTGCGCCCTCCGCGGCGCTGACGGAGGCGCTGATCGATTCCGCACCCCGGCTACGGCCGCAGCGGCGCAGCTGGTTTGCTGCCATTCCGCGCTGGCCGGCCGTCGGAGCCCTGGCTTCGCTGGCCATCGGGCTGGCGATCGGGCTGGGTACGGCCCAGCCGGTGGCCGGCGATGCGCCGGAAGACGCTGTCGATACACTTGTGTATGCCGCTCTCGGATTTGACACACTCACTTATGCCCAGGAGGCCGCTCAATGAGCGAGACCCGTTCAAAGCGCCAGATTCCCCTCTGGTTGACCCTGTCGATCATGGCGAACCTGCTGCTGGTCGGGCTGGTGGCCGGCATGCTGTTGCGCGGCCAGCCTGCCGGACCCGCTCCGGATGGCATGCGGGGGCAACGCCCGCCCATGCTTGAAGGGGCCAGCCATGAAGATCGCGTACTGGTTCGCCGCATGATGATGGAGGCGTTCCGGTCGGCCGAAAACGAGGTCGAACAGCGGCGTGCCGCACGCGTCGCGTTGGGTGAGGCCCTGCAGATTGATCCTTATGACCGTGAAGCCGTGCGGCGGGCTTTCGTGGGCCTGCGCACCTCTGATGAAGCAGTGCATTCGGAAATTCACGAAACGCTGGTCGACCGGCTCGACGAGCTTGGCATCGAGCAGCGCAAGGCGCTGGCCGAGATGCTGTCGCGCGAACCGGGTGACCACCGGCGGCGCAAGGGTCGCGGGTTTGACCGTGAAGACGCCAGTCCGGAGGACTAGCAGGCTGCTGAAAAACCCGGGACTGTCCTAAATTTTGTGCTTTCGGCTTTTTTCCATTATCAGACCACGACCTGTCACCGAAGATGCTAGCGAACTGGGGCTTTGCCTGCAACCGGTTGGGCCAGCGCCACATACGGACAAAACCCTACGCACCCAAGACGAATGGCAAGGCCGATCGCTTCATCCAGACCGCCATCCGCGAATGGGCCTATACACGCACATATCAAACCTCAGACCAGCGAGCAGCTCATCTCTGAGGATGGACGCACATGTACAACTGGCATCGACCCCACGGAGGCATTAAAGATCAAACACCCATCAGTCGTCTCGGGATCGCCGAGGACAACCTTTTTAGACTTCACATCTAGCCAGCCAGCTGGTTGGTTTTGAAGTCCGGAAGCGTGCTTCCGGCGCCATGGAGTTCACGCTCGCGGGTAAAGACCGTCTTTCGACGGATTATACGTTGAGTGGTGGCTGCCTTGATGGTGGCGCTCATGCGGCAGCTCCTGCAAGCAGCTTTGGTAATCAGACAAGGTTATAGGCCGCGATGGCGATATCGAAGCCGTGCGCGACGCGCCGCTTGCCCCGGCCCTTGCCATACAGGCGGGCATCGGGGTCTGTGGAAGCCGCATGTGTCTGGTTTGACAGCTTCTCGCCATGGAAGTCGTGCATGGCATTGCCACCGCCGCCCGCGCCATCCGGGCCAGCGCCGCTATCGTCGCCGCCATCAGTGTCCTTCGGGCGGAAGCTCTTTGTGCTGGCCCAGGCCTCGATCAGGGTACCGTCCACGCTGAAGTGATCCCACGATAGCAGCTTCTTCACCCGCCGGTGCGACAGGACAGCATTCAGGACCTTGGCCGCGATATCCCTGTCGAGCAGCCGGTCACGGTTCTTCGAAAAGAATGAGGCATCCCAGGTCGGTTCATCGGCCCAAGCCCGACAAACCAGCGAAACAGGAGATCATAATCCTGCCGCTCCATCAGCTGACGCTCGGAGCGGATCGAATAGATCGCCTGCAGCAGCATCGCCCGCAAGGAACATTCCGGCGCGATCGAAGGCTGGCCGGTATCCTGCGCGTAGAGCGCCGAAAAATCTGCGTCCAGAGCCTTCAGCGCGTCATTTACCAGCAATTGTTCTGCCTGAGAGGATGATACGATGCGATCCGGTCTTCAACGTTCACATGCGTAAACAACTGATCCGTTATCCGACCCTCACCGCGCATCGATGCCTCCCTTGCATACGAACAAGAGAATCATGCTGCGCAGGCTAAACCGAGCCCTTTTTCAGCAGCCCTTCTTGATTACTTCGGCTATCCTATCGTCCGTTGCGGTCCGGCCTGGAATTTTAGCGCACAGACGGACGGTTTCGGACTCGCCCGTTGCATACTTTGTAGATGAGCGCTCGACATAGTGACCGACTTCGTCCGACCAGAGCCAGCCCCTGCGCTCTACCAGCTTCATCGAACTGGCCGTGTAACGTTCGCAGTTGACCGGGAGGACCTCGATTTCGGCAAAAGTAAACGACTCCATTCGTTTGCGCCCTACCTTGCAGGACCAGAATTGCAGGCTCCTGCTTTTGACGCCGTCGCGCGGGAAGATGTCCGTTATCACGCGAAATCTAGAAGACGCGCCTTCGCGCGGAGGCCAGAGCTTTTCGGGCTTGCCGGAGACGGTGCGCGTTCCCTTCACTCCGCTAACTTCCCATTCGAGGATAGGAACTGTGAAGTTACGTGACCGGACATATTCACGGCCGCGCCGCGTTGCCCAGACCTGTGTCGCGCCTCGATCCTCGACGAGACGTTCGACACGGCCGTCATTGAATACGAATGTCGCGTCCTGTTCAATTCGAACGGGTTCAGGCAGCGGACGCGCGGAGGCTGTCGGCATCGATACGGCCGCCAAAGCGGTCAGGCTATAAGCGACAATGACAAGCTTCCGGGGCATGCTTTAGTTCACTTCCTCAACATCAACATGTACGAGACCATGGCCAAAAGTGGGATCCGTGCCGGAGGCTCCGAGATCGCGAGCTTCTTCAGTGAAGGCTTCAGCACGCCTTGATGCGTCCTTTTCCGGGATCGGATTCTGAAGTGACAAAAGCGCGGAGACAACGGGCGTGGCGAAGGACGTTCCGGTCACCGCGCTGTAAGTCCGATTCGGTCCGGCCGCTAGGATCTTTACACCGGGCGCCGCAATATCGACCTGCTCACCGCGTCCTGCCCGCCGGTAGATCTTGCCGTCGATATCGACGGCCGTAACACCGACTACGTCCGTATAAGTAGCGGGGTACACAGGCGGGGCTGCAGGGCCGTCATTGCCTACCGCCGCTGTGATAATATGGCCCTTGGCGGTCAGGCGTTTGATCGCGGCCTCGAGAATATCGCTTGGCGGACCTGCGATGGAAAAATTTATCACCCCGGCTCCCTGAGACGCAGCCCAGTCGAGGGCCTCCAGCAGCGCTTTGGCATCCGTTTCGGGAACTCCATCCTTCGAGACAGAAAACACGTTCGCCGCGAGCAGTGTCGCTCCAGGAACTATGCCTCGATAATCAGCTGACGGATCATATCCGACGATAATGGAGGCAACGGCTGTTCCATGATCAGAGTCGCGGCCCTTTTTTCTGCGGGCAAAATCCTTGACCACTACTTTTCGGGTCAAGAGGGAAGGGTGACTTGCGTCCACCAGCGTGTCGATCATGGCGACAACTGCGCCTTCGCCCGAATGCTTTCCGCCAACTTTCTGAACCACACGGCCTTCGTCTTCAAGACTGTCCGAGGCCGGCAGCCCGAAGATATGGTTATAGTCGAATGGGGCCGCCGGAAGAGCTTCACGCAATGCATCTGCGGCTTGAGGCAGGCTCATGCCTGCCGGAGGGCGAAGCCGTTGCAGACTGGCACCAAGGCCGTCAAGCTGGGTTTGATCCATCAAACGGAAGCCAACATCTTTGAGAAGCGAGAGGTCGGTTGGCCCAAGATCAAATGTCAGAATGTCCTTGTTGGCGAGAGGATATCCTTCATCGTCCACGAGCCCGGCTGAAGAGCCGCTGCGCGTGTCGGGCCTTTCGTCCGGATCTTTCGGGTGAGCACCTGAAGACGGAGACACGCCTCTGACTCCCGAACCACCTGGCGCATCATCATCATCATCTGAATTGCGAGCGGACGGCTTGTCGTCTTCACTTCCGTTATCATCATCGGAAGATCCGGTGCCGGTATCATTGCCACCGCCATCGTCGTCACTGGCGGGGCTATCATCGACGTCACTGCCGGGGCCGTCATCGTCGTCACCGCTAGGGCCATTCTCGACATCGTCTCCGGTGTCGTCTCCAACATCGTCTCCAGCATCGTCTCCGGAGTCGTCTCCAACATCGTCTCCGGAGTCGTCTCCAACATCGTCTCCGGTGTCGTCTCCAACATCGTCTCCGGTGTCGTCTCCAACATCGTCTCCGGTGTCGTCTCCAGCATCGTCTCCGGAGTCGTCTCCAACATCGTCTCCGGTGTCGTCTCCAATATCGTCTCCGGTGTCGTCGCCAACATCGTCTCCGGAGTCGTCTCCAACATCGTCTCCGGTGTCATCGCCAATATCGTCTCCGGTGTCATCGCCAACATCGTCTCCGGTGTCATCGCCAACATCGTCTCCGGTGTCATCGCCAATATCGTCTCCGGTGTCGTCGCCGATATCGTCTCCGGTGTCATCGTCAACATCGTCTCCGGTGTCGTCGTCAAGTAGGTCGCCGTCCTCGATGGGGTCTTCATCTTCGTCATCGTCCTCGTCATCTTCATCGTCCTCAACCTGTGCCTGCGCGGGCCCGGCGAGCACGATGGCAGAAACGGACGCCATTAGGATTGCTGTGGCCGGCGGCGCAGATCCAAGCTGAATGCTAGCGAGCAGCCAGGCGGCCAGATCAATACTGAAGCTTCCTTTGCTCGACGACATGCCTATCCCCCTGTCGGACAATCTGAGTAGGAAACGCCCGCGTTGCGCAGTTTATTCCCAGAGATGAAACTTGTTTGCAACGAGAGCCCCGAAAAGTGAACCGCGCCGGTAACCCCGAATACTGTTCGATTGGGGTCATGCAGCGATAGCGTGTTCCTTCAGGATCGCAAAGTAGTTCGCCTCCGTTTCTGCCGGGGGAGGCAACTGTGTTCCTCACAGAGCGATGGGTGTTCGGTTTCTGATCATCGCGTTGAGGATGACGAGGAGTTGTCGTCCAACGGCGATGAGGATTGTCTTGGGCGCCTTGCCCTTTTCATTCATGCGTTGTCACATCGCGATCCGAGCCTGGATTCGCTGCGATGTCTAAAGTGCCGCGATGTAGAGGGCCTGGCGGACCTTTCGCCCTCCGCCCCATATCCTGCGTGTCCCTCGCGATGTTCCGCTTTCGCGGGCATGCGGCGCAAGTCCGGCAAGGGAGGCGATCTTTCGTCGGTCGAGCTTGCCAAGCTCTGGCAGTTCGCCAAGCAGGGTGGCTAGCGCGGTTGGTCCGACGCCGGGAACAGCGGTAAGAAGCCGAGCGTCGTCGGCCAGAACCCCATCCTCTGATCATGTCGTCCATGACTTCGATCCGGCGGTCCAGGATGCGGATCAGGCTGTCGATATCCTTGAGGATGTCTCGCTGGCCGGCGCTGTGACGACGGAATTTTTCGGCTTTGCGCATGTCGACCTGCTGCCGCCGTCGGCGCATGTAGTCGGCCAGCCTCATCCGGGCCGGATCAGGCGTGACGGTGACGGCAAGGTCGATGCGCAGGCCCATTACCGCGAGGATGCGAGCGTCGACCTGATCGGTCTTGGCGAGGACGCCAAGGACGCGGGCGAACTCGCGTGCCTGGCGCGGATTGACCCGGCTGTAAGAGACGCCTCTGGCGCAAAGTCCGGCAATGAGCTGTGCGGCACATCCGCTTGTGGCCTCGAAGACCAGCCAGCATCCAGGAGGCCGGCTTGTGACCCATTCGTCAATGGCTTCAGGCGAGTTGTCGATCCGGCTGGCAAGGCCGTCGGGCAAAGTATGAAGGTCGAGACAGGCACGGGAAAGGTCGCACCCGATAATGAATTCTGACATGGTGAGAGCTCCTGTCCATGTCATGCGGGATCTGTCGTCCCGAGCAACTGTTCAGGTTAAACATCACGCAGAGGGGGCGGGCTCCCCTTTGTAATCTCAAGGTAGCAGACTTTCAACAGACAGGGGGGCGTTCGGATCGGGCGGGCGGCGGTGGTTGAACCAGTCGACCCATTCAGGGGTGGCGTATTCGACGGCGTCCATTGGTTTCAACGGGCTTTCTCGCCAGATGACTTCGACCTATCAGCGTCCATTGATGGTTGACGTGCACGGGATTTCAGAACCATTGCACTGGACTGCTGTTCGGCTGATATGACGGAAACAAATCTCATTGATTTGCGCACAGCCGCTTTGCTTATCACCTCGGCATCTGCGGCGTCCGTTTTGCCGGGCTTAACGAACGGGTTGACGTAAGCCGGCGGAACAAGTCTCACCTCATGGCCAAGAGCGGAAATCTCTCGCGACCAATGATGTGCGCCATCGCAAGCTTCCATCGCCACAATGCACGATGGCATCTTCCAAAAGAACGGCAGAACATTTGTGAGGCGCAACTGGCTGTGGAACAGCGTGGCTCCGCTTGCATCAGCGCCATGAGCCTGAAGAACCGGCTTGGCCAAATCAAATCCAGTAATGTGTGCCTAGTCCATCCGTCTCGATCCTTATTTGCTGCAGCGCAGGCCCAATCGCTCGCCAGCAGAGTAAAGGTGAGAAGGTCGTTCCACATCATCAAACCCGGCGCGATTCAAAGAGACATTTTTCTGACATGGAATAAAGGTAACCGGAACAGCGTTTTAAGGGGCAGTGAATGAAGATTCAGGAAGAACAAGCGTTGCGTTCGCAGATTGTTGCGCTGATCCCGCGCCTGCGAAGATTTGCGCTTGGTCTGACCCGCAACGGTCCTGAAGCAGATGATGTGGTACAAATGGCACTTGAACGCGCTATCGGGAAATTAAGCCAGTTTCAGCCGGGAACAAGGCTGGAAGCCTGGATGTTTCGAATCGTCAAGACCACCTGGCTCGACGACAGGCGACGGTTGGCGCGCCGACCCGCAGAGAATAACGAAGCGGCCATCAACGGTTTTGCGGGCGACTGTCTGGCGCAGACGGATGTGCTGGACCTTCGCGCTGATATTGCGCGCGCGCTGACCACCCTGAATGATGACCAGCGTGCGGTCGTCCTGCTCGTGCTAGTTGAAGGGCAGAGCTATGACGAAGCGAGTGAAATCCTCGGAGTGCCCGTAGGCACGGTCATGAGCCGGCTCTCAAGGGCGCGGATGGCCCTCGTGCAGGCTCTTTCTGAACAGGGAGTGCGGCCATGATAGACAAGATCACCGACGAAATGATCATGGCTCTGGCCGACGGGCAATTGGGCGACTCGGAATCTGAACGGATCCGTATGGATGTAGCGGCAAATCCTGAACTGCAGGCGCAGTTCGAGGCCTACCAGACAAGCCAGCGGATGCTTACCGAAGCGTTCGCCGGTCATCTGGACCGCCCAGTGCCGACTGCGATGCAGCAGGTCGTGCTTGGAAACACGAGAGAACGGGGCGGCGTGGTGTCGCTCGATAGCGAACGGACGAAGCGCAAGCCGCCCGTGAGGTTTGACTTCCTGTTGCAGGCGGCGGCGGCAGCCGTCTTGCTTAGCGCAGCAGCGCTAAGCGGTTACCAGGTCGGGCAAAACGAGCCGGAGGACGATGCAATCGTACTTGCCGGATTGCTTCCGCAGGACAGTCCGCTCCAGAACGCCCTGATGGCGACGCCATCTGGTAGTTCGATCGATATCGGTCAGTCCCAGTTTCTGGCGATCGCAACCTACCAGACATCCGACCGGCAGGTGTGCCGCGAATTTGAACTCAATCGTGCCGGGTCAGGCACCGTAGGCCTGGCTTGCCGCACCGAAAGTGGCTGGCAGATCGAAGTGGCGGCGCTCAATATGACGGGCGGAACGTCCGATCAGTTTCTTCCAGCCTCGGCCGACGCGTTCGAACTGGTGGGCGCGGCGCTGGATGCAAAAGGTGCTTACGATGGTGTCGATGCCACGCGCGAAGCCTGCATCCTGGATCAGCGCAATTGTGTCGGGCAGCGCTGACAGGCAGGAAGGGTATCGCCGACAAACTGGTGCCATCAAGGCAATTTGCACAGCCTGATCAGAGCATTGCGCCAGGGACTACTGTCTTCCAAATCGGTATTGCTTCATTGGATAATATCCGTCTTCTGATGGAGTTTATTTATGTTCAGTCGAGAGGCCGCTTCAGTCAGTTGCGTCGAGGCGGCGCAAATTTCCCCAAATTCTGAATCCAAGGGAATGAATACTGCATTCTGTACGTTTAACCAGCAAGGGCATCGTGGCGTACCTTCATGATGTTTCCGAGGATTGTTGGCGTCGGTATAGCAATTCCTCTTTTTGCTATGGCGATTGCCCGCACCGGACCCTGCGATGGGTTCGTCAGGCCAGCTGCAGGATTTGTCCCCCCACCCCTTATTCTGCAACTGCAGGCCGATGCCAACAATCTGACCGGGGGCCTACAGCCGCTTGAGTTAGGTGTGGGATCTCAATCTGTTGTCCTCGGCGATCCCGAGACGACTGATGGGTATTTGATCTTTAATGCCTCCGTGGGGTCGATGCCAGTTGTACATGTGCGTCCATCCTTCGAGATGATCTGCTCGCTGGTCTGAGGTTTGATATGTGCGTGTATAGGCCCATTCGCGGATGGCGGTCTGGATGAAGCGATCGGCTTTGCCATTCGTCTTGGGTGCGTAGGGTTTTGTCCGTATGTGGCGCTGGCCCAACCGGTTGCAGGCAAAGCCCCAGTTCGCTATCATCTTCGGTGACAGGTCGTGGTCTGATAATGGAAAAAAGCCGAAAGCACAAAATTTAGGACAGTCCCGGGTTGGTGCAGGCGATCTGGCCGCGAAGACTTGTCGGTCATACCGCCAGGGGCAAGGCGCCTGAACTGGGCGACCCACCGCAAGACCGTCTTGCAACAGACACCATGAGCCCTAGCCGCCGCACTGGGAGTCAGCCGCCCCGAAACAACATCCATTGCCAATTCTTCTCGACGGATAGGCGTCAGACGGGCATTCTTGTGCAGGTTCATTCGGGTGCTCTTTCGAAAACTGAGGTGTGGTAACTCCAGTCTTCTCGATCAGCCCCGAATGGACAACCTATTGAAAGATCACAGTTAGGGACCTGATCTTGTCATCCGCTGAGTTGTCTTGAGCAATGCTTTTGGCGGGCCCAACACACTCGTCCCTGAGCAGCGCTTACAGGAGAAATCGCTCAGACGCGTCGAACCCGTCCTGCCTGACAATCTCTCAGTTGCAGTTAAGGTTCAGCCGGGCAGATGAGAGCCTGAGGCAGTCCGGTACAATGATCCTGCTACTGAACCGGATATGCGCACCCGTTTCAGACACATCGATACAAATCCCGTCAACCCCGCCATTGGGCGGCCACGTCAATCGGCAAGGGCCCAGGTCTTTTTGCGAGCTGACTTGCGCTTGCCCGCGGATTTGGCCATTGGCGAGGGATTGGGCGGCACAGCCCGGGAGCTGATCAGCGCACGCTCAATCTGCGACTTTGCGATATTGGGTGGCTTTTTGCGAAACATGCTGTTCTGCTCCAACTCGCTTCAGGCTCCAGGCGTCCAGGTCAAGACGCTGCACGGAAGCGGGTTGCGCAACTTCCGATTTAGCACCTTGCAAAAGGAAATATTCCGTTCAGGCGGGAGGCGCGTAAAAGTTGGTGCCTGTCAGACAGTGTCAGGCTTTAAGAGATGCTGCCTTCGCTTTTCTTGACCTGCGCAGGACCTCTGTTTCGAGGTGGCGCGGAAGGAGATCAAAGATGAGGTGAATCCGTTCTTCATCGGCATCATTCTTTGCTTCATGTACGGCCTTGTTATCAAACCACCACAACTCGCCTTCCTGCATGCGGACCTCTTCATCACCGGCCTTCAGCCAGGATCCGAGCCTGGATTTCAGCACAAAGTGGTACCGGTTGCGGACTTTGTAATACTCACCCCGGTCCTTGTGCGGATAGACTTGGCGTCCTGCCGGCAGGCAAACAATCTTTGCTCGGCCCACGACGGCATCTTCTTCTGCCGCAATCTGCTTCAGGAACTCCTGAAAGCGCGCTAGGCGCTGCGCTCCGCTTGTCCAGCGAGTTTCGTGGACATCGCGGCGTGGGCGGTCGCCTTGCGCCGATTTTACCATTCCGCGCAAGGGAATAGCGAGCGCCTCGCGTTGCACCGAGACCGCATCCTGGCGCCCTGTCTGCTCGCTCCAGACACCCTCTATCTTGGCCAGTTCATTGAGGAAAGGGGCCGGGTCGAGATCCTGTTTCAACTGTCTGAAGTAACGCATGGATTATCTCCCCGTTTGGAACGAGAACGCTGAGCTGGCTCTATATATTCCAGCGATGGTAAGCAGGGTTGTAGACGAAGCTGTAAGCTTATTGGGTGGTGCAATCCTGCCTGCGGAATATTCGATCCCGCCAGGGCGTTAGTGAGGAAGGCCGGTATACGCCAGGCCGGAGGGTTACTCATTGAAATATGTTGAGAGTCTGGATCGCTGGGTCCGCAGACCATTTGACTTCGTTTCTTTTGGTCGAACTTTGAAATGCTTTGGAGCGGCCGTCTTCGGCCTGAGTATCATGATAAACGCACACGCCGACAGTACACCTTCAACGGAACGCCCCAGTCAGCAAGCGCCCGGTCTCCCGACAGGCATATCACGGTTCATGTTCAGCGGATGGGAGGGGCCGGAACTCAGAGTATGGACGTATGTCCCGAGTTCGTTGGATGCAGACGCGCCCATCCTGTTCGTCATGCATGGCGTCGAACGCGATGCAAAAAGGTATCTTGAGGATTGGGCGCGTACCGCCGAGCGGCACGGGGTGATACTGGTGGCGCCAGAGTTTGACGAACGCCGGTTCCCGGGATCGGAGTCCTATAATCAGGGCGGCATAGTCGATCCTGGTTCCGGTAAGAAACTGCCCCGTGAGGTCTGGACGTTCTCGGTTATCGAACCGCTGTTTGAAGAGGTGCGCCGGCGGTCAGGGAGCAATTCGATCACCTATTCGATCTACGGCCATTCCGCGGGCGCGCAATTCGTTCACCGCTACGTCATGATGACGGAGCCTGCGCGTCTTGATCAGGCCGTAGCTGCAAACGCAGGTTGGTATACCGAATTTGATCCGGGTCGTTCCTATCCTCAAGGTCTCAAGCTCGGCAGAAGGGAGGCAATCGCTGAGACGTCAGGCTTCGAGACGCAGTTGACGATACTCCTCGGAACCGAGGACATAGAATCCGACGACCGAAACCTACGTGCCGATGCCTGGGCGCGCGCGCAGGGAAAAAACCGTTTTGAACGGGGCCGGGCTTTCTTCGCGGATGCGCAGGTCTTTGCGAGCGGCGGGAAAGCCACGTTCGCCTGGCAACTGCGGTATGCGCCAGGTATCGGTCATGAGAACCGGAAAATGGCGGCTTACGCTGCGGACATTCTGTTCCGGCGGACAAAGGCGAGCCAGCCCGCTCAAGTCTTGCTCTCCGTTCGTCGGGCTCAAGAAGCCGAGCAATGCGAAGCTGCCGGAAAAGCTACCCGGCGAAGGCAGGGGCTGACGAAGAGCGGTTGTGCCGTCCTGTCTGGTTACGAGTTCAGCGTCTGGGCTGCCCGGCAAGGCGTACTTCAGGCATCCGAAGCTTCTGTAACATTGGATCAGCCTGTTGGAATTGGAGCTGATCAGGAGCTGCCCGGCGTAACCGGACGCGTGTTCAGAGCAGCACTGATCGACGCAGGCGGAAAAGACACCCGCGAATCTTCAGCGCTCCAGCGCAAACTGGACACGCTTGTCGAGCGCGGGACAGATCTGGTCTTGCTCGTCAATTCACCGACCGATGGCAGGGTGAGGCGCACCGGTCAGTACACGCTTGTGCATATTCCCCGCGAAAGGCTTGCCCGCCGGGACCGGGAGGCCGGTCAGACCTTTGGCGACAATAACTTTCTCGTGGCGCTGACGCCTTCACCTGCAAACTTGAAAATGCGCTTGGTAATCTATCCGTCTATGAGTGACGCGGCGCAAAGACAGTCCGAGCATGCAGGCTCGGGTCCTGAACAGTGGAAACCGTTTTCGGAGGCTGTCCGGCGAATAGTTATGGGAACGCGGGACAAGATAAGGTTCGAATCCGGACAGGATGACCAGGGTGACTATCTCGCCTTTGATGTTGACTGGCCGCTTGGCGATTGACGGGGGCGGCCGTGTTCCGCAATGCCTCGGGTGCGATACCTCCATCGGTGTCCTTGCCGGAAATTCTGTTGCGTGGCGGAATGAACCGCGCTCTGAGGGCGTTCATACTTGGACAGCTTCTAAGCAATGGGGGTAACATGCTTATATCTTTGAAACTGGGCGCTGCCACGCTGACGGTCCTGTTGGCGCAGGCGGGGCTGAAGGCGGCCGCTGAAATCAAGTACGATGAACGCGGTCTTGCCTATGAAAATGGCGCTGTGACAGTTCGGGCACGTGCCGCCGTTGCCGTACAAGGCGCCTGGTACGAACCGCTTCAGGGCGGGCTGCCTCGCAATGGAGGCGAAGCCGACGGATCGGCAGTCATCATCGCAGAATGGGAAACCGATTCCGGCCTTCTATTTGGCGTTCGTGGTGAGATCGATTCCGGCAACAAGGATATCGAAAACTTCGAGCGCGACGAGCTCTATGCTTATGTTGCCGCCGATTGGGGCCGCGTCGAAGTTGGTGAGAACGATGGTCCCGCCGACAAGCTGTCCTTCCACGCGCCGACGCTTGGCCTCGGCCAGGTGCGCGGCGATTTCGGACGCTATACGGGTTCTGTCGCCCTGCTGTCGCCCTATGATAGCCGCGACGCTCTGAAGGTCTCGTACTTTTCGCCTCCAGTCAGCGGCTTCTCGGCCGGCATCTCCTACTCGCCGGAGTTCGCCTCCAATGAAGATGCCGCAAACCCGAGAAGCCGGGTCATCCAGAACGACGTTTACGAAATCGGCGCACAGTATGTCCGCCCGGTGGGAAACTGGGTGGCCGGACTGTCTGGTGCCTATGTTAAGGGCACTTCGGATCCGGTCACTAACCGCGCGGATATCGCAAGCTGGAGTGTCGGGACCGAACTGCGCCGAGGGAAAATGACCTTGGGCGCAGCCTATGTTGACCGCGGACGCTCGGCGCTTCGGCCGGCTGCAGAGACCGAAGGCGAATGGAATGCAGGGCTTGGATGGGAAGAGGATCGCTGGCAGGCGGCACTTTCATATGCCGTGACAGATCAAGGCGGCGACAAGGATCACAGGTTCGGCTTCGGCGTGGATTTTGATATCTCACAGCATGTGTATCTGCGGGGAGACGCGGTTCGTCTGGCTTTTGAAAGTCCCGGTACAGACAAGCAAGACGGCTGGGTCGCCGTCACAGAACTGGGGCTGCGTTTCTGAGGCATACCGCTGCGGAACAATCATTTTTCTTTGCCCCGCCTCGACTGGCGGGGCATTTTTTTGAACCGCGGGAAGGAATCGGAGGCGGCTAGCGTTGTCTGGATGACTGTTTCTCGCTGACCCAAAGGACTTCAATATGATCGAGATCTTCGACCAGACGCGACTCTACAAATCCAAGCGCGCTTTCACGACCCGCCGCGTTCCCTTGCAGGACATGCGGGCCCTGGAAACCGGGCCGGTTACGCCCGCAGCTGGCGATCTGGTGCTCGCGCACGTCGAAGAAGTCGGCCGGCTTAGACGGCTTGAACTTGCGACGGGCCGCAAAGCCGCCATCTTCTCCGGTGACGAGGTTATTGTCGCATATGGCAACCGGTATGCGCCGGACGCTTATGAGGCGGAAGTTCCTGATGATCTCTCAGTCTGCGATCTGGCGGCGGGCGGCGGCATTGCAGCGCTCGTGTTGAACTCGAACGCAGTCTGGGAGGCGAAGGGTAGTCCGACCCGGTTGCGCCCAATTGGCCTTGTCACCGACGCCGAAGGCCGACCCATAAACTTGCAACGCTATGCCTTGCCTGCGCGTCCAATTTTACTTCGCCACGTCCCGGTGATTGCGGTCTGCGGGGCGACGATGAACTCGGGCAAGACCACGACTGTCGCCGGAATGGTGCGCGGTCTGACTCAGAAGGGATTGCGGGTGGGCGCCGCAAAGATCACGGGTACTGGTTCGGGGAACGATTACTGGAAGTTCGTTGACTCTGGCGCTGTCCATACACTCGACTTCACTGACGCGGGCATGGCGACGACCTATCTCGCGGACGTCGAGCAGGTTGTACGGGGCTCCGAAGCGCTTGTTGCCGAACTGATCCAGCGCGGGTGTAACGTGGTTATCCTGGAGATTGCCGACGGCGTGCACCAGCGCGAAACGCATGCGTTGCTCTCGCATCCTCGGATGCAGGCGTTGGCGGACCGCTGGGTCTATGCCGCCGACAGCGCCGCGTCGGCCGTTGTCGGCTGGCAGATCATGAATGATTGCGGGCTTTCGGTTTCGGCGATCTCAGGACTGCTCACGGCTTCGCCGCTCGCTATGCGCGAAGCTGCAGGACTTGTGCGGGCGCGCTTTTGCGCTTTGCCGGAACTGACCGAAGGTTCCGCTCCGTTGAGCTGGATTAAGGGTGTAGCAAGGCTATCGGCCTATGCCTAATCGGAAGCAGGGGGCGGTCTCCAACTTTCCGTCATATCTTGGAGGCGGCCGACTGGCCGCCTTTCTTCTGTTGATCCTGCTCGCCGTTCTGGAAACAGGGGCGCAAATCTTGACTGGCAAGGCGTTGACAGGCGTTATCGGCCTTGCGGCACAGTCGATTTGGCCGATCGCAAGCTTTATCGCTGCGGTCACAGCTCTCGCGTGCCTCTACTGGGGCCGCGGCGTAGCCGCGGAATGGATTGGGCAGAATTACGTCAACGACGTCCGGTCTGGTCTTGCGCGCCAGGCCGTCAGGTCGGCTCTCGGGCGCGGCCGGCTTGGTACGATCTCAACACGAATGAGCGCAGACCTTGCTGCTCTTAAGAATTGGTCTGATGCAGGCATTTGCGGCGTAGTATCCGGCGCACTTACGCTGACGGCGGGATTGATTTCAGCGTTGACGATTGCCGGCCTCGACGGGTTACTGAGCTGCCTTGCCGGACCGACCGTATCGATGCTGCTAGTTCTGATTCTATGGATTCCATTGTCGGCGCGTTTCCGGCTCAGGCGGGCTGCGCGGGGGCTTTTATCGGCGCGCACCGGGGACGCAGTCTATGCGGTGCGAACGGCTGCGGTATATTCCGCGTTCGAACTGTTCGTCCGGCCGATCCGCCTGGCAGGTGGGCGCCTTGCTGACATATCAGTCAAGACCGTCTCGCTCGTGCAGGTGCTGCGGGCCAGCGGCACCGTCACGGTGCCCGCTGGCGTCCTATTGTTCATCCTCATGCGGTCCGAAAGCGCTCTGGTGCCGGCTTCGGTCTGGGGCGGACTTATCTATGCGCTCAGCCTGTGCGGCGCTGGCGTATCCCTGCTCATCCTCGCTGTCGAGGCGCTGATCGAACGCCAGATTGCAGTCGAGAAACTGCGCGAGCTCGATGCGCAGGCTCTTGAGGCGCCGCAGATTGCCCCCGAAGGTACCGAGAAGATTTCGCGCAGGCCAATCCAGACATTATCAGTAGACGGGCGAATACTCGCTCCACCCGGCGAGGTCGCTGAGATGGCTCGGTCAGATATACCTGGGTTGACCACACGGCTCATGAAAGGCGGGGAGGGGATAATCCTTGGCGACTTGCAGGCGGTTTTCGCCAACCCGCGCGACTGGGGTCGACGCGTCGCGATTGTTTCAGAGGTTGTGCCCCTACCGAGAGGCAGCCTGCGCGAAGTGGTCAGAACCCGGGGACGGGTTCCGAAACGGCAGGTCGATGATGCGCTTCTGTTGGCAGGAATTGATCCTGGCACTACAGGCCTGCCATCTGTCATCGACCCTCAGCGTCACTTGATCGACCCCTGCACCATGGCGAGGCTCAGGCTCGTGCGCGGATTGGTTGCCAATCCTCATGCCCTAATCATCGATGAACCATGGCTGGCACAGGATGCTGCGTTGAAAAGCCGGTTGACAGACTGGGCCATCGGTTCTGGCTGCGCGGTTGTCTGGCTGAGGCCGTCATGAGCTCATGTTCGGGGGAGCTTGCGGAGTCGCAACTTGTCAACCCGAAAACCAGGTGTGCAAGCCTTCCGCAAAAACAGTCGAACTGGTAGGTCCGATGGAAAAATCCACTCCGTTGGAGCGTCGCTAGGGTAGTTCTATCATCTCTATCATTGGGGACGATGATGACGTATCAAACCTTCAAACGCGCGGTGGCTGCCTATGCAAGCCTTGCGAGCAGAACCTGCGATTGCCTTAACGCCATCGAAGCAAGAAGGGCAGACACCTCGGTTTAAATGATGTCACGTCAGTAACCATTGAGGATTCTATGGGGCTTAAGTGCCTCGGATCCTTCATCGAAGAATCGCGCACGAATCCGATCATCATCCAAGTAGACTCGATCCGGAACAGGACGGTCCCAACCAGGATCAATGACACGACGCGCCTTAGAGTAACTTCAAGTTTGGAGGAATCGGAAGGGATTCCCTCGAAGCTAGAATTGTGATTCACCATGATCGCTGGGAAGGAGGCCAGCGATCATGGGAACATACTATTCGCTGGATCTTCGTGAGCGGGCTGTTGCGGCGTACCTGCGTGGTGAGAGCTGCCGATCTGTAGGAGAGCGGTTCCAGATTGCGCCTTCGACGGTGGTGCAGTGGTCCGCTCTACTGAAGCGCCAGGGCGACCTCAAACCCGGAAAGGTCGGCGGCCACCGCCAGGCACTCCTGGAGCCGCACCGGGACTTCATCCTCGCCCGGATCGAGGATACCTCGCACCTGACCTTGCACCGGCTTGTCGATCTTCTTGCCGCACGCGGCGTCTTCGTCAGCCACGACACGGTCTGGCGCTTCCTGCGGGCCGAGGGGCTCAGCTTCAAAAAAATCTGATCGCGACCGAGCCGCTGCGCCCTGATGTGGCCCGCAAGCGTCGGCGCTGGAAGCGGGTTCAGGCAGGACTGGATCCGCATCGGCTTGTCTTCATTGATGAAACCTGGGTGAAGACGAACATGGCGCCGCTCAGGGGATGGGGGCCGAAGGGCATGCGTGTTCTGGGCCGGGCACCCCATGGCAAGTGGCGCACCCTGACCTTCCTGGCCGCCCTGCGCACCAATGGACTGAAGGCGCCCTGCGTCTTCGATGGCCCGATCAATGGCGAAGCCTTCCGGGCCTGGGTCGCCCAGATGCTGGTCACCGAACTCTCGCCCGGCGACATCGTCGTGATGGACAATCTCGGCTCCCACAAGGGCGCCGAAACACGAAACCTGATCCGGTCCGCCGGAGCACGGCTATGGTTCCTGCCGCCTTATAGCCCCGACCTCAATCCGATCGAACAAACCTTCGCTAAGATCAAGCAGGCCATGCGCACCGCCCAGGAACGTACCGCAGAGGCTGTCACAAAGCGCACCGGCGAGATCGTCACCGATATCTCATCCACAGAATGCAACAACTATCTCGTCAATGCTGGTTATGCTTCCGCTGAAACCTGAACCGCTCTAGTGCCTGGACTTGTGGGTCAGCGCGCCTGCATTGGCCTCCCAGTTTTGCCCGTCGAATGCATTGATTGTCACAACAAGCGATTGCCAGTCATCGAGGCAGCGCCAGGTCACGGCGAACCCGTCAGGATTGGATCGCGGGACGTAGAAGCTCTTTATACCGCATGTCTTGCAGAACAGATGGCGCGCCTCACCGGTGTTGAACGTGTATTCGGTCAGGTTGGCAGACCCGGCGAGCAGGCGGAAGCGGCTGGCAGGCACGATGACGTGCGTGTTGCCGCTCATGGCGCAGATCGAGCAGTTGCAATCCTCGACCTCGAAGGCATCCGGCAGGTCAACCTCGAAGCGGACCGCGCCGCAATGGCACCCGCCTGAACGCGGCTTTCGTGTCATCAGTCGGTTTCCTGCATGTGCGCGATGAAAGAGTTGAGGATGACGAAAAAGAGATCGACTTCGTCCGCGCCGAGCACGTTCTCGTCGGCCATGCTGACTGCATAATCGACGCCGACCAGATAGCCGTCTGTTTCCGTGTCACCGATCAGGAATGCCCGTCCGAAGGGGTAATTGTCATTATACAGGTTGATGTGCGTAAAGTCTGCGAGCGTGGGGCGGGCGTCCATGTTGAAGGTCGCGAAAATCATCGATGAAACGCAATTGGTGCCGTCGGTGCAATCCATCAGGCGGACCGTGAAATTGTAACCCTGACGGGTCGCATCGATACGAACGATCGTGTCGTCAATGGTTTCGGTTACAATATCCGTCGTGTTCATGGATTCCAGCAGTGCCTCGACCGCTTCCGGCGTTGCGGGAACGGCTGAGGCGGTAGAGGCGGCGAATGCAGCCAAGGCGGCAATAGCGAGGGATTTCAGCATGCGATGTCCTTCCGGCGGTCAAGTGGCTCAAGAATCATGATTCCCACAATTCGCAGGGGAATGGCAATCAAAACAATGCGTCATGCCACCCAGACCAGCGGTTTCCGATGCGCCCAGGGCGCGGCGCGTTCGAGTTGCCCGGCCAGCGATAGCAGGAGGCTTTCCGTGCCGTAGCGGCTGCCGAACATCATGCCGAGAGGCAGGCCGGAGGGTGCGGCGGGGTTGGGCTGTGTCCAGTGGAGGGGGACAGACATGGCGGGGGCGCCCATCTGGTTGAACACGGCGCAATGCGGCGCGAAGGTCTGCACGGCCTCCCCCATCGTGTCCGGCGCGGTGAGGGCCATGACGCCCAGCTTTTCCGGCGCCCGGGCCAGCGTGGCCGACAGGGTCATGTCGAAGCCGCCTGCATCGAGGAAGCGTTCATAGGCAATGGCGGCGGTCTGGAACGTATTGTTGGCATGGGCGAGTTCGACCATGGGCACGGTGCGGCCGAGATTGGCCATCTGGAACGTGACCGGTTCCAGCTCGTCCTCGCGGATGTTGCGCCCGAGCGTTCTGGCGCGTTCATCGACCATGGCGGCGATATTGGCGGAAATGGTGAACAGGGCTGCCTTGCCGAGCGCGGCGCCATCCATTTCGGGCGAGGCTTCCACGACCGTGTGACCAAGGCGCTCAAGCAGTTCGGCGGTGAATTTCAGGCCGGCCTCCGCGTCGGCATCCGGCTGGGTGCCATTCGGGGCATTGCGCCAGAGGGCGATCTTCAGGGGCTTCGGATCATGGTCAAGTTCGGCCAGGAAAGGGCGGGACGGGGGCGGCGCATGGTACCGGCTGCCAACCTCGGGGCCGTGGGACACGTCCAGCAGGGCCGCGCTGTCGCGCACGCTGCGGCTGACGGCGTGGACGGTGGAGAGGCCGTTCCAGCCTTCGGTGCGGCCGGGGCCCATCGGGATGCGCCCGCGTGAGGGCTTGAGGCCGAACAGGCCGCAGCAGGCCGCCGGGATGCGGATGGAGCCGCCCCCGTCGCTGGCCTGCGCGAGCGGCAGGACGCCGGAGGCGACAGCCGCTGCGGCGCCACCGGAGGAGCCGCCGGAGG
>JGI25319J35699_1000350_pt1 | contig 29966 bp, 30 predicted proteins | sample AutmiccommuBRH17_FD_35699 | JGI IMG/M metagenome (IMG submission 35699) | reverse complement strand
GCGCGGCGGGTCACGGGTAACCTACACCCGCGAACTGTCGGCTGACCGCAGCGAGCTCGGCGGGGTGTTCATCTCCGAAACCAATGTCTCGCGTCAGACCGGAAAGGAAAGCGGGCTGTCGGTGCTGGTTGCCGAGAGCGGACGGCAGGAAGTCCAGCCCGATGGCAGTCGCTATCTGATTCTGGAAAACGGTTATCGCTATGACGGCAACCCGGGGCAGGCCGATTACCGCGCCATCCAGTACGACACCTATGGCGTGCTGCTTCCCAAGCCGGAAGTGAGCATGGAGCTGAGCGAACGTGAGGCGCTGCCGACTCGGGAGCTGCTCGGCAGCGACAACATCCGTCATCGCACCGAGCTGCAGTGGCGCTTCTCATTGCCGTTGCTGGTGTTCGTCGTTACCGTGCTCGCGGTGCCGCTGGCCAAGGTGAATCCGCGACAGGGGCGTTTTCTCAAGCTGCTGCCGGCGATCCTTCTGTACATGACCTACCTTGCGTTGCTGATCGCCGTGCGCGGTGCGCTGGACAAGGGGCGAATCCCGATGGCGCTGGGCCTTTGGTGGGTGCACGGGCTGTTCCTGGCGATAGGCCTGTTGATGCTGTACTGGGAGCCGATCAGGCTGCGGATGAAGAAGGGCAGTGCGCAGCGGGAGGTGGCTCGTGGTTAAGCTGGATCGCTACATCGGAGTCCATGTCTTTCTCGCGATTCTGACTGTCCTCGGCATCATCGTGGGTCTGGCTCTGCTATTCGCGTTCATCGATGAATTGAGTGATGTAGAAGGCAGCTACGGGCTGGGCGATGCCCTGCAGTACGTGCTGCTGACGTCGCCTCGGCGTCTGTATGAAATGCTGCCTATGGCGGCACTGATCGGTTGTTTGATCGGCCTTGGCACGCTTGCCAGCAGCAGCGAGCTGACCATCATGCGCGCGGCTGGTGTCTCGCTGGGGCGCATCGTGGTGGCGGTGATGAAGCCGATGCTGGTGCTGCTCATTGCCGGCATTCTGATCGGTGAGTACGTTGCGCCAGCGACCGAGGACATCGCCCAGGCGCGGCGCTCCCTGGCGCAGGGCGCAGGCGAGGCGCAGAGCAGCAAACGCGGCCTGTGGCACCGGCAGGAGAACGAGTTCGTGCACGTCAACGCCGTGCAGCCCGGCGGCATGCTGGTGGGGGTGACACGTTATCGCTTCGATGACGAGCGCCGCCTGTTGTCGTCCAGTTTTGCCCGTCGCGCCAGCTATCAGGCTGATCACTGGCTGCTCGAGAATATCTCGACCACCCATTTTCGCGGCGATCACACCGAGGTGGTGCGCACGCCGCAGGAACGCTGGGATGTTCAGCTGACGCCGCAGCTACTCGGCACGGTGGTGATGGAGCCGGAAGCGCTATCGATCACCGGCTTGTGGCGCTATATCCACTACCTGGGCGAGCAGGGGCTGAACAACGGTCGTTACTGGCTGGCGTTCTGGACCAAGGTGCTGCAGCCGGCCGTCACCGTTGCGCTGGTGCTGCTGGCGATCTCGTTCATCTTCGGGCCACTGCGCTCGGTCACGCTTGGTCAGCGCATCTTTACCGGCGTAGTGGTCGGCTTCGTGTTCCGCATTATTCAGGATTTGCTCGGGCCGGCTAGCCAGGTGTTCGGCTTCTCGCCGTTGCTTGCGGTGGTGCTGCCAGCGGGCATCTGTGCACTCATCGGTGCCTGGTTGCTGCGTCGGGCGGGATGATGGGTGCCTCCGGCGCGAACCGCCGGAGGCGCTGTCGACAAGGTTTGGGTCAGTGTTGGCTCGGTGCGCAGAGCAAAGTCACTTCTTGTGAATGTTCTTCGGTAGCTGAACGGCCTGGCTCTCCGAGTACATGTCGTGCCAGGTGCGGTTCTGTTTGTCGAGCAGCATCCACCAATAACCCATGCCCAGGCACAGCAGCGAAACCAGTGCGATCAGAAAACGCAGAAGCGCCTGCCAAAGATCGATGGCGGTTCCGTCTGCATTCTGGATCCGGATGCCCCAGACCTGCATGCCCAGCGTTTGGCCGCTGTGGGTCCAGAACTTGGCGAAAAAGCCGAACAGGCTGAACAGCAGCAGCGTCGAGAGCAGGGGGTCGATGTCCAGGCGGCCGGCATCCGCGAGCTGCTGCAGCTGTTCACTGCCGTAGAGCAGGCGCAGCAGCACTTGCTGATAGAGCAGTGTCACTACCATCATCAAGGCGATGCACAGCAGGCTGTCATAGAACATTGCAGCAAGCCGGCGTACCAGGCCGGCGGCGGGAAACTGGCCCTGCGGGCTGAGCAGGTGTCTGCGCATTGGGTGTCTCGATCAAAGAGGTGGGCGGCGCATTCTACGGAATTGCGCGCATAAAAAAGCCCCTGATGTTGCCATCAGGGGCTTTTCGGAGAAGAGGCTTAGCCCAGGATCTGAACCTGGTCTGCCTGCATGCCCTTTTGACCTTGCACTGCGACGAAACTGACTTTCTGGCCTTCTTTCAGGCTCTTGAAGCCGTTGCCTTCGATCGCGCGGAAGTGCACGAACAGATCCGGACCGCTCTCGGGAGTGATGAAACCAAAACCTTTCTCGTCGTTAAACCACTTGACGGTACCGTTCTGACGATTCGACATGTCTTTGTATCCTTGAAACTCAAAAGTAGAATTGCCCCCCGCAGAGCAGGAAGCTGGAACTGGTTGCAAGGAGTAAGAGAGTCGAGCGGAGTAGCGGATCTGAAGATCTACTGCACCAGGTCACGATTCAACAGCGACCCATGCAAACACAGTGGGCACACTCTACGATAACTCGCCAGGGAATGCCAACCCCTCGGAGCCATAGAATTTGCCTGTCCAGGCGGCGCCATTTGGCGCTTTTTGACGTGGCTTTGACTCGCCTTATTCGCTGTTGCGAGAGAGGCAATGCCACGAGTCGACTGCATCGATATCGAGTGTCAGTCTGAGGAAAAGCGATGTAGCTGACGTTGCTTGCCGTGCTGCCGATCCAGATTGTCTGGATGCTTGCATGCGGCTGGTGCGCTTTGAAGCTTCGCTACGGCGTTAGACTTGCAGGCGATCCGGTTGCCCGTTTCGCTAAGCATGCAGCTTGGCTGCGTTGTAGCGATTCACTGATGGTGCCTCGAGAGAGACTCGAACTCTCACGTTGTTACCAACGGCGGATTTTGAATCCGCTGCGTCTACCGATTCCGCCATCGAGGCACAGTGGGCGCGCAGTATAGGGATGCGCGACGGGGTGGTCAATCGCTTGGCGTGGTCAGGTCGACGTGTTTCGGATAAGATTTGCGCCCTTTCCGNGTCCCGACCTCCGATCCATGCAAGTTGCCGATTTTTTCTTCCAGCTGCCCGATGCCCTGATCGCACGACATCCCCTGGCGGAGCGGCGCGCCAGTCGTCTGCTGGTGCTCGAAGGCGAAACGGGAAAGCTNTCGCATCGCAACTTCGCCGATCTGCTGGACCATGTGCGGCCNGGCGATCTGATGGTGTTCAACAATACCCGGGTGATCCCNGCGCGCCTTTTCGGTCAGAAAGCTACCGGCGGCAAGCTGGAAATCCTTGTCGAAAGGGTAGTCGGCAATCGCAGCGTTCTGGCGCATGTCCGTTCCAGCAAGTCGCCCAAGGCCGGATCGAAGATCCTGCTCGATGGCGGCGGCGAAGCGGAAATGATCGCCCGGCATGATGCGCTGTTCGAACTCGAGTTCGACGAGGATGTTCTGCCGTTGCTCGAGCGCATCGGGCACATGCCATTGCCTCCTTATATAGACAGGCCTGACGACGCCGCCGACCGCGAGCGTTACCAGACCGTCTACGCGCAGCGCGCCGGTGCCGTGGCTGCGCCGACCGCAGGACTGCACTTCGATGAGGCGCTGCTGCAGACGCTGCGTGAGTCTGGCGTGGAAACGGCCTACGTTACCCTTCATGTCGGCGCCGGCACCTTTCAGCCGGTGCGCGTGGAGCGTATCGAAGAGCATCACATGCATCGCGAATGGCTGGAGGTCGGCCAGGATGTCGTCGATGCGGTGGCGGCCTGTCGCTCCCGTGGTGGGCGCGTGATCGCTGTCGGTACCACCAGCGTGCGTTCGCTGGAGACGGCGGCGCGCGATGGTGAACTCAAGCCGTTCAGTGGCGACACCGATATCTTCATCTACCCAGGCAAGAGCTTTCATGTGGTGGATGCACTGGTCACCAATTTCCATCTGCCTGAATCCACGCTGCTGATGCTGGTTTCCGCCTTCGCCGGTTATCCGGAGACCATGGCGGCCTACGCCGAAGCGGTGGCTCAGCGTTATCGCTTCTTCAGTTACGGCGATGCCATGTTCATCACCCGCAATCCCGCACCGCGCGGCCCCGAGGAAACCCAATGACTCGCTCCTGCCATATGTCCTTCGAGCTGCTTGCCACCGATGGCAAGGCGCGCCGCGGACGTCTGACCTTTCCGCGCGGCGCCGTCGAGACGCCGGCGTTCATGCCAGTGGGCACTTACGGTACCGTCAAAGGCATGCTGCCACGTGACATCGAGGCGATCGGAGCGCAGATCATTCTGGGCAACACCTTCCATCTCTGGTTGCGCCCTGGCACTGAAGTGATCAAGCGCCATGGGGACCTGCACGACTTCATGCAGTGGCAGGGGCCTATCCTCACCGACTCGGGCGGCTTTCAGGTGTTCAGCCTGGGGGCGATGCGCAAGATCAAGGAGGAGGGCGTCTACTTCACCTCTCCGGTAGATGGCGCAAAAGTCTTCATGGGGCCGGAGGAGTCGATGCAGGTCCAGCGTGACCTGGGCTCGGATATCGTGATGATCTTCGATGAATGCACGCCTTATCCCGCTGACGAGGACGTGGCGCGGCGTTCGATGGAGCTGTCGCTGCGCTGGGCCAAGCGCTCGAAGGTCGCCCATGGCGACAGTCCGGCTGCGCTGTTCGGCATTGTTCAGGGCGGTATGCACGAATCTTTGCGCATGCGCTCGCTGGAAGGGCTTTGCGAGATCGGATTTGACGGCCTGGCGATTGGCGGCCTTTCGGTTGGCGAGCCGAAGGAAGAGATGATCCGTGTGCTGGATTTCCTTCCGCCGCAGATGCCAGCGGATAAGCCACGCTATCTGATGGGGGTGGGTAAGCCGGAGGACCTGGTCGAAGGTGTGCGGCGCGGCGTCGATATGTTCGACTGCGTGATGCCAACGCGCAATGCGCGAAATGGGCATCTTTTCGTTGATAGCGGTGTGATCAAGATCCGCAACGCCGTTCACAAACACGACGATTCTCCGCTGGATCCGAGCTGTGACTGTTACACCTGCAAACATTTCTCCCGCGCTTATCTGCATCATCTGGATAAATGCGGCGAAATGCTGGGTAGCATGTTGAATACCATCCATAACCTGCGGCATTACCAGCGGGTTATGGCTGGTTTACGCGACGCCATTCAACAGGGTACATTGGCGGCCTTTGTCGACGCCTTTTATGCCAAGCGCGGTCTGCCAACGCCGCCGCTTGCGTGACGTGCCAGAACAAAACAATCCTTTCTGCAACAGGAGTGCTACATGAGCTTTCTGATTCCCGCCGCCTATGCCCAGGAGGCTGCTGCTGGTCCTGCTGGTACTGGTTTCGAGTGGGTTTTTCTGGTCGGTTTTCTGGTCATCTTCTACCTGATGATCTGGCGTCCCCAGTCCAAGCGTGCCAAGGAACACAAGAACCTGATCGCCGGCCTGCAGAAGGGCGACGAAGTGGTCACTTCCGGCGGTATCGCTGGCAAGGTCACCAAGGTCGCCGATGACTTCGTGGTGATCGAGGTGTCCGACAACGTTGAGCTGAAGTTCCAGAAAGTGGCGATCGCCGCAACGTTGCCCAAGGGCACACTGAAAGCCATCTGAGCTGACTTCATTCAATATCGACGGGGCGCGCAAGGCGCCCCGCGTTCATTAAACGGGCTGCGTCATGCTCAATAGATTCCCTCTCTGGAAATACCTGCTGATTCTGGCAGTGCTCGCGATCGCCTTTATTTACTCTGCGCCCAACCTCTATCCGGATGACCCGGCGATTCAGGTTACCGGTGCCAGCACATCGCAGGAGATCGGCGAGGCAGACCTCGAGCGCATCAGCAAAGCACTCGTGGATGGCGGTATCGCGGTCAAGTCTGCGTCCCTGGACGAGCAGGGCCGAGGTGGCCTTGTGCGTCTCGAGCGTCAGGATGATCAGTTGCCGGCAAAAGATATCGTGCGCCGCGCGCTCGGCGACGCCTACGTAGTTGCGCTCAATCTGGCGCCTACGACTCCCGACTGGTTGCGCAATCTTGGCGCAAGCCCGATGAAGCTTGGTCTGGATCTCTCCGGTGGTGTGCACTTCCTCCTGGAAGTGGATATGGACAAGGCGATTGAAACGCGCCTGAACGTCTCCGAGGGTGAGGTCAAGAGTCTGCTGCGCAAGGAGCGTGTGCGATACCGCAGTCTGCCGAATCTGAAGGATTCGGTGCAGTTGGGCTTTGCCGATGAGGCTACCTTGGATGCCGCCCAATCGCTCATCCGCAAGGAATTTACCGACTTCGAGCTGACGTCCGCAGAACGCAACGGCCAGTACGTGCTGCGTCTGACGCTGACCGAAGCCAAGCTGGCGGAAATTCGCGAGTACTCGATCAAGCAGAACCTGACCACGGTGCGTAATCGCGTCAACGAACTCGGCGTGGCTGAGCCGTTGGTTCAGCGTCAAGGTGCCAATCGGATCGTCGTCGAGCTGCCGGGGGTGCAGGATACGGCCGAGGCCAAACGTATCCTCGGCAAGACGGCGAACCTTGAGTTCCGCCTGGCTGCCGATTCAGATGCATCGCGTGCTTCCACCGAAACCTTCGAGTTCCGCGAAGAGGGCCGCCCGCCGGTTGATGCATCGCGTGCTTCCACCGAAACCTTCGAGTTCCGCGAAGAGGGCCGCCCGCCGGTTCAGCTTGAACGCACACTGATCATTACAGGTGATCAGGTGACCGACGCCCAGGCCAGCTACGACGAGAATGGCCGTCCGCAGGTGAATATCCGGCTCGATGGCCACGGCGGCGATCTGATGAATCGCGCCACGCGCAACAATGTAGGGCGCAGCATGGCCGTGATCTTCATCGAGCAGCGGCCGATGACTCGCTATGTGCGGCAGACGGTTGATGGTGTTGAGCAGGAAGTGCGCGTCGAGACCTTCCAGGAAGAAAAGAAGATCATCAGCCTTGCAACTATCCAGTCGCCACTCGGCAGCCAGTTCCGCATCACCGGCCTCGATGGCCAGGGCGAGTCGTCAGAGCTGGCGTTGCTGCTGCGCGCCGGTGGTCTGGCGGCGCCGATGTACTTCGCAGAAGAGCGCACCATCGGCCCGAGCCTGGGCGCTGAAAACATCAAGCTGGGCGTCCAGGCAGCCATGTGGGGCTTCCTCTTCGTCGCCATCTTCATGGTGCTGATCTACAAGTTCTTCGGTGTGTTGGCGACCATTGCGCTGCTGTTCAATATGGTCGTGCTGACAGCCCTGATGTCGATGCTCAATGCCACGCTGACCCTTCCGGGTATTGCCGGTATCGTGTTGACCATGGGTATGGCGGTGGATGCCAACGTGCTGATCTTCTCGCGAATCCGCGAGGAGATCGCCAATGGCATGTCGATCCAGCGCGCCATCCATGAAGGCTTCGATCGGGCCTTCTCGGCGATCGTCGACGGCAACCTGACCACTCTGCTGGTCGGCGGCATCCTGTTCGCCATGGGGACCGGCCCGATCAAGGGCTTCGCGGTCACCCTTTCGATCGGCATCCTGACGTCGATGTTTACCGCAATCATCGTGACGCGCGCCATGGTCAACCTGATCTACGGTGGCCGCGATCTCAAGAAGCTGTGGATTTAAGGGGCTAGCACGATGAAACGCGTAATCAATTTCATGGGTGTCCGCCATGTGGCCTTCGCCCTGACCGTGGTGCTGACCGTTGCGTCACTGGCGAGCCTGGTGGTCAAGGGGCTCAACTTCGGGTTGGACTTCACTGGCGGTACACTGATCGAGCTCGGCTATGAGCGCCCGGTTGAACTCGAGCAGGTGCGTGGGCAGCTGGTGCAATCCGGTTTTGGCGACGCTGTAGTGCAGAGCTTCGGTGCGACTACTGACGTGCTGGTGCGCATGCCGGGCGACGATCCCCAGCTGGGAGAGCGCATCGCTGATGCATTGCGCGGCGCTGACAGTGCCAACTCGGTGAGCGTCAAGCGAGTCGAGTTCGTCGGGCCTGCGGTGGGTGAGGAGCTGCGCGACCAGGGTGGCCTGGGCATGCTGCTCGCGCTGGGTGGTATTCTGGTCTACGTGGCCTTTCGCTTTCAGTGGAAGTTCGGTCTCGGTGCCGTGCTGTCGCTGTTCCACGATGTGATCGTCGTTCTCGGGGTGTTCTCCTTTTTCCAGATATCGTTCGATCTCACCGTGCTGGCCGCTGTGCTGGCGGTTATCGGCTATTCGCTGAACGACACAATCGTCATCTTTGACCGGATCCGCGAAAACTTCCGCATGCTGCGCAAGGCGGAGCTGCTGGAAAACATCAATATCTCCACGACGCAAACCTTGCTGCGCACCATGGCAACTTCGGTATCCACGTTGCTGGCTGTCGGTGCGCTCATGGTCTTTGGTGGCGAGAATCTGTGGGGCTTCTCGTTGGCGCTGTTGATCGGCGTTGGGGCAGGCACGTACTCGTCGGTCTATGTTGCTGGCATGCTGCTCGTCTGGCTGAAGCTCACCCGTGACGACCTGATTCCACCAGTGGTGGAAGAGGAAGCGGACGAGCGCCCCTGATCTTCTTCGAACTTCCGCAGCCTAAAGGAGTCCAAGGCTGCGGAACGGGCGCAGCCCGAAGGAAGAGGAAGTCACAGTGAACAAGTCCATGTTGGTCGGTACGGCGCTCGGAGTGGTGGTCGCCACGGCTGGCGGCGCTTTCGCTACTTATAGTCTGGTTGATCGCGGGCCGAAATTCGCCGATGTGCTGGCGGTGGAGCCGATCAAGGAAACCATTCGGACTCCGCGAGAGGTTTGTAAGGATGTCGCGGTGACTCGGCAGAAACCAGTGCAGGATCAGCATCGCATCGCAGGTACAGCAGTGGGTGCGGTGGTTGGTGGCCTGCTCGGCAATCAGGTTGGTGGCGGTACCGGCAAGAAAATTGCGACGGTCGCCGGTGCGGTCGGTGGCGGTTATGCAGGCAATCAGGTGCAGGGCCGCATGCAGGCCAGCAGCACCTATACCACTACCGAAACACGTTGCAGCACGGTAACCGATTCGCACGACAAGATCGTCGGCTACGACGTGAAGTACGACCTCGCCGGCAAGGTGGGTCGCGTACGCATGGATCGTGATCCGGGTAGCCAGATCCCGGTGCAGGATGGACAGTTGTCGCTATCGCAGCAGTGAGTTGAGCGATTGTGCAGCAACAAAAAAACGCCCCGTTGGGGCGTTTTTTTATGCCGCTATCGTTCTCAGCGCTTGAGAGAAGGTGTCAGGTGCGGCTGGATGGTGGTCAGTACCGCCTTGAAGCATTTGGTGTTGCCGGCAACGATCTGACCCTTCTCAAGGAAGTCATGGCCGCCGCTGAAATCGCTCACCAAGCCGCCGGCTTCCTGGATCAGCAGTGCGCCTGCCGCCATGTCCCATTCGGAAAGGCCAAACTCCCAGAACGCATCGAAGCGGCCTGCAGCGACATAAGCCAGGTCGAGGCTTGCGGCGCCGGCACGACGTAGGCCGGAGGTCTGGCCGACCAGGCTGCGGAACATCTTCAAGTAGCTGTCCAGGTTGTCCATCTGGCCATCCTTGAACGGAAAGCCGGTGCCGAGCAGTGCGCCGTCCAGGCTCTTGCGTGCGCTAACGCGTAGGCGGCGGCCGTTCAGGGCGGCGCCACGGCCGCGGCTGGCGGTGAATTCTTCCTGGCGTACCGGGTCCAGCACGACCGCGTGTTCCAGGCGCCCGCGGTACTTGCAGGCGATGCTGACGGCGTAGTGAGGAATGCCGCGGACAAAATTGGTGGTTCCATCCAGCGGGTCGATGATCCACAGGTAATCGGCGCCGTCCCCGCTGCCTTCGAGCAGTCCGCCTTCCTCGCCCAGGATGCCGTGATTCGGGTAGGCCTTGCGCAGCGCATTGACGATGCTCTGCTCTGCGGCCTTGTCGATTTCGGTGACGTAATCCTTCGCTTCTTTCTCGTTGACCGAGATTGCATCCAGGCGATCGGTGGAACGGACAATCAGTTCGCCGGCGCTGCGGGCGGCGCGCAGCGCGATATTCAGCATGGGCTGCATGGATCAATTACCTGGTCGTTAAAGAAAGCGCGAAATTCTATCAGGAAAGCGCCGGCGCATGTAGCGTCACGGTGGTGGTTGCAGGGGGCGGCAGATGGCGGATCGGGAGCCGCTTCCTGTAAGCTTTCTGCTCGCTTTCAAGCAGAGAATTATTGTGTCGCTGCAGAACATTCGTGTCGTGCTGGTCAATACCAGTCATGCCGGCAACATCGGTGGTGCGGCTCGCGCCATGAAGAACATGGGGCTTTCGCGCCTGGTATTGGTCGATCCCGAGGATTTCCCGAGTCCCAACGCTGTGGCCAGGGCGTCCGGTGCAACCGACATTCTCGATAGTGCACGGGTCGTTGCAACGCTGGAAGAGGCGCTGGCTGGTTGCAGTCTGGTGCTCGGAACCAGCGCTCGTGATCGGCGCATTCCCTGGCCGTTGCTCGATCCTCGGGAGTGCGCGTCGGTTTCCGTGGAGCAGTCTGCCGGGGGCGGCGAAGTCGCATTGGTATTCGGTCGCGAGTACGCGGGGCTGACCAATGAGGAGTTGCAGCGCTGCCAGTACCACGTCCATATCCCGTCTGATCCACAGTTCAGTTCATTGAATCTCGCTGCGGCCGTGCAGGTGCTTACCTACGAGGTGCGCATGGCCTGGTTGGCTGCCGAGGGGCGGCCAACCAAGGTCGAAAAACTGGAAACCACGGCGATGCTGGATGCCCAGCCCGTGACTGTCGACGAGCTGGAGAATTACTTCGGTCATCTTGAGCAGACTCTGGTGGATATCGGCTTTCTCGATCCGACCAAGCCCAGGCATCTGATGCCCCGATTGCGTCGGCTCTACGGGCGCAGCGGTATCAGCAAGCTGGAAATGAATATCCTGCGCGGTATTCTCACCGAGACACAAAAGGCTGCCCGCGGCGAGCCTCACAAGCGGAGAAGTGATTGATGTTCGAACGCATGCGCGAAGACATTCAGAGCGTTTTCCATCGCGATCCGGCGGCACGCAATGCGTTCGAAGTTCTGACTTGTTATCCGGGGCTGCACGCCATCTGGATTCATCGCCTGTCCCATTGGCTGTGGGTGCATGAATTCAAGTGGCTTGCGCGGATGTCCTCGAATCTGGGGCGCTGGCTGACCGGGGTCGAGATCCATCCGGGCGCCAGGATTGGCCGGCGATTCTTCATTGATCACGGGATGGGCATCGTCATTGGCGAGACCGCGGAAATTGGCGATGACGTGACGCTCTATCACGGCGTGACACTCGGTGGCACCAGCTGGAATAAGGGCAAGCGCCATCCGACGCTTGAAGATGGTGTAATCGTGGGAGCCGGCGCGAAGATCCTTGGGCCGTTCACCGTCGGCGCGGGCGCGAAGATCGGCTCTAATGCGGTGGTTACCCGTGAAGTGCCGCCGGGAGCGACGGCGGTTGGGATTCCGGGGCGGGTGATCGTCAAATCCAGCGATGAGCAGGAAGCCAAGCGCAAGGCCATTGCCGAGAAGATCGGATTCGACGCCTATGGCGTCAGCGAGGATATGCCTGATCCCGTCGCGCGAGCCATTGGGCAGTTGCTGGATCATGTTCAGGCCGTAGAGGAGCGCTTGGAGGGCATGTGTGGCGCGCTCAAGGCGCTGGGCAGCGATTATTGCGCCAAGGACCTTCCGGAGCTGCGAGAAGAAGACTTCGTTGAAGTGAAGTCCGACGCTGGCGATGCCCGCACCTGAAGTGCGCGGGCTGGCAGCAGCTGGTATCATGCCGGCCCGCTGCCTCCGGCCGGGCTTGGTTCCAGACTAAAGACCTACTGAATTAATAGGTCTTATAGTTGACTCAAATACTCGGGAATTGCATAATTGCGCCAAACCGTAATGCTTGGTGCAGACCGATGCGATTAACCACCAAAGGCCGTTATGCCGTGACCGCCATGCTCGATTTGGCGCTGCATGCGCAGCATGGGCCGGTCTCCCTGGCCGATATTTCCGAGCGGCAGGGTATTTCCCTTTCCTATCTCGAGCAGCTCTTCGCGAAGCTGCGCCGCGGCAGCCTGGTGACCAGCGTGCGAGGGCCCGGCGGCGGCTATCAGCTTTCTCGCGACATGGCCGGCATTCAGGTCGCCCAGGTCATCGACGCTGTGAACGAGTCGGTCGATGCCACGCGTTGCCAAGGTCTAGGCGGCTGCCACTCTGGCGATACCTGCCTGACTCACCATCTGTGGTGTGACCTCAGCCAGCAGATTCATGAATTCCTCAGCGGCATCAGCCTGGCCGATCTGGTCAAGCGCCAGGACGTGCAGCAGGTCGCCCTGCGCCAAGACATGCGCAAGGCTGGCGGCACTTCGCCGCATATGGACAAGATAGAAACGTCCGCCATCGATTGAGCAGGGCGACTGCCTGATAGGAGATATCTGAATGAAATTGCCGATTTACCTGGACTACTCTGCGACCACNCCTGTGGATNCGCGTGTTGCCGCCAAGATGATCGAGTGCCTCACCAACGAAGGCAACTTCGGCAATCCGGCGTCGCGCTCTCATGCNTTTGGCTGGAAAGCCGAGGAAGCCGTGGAGAATGCGCGCCGTCAGGTTGCTGAGCTGGTNAACGCCGATCCCCGTGAAATCGTCTGGACATCCGGTGCAACCGAGTCGGACAACCTGGCCATCAAGGGCGTCGCGCATTTCTATGCGTCCAAGGGCAAGCACATCGTCACCACCAAGATCGAGCACAAGGCGGTACTGGATACCACTCGCCAGCTCGAGCGCGAAGGCTTCGAGGTTACGTATCTCGAGCCGGGCGAGGATGGCATCGTCACGCCGGCGATGGTCGAAGCTGCGCTGCGCGACGACACTATTCTTGTGTCGGTCATGCACGTGAACAACGAGATCGGCACTATCAACGACATCACCGCCATCGGCGAGCTGACCCGTTCTCGCGGCATTCTTTTCCATGTCGATGCGGCGCAGTCGACCGGCAAGGTCGAAATCGATCTGGAGAAGATGAAGGTCGATCTGATGTCCTTCTCCGCTCATAAGACCTATGGGCCGAAGGGTGTGGGTGCGCTGTATGTTCGCCGTAAGCCCCGCGTCCGCCTTGAGGCACAGATGCATGGCGGTGGCCATGAGCGTGGCATGCGTTCCGGTACGCTGGCTACCCACCAGCTGGTCGGCATGGGCGAGGCCTTTCGTATCGCGAAAGACGAAATGGCCCAAGAGAACGAGCGCGTCCGCTCCCTGCGTGATCGCTTCTACAAGCAGGTCGAGCATCTCGAAGAGCTTTATGTGAACGGTAGCCTGACCGCCCGTGTACCGCACAATCTGAACCTCAGCTTCAACTACGTCGAGGGTGAGTCGCTGATCATGGCGCTCAAGGATCTGGCGGTATCGTCTGGCTCCGCCTGTACGTCCGCTTCGCTGGAGCCGTCGTACGTGCTGCGTGCCCTGGGTCGTAACGACGAATTGGCGCATAGCTCCATCCGTTTCACCTTCGGTCGGTTCACTACTGAAGAGGAAATCGACTACGCAGCTCAGAAGGTTTGCGAGGCCGTCACCAAGCTGCGCGAGCTTTCGCCCCTGTGGGACATGTTCAAAGACGGCGTCGACATTTCCAAGGTCGAGTGGCAAGCCCACTGACCGGCGTCAAGCGCCGCACAGCCTGATCTAAGAGGATTGCACCATGGCATACAGCGATAAGGTCATCGACCACTACGAAAACCCGCGCAACGTCGGCAAGTTCGACGCTGAAGACCCGAGCATCGGTACCGGCATGGTAGGTGCGCCGGCATGTGGCGACGTGATGCGTTTGCAGATCAAGGTCAACGAGCAGGGCGTCATCGAAGATGCCAAGTTCAAGACCTATGGTTGCGGCTCCGCCATCGCCTCCAGCTCGCTTGCTACCGAGTGGATGAAGGGCAAGACCCTGGAAGAAGCGGAAACCATCAAGAACACGCAGCTGGCTGAAGAGCTGGCGCTGCCGCCGGTGAAGATTCACTGCTCCGTGCTCGCCGAAGATGCGATCAAGGCAGCTGTGCGTGACTACCGCGAAAAGAAAGGTCTGCTTTAAATAGGGAGGTTGCGATGGCTATCACCATGACGCCCGCTGCAGCCCAGCACGTTCGCCGTTCGCTGGACGGGCGAGGCAAGGGTGTAGGTGTGCGACTCGGGGTGCGTACGACCGGCTGTTCCGGCTTGGCGTACGTACTTGAGTTCGTCGACGAAACGGCAGCCGAAGATTCGGTGTTCGAGAGTCATGGGGTCAAGGTGATCATTGATCCCAAGAGCTTGGTATACCTCGACGGCACGGAACTCGACTTCGTTCGCGAAGGGCTCAACGAGGGCTTCAAGTTCAANAACCCGAACGTTCGTGGCGAGTGTGGCTGCGGCGAGAGCTTCAATATCTGAGGACGCCGTGGGTACTCCCTGTCATTTTGCATTGTTCGAGTTGAAGCCCGAGTTCGAGCTGGATCTTGCGTCTCTTGCCGATCGCTATCGAGAGCTTGCTCGCCAGGTTCACCCTGATCGCTTTGCCGACGCTGGCGAAAGCGAGCAGCGTCAGGCCCTTGAGCGCTCCGCCAACCTCAATGAGGCCTACCAGACGCTCAAGAGTCCGAGCCGCCGGGCAAGGTATCTGTTGGCCATCGAGGGGCATGAGGTTCCACTGGAAGCGACTGTTCAGGATCCCGCGTTCCTCATGCAGCAGATGCATTTGCGCGAGGAGCTTGAAGAGCTCCATGAGCAGGCCGATCTGGATGGCGTAGCGGCGTTCAAGTCGCGCTTGAAGCAGGCGCAGCAGGGGCTGAACGATGATTTCGCCCGCATCTGGCAGGATTCTGAGCGGCGTGCCGATGCTGAGCGTCTGGTTCGACGCATGCAGTTTCTCGACAAGCTGACCCAGGAAGTGCGCCAACTCGAAGAGCGCCTCGACGATTAACCCCGCGCAGCGCCCGGCGTTGCGCCCGATATCAGACAGACATGGCCTTACTTCAGATTGCCGAGCCCGGACAAACCCCCCAGCCCCATCAGCGGCGCCTGGCTGTCGGAATAGACTTGGGGACCACCAACTCCCTCGTAGCTGCCCTGCGCAGTGGTGTCACTGCGCCGTTGGCCGATNCTGATGGGCAAGTGATCCTGCCGTCGGTGGTGCGCTATCACGCTGACCGCATTGAGGTTGGCGCACAAGCCAAACTTGCCGCGGCCACCGATCCGTTCAACACCATCAGTTCGGTCAAGCGGCTGATGGGTCGCGGGCTGGCCGATGTGAAGCAGTTGGGCGAACAGCTGCCGTACCGCTTCCGTCAGGCTGAGTCGCAAATGCCGTTCATCGAGACCGTTCAGGGCGCCAAGAGCCCTGTGGAAGTCTCGGCTGAGATCCTGCGCGAACTCCGTCAGCGTGCCGAGGCGACCCTGGGCGGTGAACTGGTCGGTGCGGTGATTACCGTTCCGGCCTATTTCGACGATGCCCAGCGTCAGGCGACCAAGGACGCCGCGCGGCTCGCTGGGCTCAGCGTGCTGCGCCTGCTCAACGAGCCGACCGCGGCCGCCGTCGCCTATGGTCTGGATCGTCATGCCGAAGGCGTCGTCGCGATCTACGATCTCGGAGGCGGTACCTTCGATATTTCGATTCTTCGCCTGACCAAGGGCGTTTTCGAGGTGTTGGCCACTGGTGGCGACACGGCTCTGGGTGGTGATGATTTCGACCATGCCGTAGCGGACTGGATTCTCGAGCGTGCCGGTGTGTCCGACGATCTCGAGCCGGGCGCGCAGCGTGAATTGCTGAAGATTGCCTGCGATGCCAAGGAGCATCTGAGTGATGTGGATGCGGTGGATGTCGCGTATGCCGGCTGGTCAGGCGAGCTGCAACGCGAGACCTTCGATGCGCTGATCGAGCCGATGATTGCGCGCAGTCTCAAGTCCTGCCGGCGTGCCGTGCGGGACTCGGGTGTGGAGCTTGAGGAGATTACCGCAGTGGTCATGGTCGGCGGTTCGACCCGAGTGCCAAGAGTGCGCTCGGCAGTTGGGCAGCTGTTCGGTCGCGAGCCACTGACCGACATAGACCCTGATGAGGTTGTGGCCATTGGCGCGGCGATTCAGGCTGAAACCTTGGCTGGCAATAATCGCGATGGGGAAGAGCTGTTGCTGCTCGATGTGATCCCGCTGTCCCTCGGGCTGGAGACCATGGGCGGGCTGATGGAGAAGATCATTCCGCGCAACACCACGATTCCGGTGGCGCGCGCGCAGGACTTCACCACCTACAAAGATGGCCAGTCGGCCATGATGATTCATGTGCTGCAGGGCGAGCGCGAGCTGATCTCCGACTGCCGTTCGCTGGCTCGATTCGAGCTGCGCGGTATTCCGCCGATGGTCGCCGGGGCGGCAAAGATTCGCGTCACCTTCCAGGTCGATGCTGATGGCTTGCTCAGCGTGTCCGCGCGTGAGTTGGCATCCGGCGTGGAGGCGAGTATTCAGGTCAAGCCTTCCTATGGCCTCACCGATGGCGAAATCGCCAGGATGCTGGAGGACTCTTTCCGCAAGGCGGACGAGGACCGTGACGCCCGGGCGTTGCGTGAGCAGCTGGTTGATGCCCAGCGCCTGCTCGAGGCGGTCGAGGCTGCGCTGGCCGTCGATGGCGAGCGCTTGCTGTCTGCTGACGAGCGCGTGGCGATCGACTCCCAGGTCGCCGAGTTGCGCGGATTGCTGGACAGCCAGGATGTGCTGGCCATCGAGCGCCAGACCAAACGCCTGAGCCAGATCACCGACGCCTTTGCTGCGCGCCGGCTGGATTCGACCGTCAAGGCCGCGCTGGCCGGGCGGCGGCTAAACGATATCGAGGATTGACCCAGATGCCGCAGATCATTTTCCTGCCCAATGCCGACCATTGCCCTGAAGGCGCCGTTATCGAGGCGCAGNCCGGCGAGACGGTGCTGGACGCCGCGCTGCGCAATGGCATCGACATCGAGCATGCATGCGAAAAATCCTGTGCCTGCACCACCTGCCACGTCGTGGTTCGCGAAGGCTTCCAGTCACTGGAAGCTTCCGATGAGCTGGAGGACGACATGCTCGACAAGGCGTGGGGGCTTGAGCCCAATTCCCGGCTGTCCTGCCAGGCAGTGGTGGCTGATGCCGATCTCGTCGTGGANATTCCGAAGTACACAATCAATCAGGTTTCCGAAGGGCACTGAGGGTGGGCGTCATGCAGCTGAAATGGAGTGACGTGCAGGAAATCGCCATCGAGCTGGCCGAGCGCAAGACCGATGTAGATCCGCGCTATGTGAATTTCCTTGATCTGCATCGCTGGGTGGTGGAGCTTCCGGGCTTCGCCGATGAGCCCGGTCGGGGCGGCGAGAAAGTGCTCGAAGCCATCCAGTCGGCCTGGATCGAAGAGGCCGAATAGAGCGGTTTCGAAGTTTTCGTTTTCCTCCGGTTGGGTATCTCGGGACCGTTCGGCGGTCCCTGGCGCCATCCGGGCTTCTACCCTCTACCCTTATGTTTTTTGACATGAACCCGCGTATAATNNGCGGGTTTACTCGTTCGCTTTAACCCNTCAGTNTTGGAGTCCTACATGGCCCTGCAACGCACCTTCTCCATCATCAAGCCCGACGCTGTCGCCAAGAACGTCATCGGCGAAATCACTACCCGTTTCGAGAAGGCCGGCCTGCGCGTCGTCGCTTCCAAGATGGTTCAGCTGTCCGAGCGCGAAGCGGCTGGCTTCTACGCCGAGCACAGCGAGCGTGGCTTCTTCAAGGATCTGGTTGCTTTCATGACTTCCGGTCCNGTCATCGTTCAGGTTCTGGAAGGCGAAGACGCCATCGCCAAGAACCGTGAGCTGATGGGCGCCACCAACCCGAAAGAAGCTGCTGCCGGCACCATCCGCGCCGATTTCGCCGTTTCCATCGACGAGAACGCCGTGCACGGTTCCGATTCGGAAGCNTCCGCTGCTCGTGAAATCGCTTACTTCTTTGCTGCCACCGAAGTGTGCGCACGCATTCGCTGATTGAGCGAAGGTGAATTCAATGATTGCCACGACCGGTAAAGTGAATCTGCTCGGGCTTACCCAGTCGCAACTGGAGAGCTTCTTCGAGTCCATCGGGGAGAAGCGTTTTCGCGCCGGTCAGGTGATGAAGTGGATTCACCATTTTGGTGTCGATGATTTCGACGCCATGAGCAATCTCGGCAAGGCCTTGCGCGAAAAGCTCAAGNCCTGCGCCGAGATTCGCGGCCCGGAGGTCGTCAGTGAAGACATCTCCAGCGACGGCACCCGCAAATGGGTCGTGCGTGTCGCCTCGGGCAGCTGTGTGGAAACTGTGTACATCCCCCAGGGCGGACGTGGAACGCTGTGCGTGTCCTCGCAGGCCGGATGTGCGCTGGATTGCAGTTTCTGTTCCACCGGCAAGCAAGGCTTCAACAGCAACCTGACAGCGGCCGAGGTGATCGGTCAGGTCTGGATTGCTAACAAATCATTCGGCTCCATCCCGGCGAAAATCGATCGCGCGATCACCAACGTGGTGATGATGGGGATGGGCGAGCCGTTACTGAATTTCGACAACGTCGTCGCTGCCATGCANATCATGATGGACGACCTTGGTTACGGGATTTCCAAGCGCAAGGTGACGCTCTCGACCTCCGGCGTCGTGCCGATGATCGACGAGCTGGCCAAGGTCATCGACGTTTCTCTGGCATTGTCGCTGCANGCACCCAACGATGCGTTGCGNGATCAGTTGGTGCCGATCAACAAGAAGTACCCGCTGGACATGCTGCTGGCGGCATGCAAGGGCTATATCTCGAGGCTTGGCGAGAAGCGCGTGCTGACCATCGAGTACACCCTGCTCAAGGGCATCAACGATCAGCCCGAACATGCCGAGCAGATGATCACGTTGCTGGCGGATATCCCGTGCAAGATCAATCTGATCCCGTTCAATCCGTTCCCTCACTCCGGATATGAGCGGCCGAGCAACAATGCNATCCGCCGTTTTCAGGACATCCTGCACAAAGGTGGGCACAATGTAACGGTGCGTACCACCCGCGGCGAAGACATCGACGCGGCTTGCGGTCAGCTCGTCGGCCAGGTGCTGGACCGGACGCGTCGAAGCGAGAGATACATCGCTGTGCGTGAGCTACAGAGCGAGCCAGGTGCGGCGCAAACTGCTTCGAACCGATCCTGAGGGGGATGCTGATGATTTTGCGCGCTGCGCTGCTGCTTCTACTGACCGGCCTGTTGGCCGGTTGTGTGTCTTCTGGATCCACTGATCCGCTGAGAACCGACGAAGGTCGCCAGCAGGCCCGCGACGCCTATATTCAATTGGGGATCGGCTACCTGCAGCAGGGCGCCGCCGCGCGCGCCAAGACGCCACTGCGCAAGGCCCTCGAAATTGATCCGAACAGCGCCGATGCACACGCCGCCCTGGCTTTGGTATTCCAGACCGAAATGGAAAACGACCTGGCCGACAAGCACTACCGTGAAGCGCTCTCCAGTCGCAAGGACGCCCGCATACTCAACAACTACGGCAGCTTTCTGTTCGAGCAGAAGCGCTACCCCGAAGCCATGGAGCGTTTCCGTCAGGCTTCCGAAGACAACATGTATTCCGAGCGGGCGCGGGTCTTTCAGAATCTGGGTATGACTGCACTGCAGTTGGGCCAGCGTGAAGAGGCCGAACTCCATTTCACCCGCTCGCTGCGCCTCGACAGTCGCCAGCCCCGCGCGTTGCTCGAGCTTGCACTCATGGCCTTCGAGGACAAGCAATACGTTCCAGCCAAGCGTTACTACGATAGCTTCAGCCAACTGGCCGAGCAGAACGCACGGAGTCTGCTGCTCGGTATCCGTCTGGCCAACATCCATCAGGACCGCGACACTGCTGCAAGCCTCGCGCTGCAGCTGAGGCGGCTGTATCCCGGTACGGATGAATACAAGCAATATCTTTCGGAGCAACGATGACCGCGCCGCACCAAGAATCCGCTGCACCGATGGGCAACAACCCCGGCGAGACGCTGCGTATAGCTCGCGAAGACAAGGGCTGGCCGCTGTCTGCAGTTGCACAGCAGCTGAATCTCACCGAGCGCTCGCTGGCTCGCATCGAGGCCGGCGATTTCAGTCAGTTGCCAGGGCACACCTTTGCCCGGGGTTACGTTCGTGCCTATGCCAAGTTGCTGGGGTTGGATCAGAATCGCCTGGTTCAGGAGTTCGACCTGCACACCGGTACCAACGCTTCCGGAAGCAACGTCAACAGCCTGGGGCGCATCGAAGAGCCCGGCCGTCTGTCGCGTAGCTTCATGCGTTTCTTCGGCTTTGCCTTGTTGCTGCTCCTGGCTGCAGTCGCCTGGTATTGGTGGCAGGAACGCATGGCTCGAGAGGCCACGACGCCACCGGTCTCGGCGCTGGAGCGAATCGAAGTGGAAGGCGCGGATGGAACCACCGAGATCCATCTGCTTGATCGCGCTGACGAGGGTGCCGAGCAGCAGAGCGAACAGCCAGTCGAGCAAACAGCACCGCTAGCCGATTCGAACGAGAGTGAAGCGATCGAGTCTGAGCAACAGGCGCCAGCCACCACTGATGTGCAGGGCACCATCACCGAGCCGGCGGGCGAGGCCGCGGAGTCTCTGCCGCTGACGCTGCCTGACAGCCCCACGCAAAGCGCTGACGCAACGGCCTACCCGGCTCCCACGAGTGCCTCGAACGACACCGCCCCGCCAGTAGCCGGNGAGGCCCAGCTGGANCTGAGTTTCACCGCCGATTGCTGGACGCGAGTCAGCGATGCCGACGGACGAGTACTGTTCAGCGCGCTGGCCAAGGCCGGGACCAGCAGGGCGGTCAGCGGCAAGGCACCATTGGACGTACATCTGGGCTACGCTCGCGGCGCCCAACTCAGTTACAACGGCGAAGCTGTGAACCTCGCCTCTCATATGCGCGGCGAGACAGCGCGCCTCAAGCTCGGACAGTAAGCTGACCATGCATTCCGAATCTCCTATCAAGCGTCGCCAATCCCGCAAGATCTGGGTGGGCAATGTGCCGGTCGGTGGTGATGCGCCGATTTCCGTACAGAGCATGACCAATACCGAGACCTGTGATGTCGAGGCGACGGTTGCGCAGATCCAGCGCCTGGCCAATGCAGGCGCCGATATCGTCAGGGTTTCAGTGCCTTCCATGGAGGCTGCCGAGGCCTTTGGGCGCATCAAGCAACTGGTGCAGTTGCCGCTGGTGGCCGACATCCATTTCGATTATCAGATCGCTTTGCGCGTGGCCGAGCTCGGCGTTGATTGCCTGCGCATCAATCCGGGCAATATCGGTCGCGAAGATCGCGTGCGCGCGGTGGTCGATGCGGCGCGCGACAAGGGCATCCCGATCCGCATCGGGGTGAATGCCGGTTCGCTGGAAAAGGACCTGCAGAAAAAGTACGGCGAGCCGACCCCGCAGGCGCTGGTGGAGTCCGCCCTGCGCCATGTCGATCATCTCGATCGCCTGGACTTCCAGGACTTCAAGGTCAGCGTCAAGGCTTCCGACGTATTCATGGCGGTCGAGGCCTATCGGTTGCTGGCCGGGCAGATCGAACAGCCGCTGCACCTGGGCATTACCGAGGCGGGTGGACTGCGTTCCGGCACCGTGAAGTCCGCGGTCGGGCTGGGCATGCTGCTCGCCGAAGGCATCGGTGACACCATTCGCGTGTCGCTTGCGGCCGATCCTGTCGAGGAAATCAAGGTCGGCTTCGATATCCTCAAGTCGCTGCGTCTGCGTTCACGTGGTATCAACTTCATCGCCTGCCCGAGCTGTTCGCGGCAGAACTTCGATGTGGTCAAGACCATGAACGAGCTGGAAACCCGCGTGGAAGACCTGCTGGTACCGATGGACGTTGCCGTGATCGGTTGCGTGGTGAACGGTCCGGGAGAGGCGAAGGAGGCCCATGTCGGCTTGACCGGTGGCAGCCCTAACAACCTGGTCTACATCGACGGCAAGCCGGCGCAAAAACTGAACAACGAAAATCTCGTCGATGAGCTGGAGCAGCTCATCCGACGCAAGGCCGCCGAGAAGCTCGCGGCCGACGCGGCGGTCATCGCGCGCAGCTGATCTTTAAGGAATCCCATTGAGCAAGTCCCTGCAAGCCATTCGTGGCATGAACGACATCCTGCCTGCGCAGACCCCGACCTGGCGTTATCTGGAAAGCACCTTCGCGCAACTGCTCGACAGCTACGGCTACAGCGAGATTCGCCTGCCTATTCTGGAGTTCACCGACCTCTTCGCTCGCGGCATCGGTGAAGGCACCGACGTGGTCGACAAGGAGATGTACACCTTCCTCGATCGCAACGAAGAGTCGCTGACCCTGCGTCCTGAAGGCACTGCCGGCTGTGTGCGCGCCGTGCTCGAGCATGGCATGACCGGCGGCGGCCAGGTGCAGAAGCTCTGGTACACCGGGCCGATGTTCCGTTATGAGAAGCCGCAGAAGGGCCGCTATCGGCAGTTCCATCAGATCGGCGTGGAAGTCTTCAACCAGCCTGGGCCTGATGTCGACGCCGAGCTGATCGTGATGACGGCGCGCCTGTGGAAGCAGCTCGGCCTGGCCGACGCTGTAACGCTGCAGCTCAACAGCCTGGGCTCCAGCGAAGCACGTGCGCGCTACCGCGATGCGCTGGTGGCCTACCTGCAGCAGCGTTTCGATCAGCTCGACGAGGACAGCCAGCGGCGCCTGACGACCAATCCGCTACGTATTCTCGACAGCAAGAATGCCCAGACTCAGGCGCTGCTGGCCGATGCACCGACGCTGCATGACTACCTCGACGATGTGTCGCGCGTGCATTTCGAAGGCCTGAAGGCGCGCCTCGATGCAGTCGGCATCGCCTACGAAATCAACCCGAAGCTGGTGCGTGGTCTGGATTACTACGGTCGAACCGTGTTCGAGTGGGTTACCGACAAACTGGGCTCGCAGGGCACCGTCTGCGCTGGCGGCCGTTACGATGGCCTGATCAGTCAGTTTGGCGGTAAGCCTACCCCGGGTGTCGGCTTCGCCATGGGCGTCGAGCGCCTGGTGCTGCTGCTGGAAACCCTTGGTCTGGTGCCGGACGCCCTGAGCCCGGCGCCGCATGCCTATATCTGCGCATTCGGTGAGCCTGCTGAGCTGGCAGCACTGGCTCTGGCCGAGCGCCTGCGCGATATGCTGCCAGGGCTGCGCCTGCTGGTGAACGCCGGTGGCGGCAGTTTCAAGAGTCAGTTCAAGAAAGCGGACAAGAGCGGCGCGCGCTTTGCGCTGATCCTGGGTGACGACGAACTGGCAGGGCGCGTGGTAGGTTGCAAGCCGCTACGCGACGACAGCGAGCAACAAAGCATTGCCTGGGATGCTCTGCCCGAGCGTCTGGCTGCCTGCCTCGAGCAGGTCTGAGACTAAGCGAATGAAAGGAGTGACAGCGTGACCTCGGGTACCGAAGAAGAAACACTGGCGCAGATCAAAGACTGGTGGCAGCGCAACGGCAAGCCTCTTCTGTTTGGGGCTGTGCTCGCTCTGGTCTTGGTGTTCGGCTGGCAATTCTGGCAGAACCATCAGGTCAACCAGGCGCAGGGTGCCTCGGTGATCTATCAGCAGCTGCTCGGCGCAGCGCTGGAAGAAGGTGAAGCCGATGCGGCGGAAGTTGCGCGATTGGGCAATCTGCTGAAGAAAGATTTCGCCGGCACGCATTATGCGCAGTACGGCAGCCTGTTCGTGGCGAAGGTGGCGGTCGAGTCGGGGCGGTTGGACGAAGCGGCTAGCGAGCTTCGCGCCGTGGTCGACAAGCCCGCCGACAAGACGCTGGACGAGCTGGCTCGTCAGCGTCTGGCACGCGTTCTGGCTGCGCAGGACAAGGCAGAAGAAGCGCTCAAGCTGCTGGACGGCAAGGCTGATCAGGCCTTCGCTGCCAGTCGCGAGGAACTGCGCGGCGATCTGCTGGTGCAGCTTGGCCGACGCGACGAGGCACATGCGGCCTACACCGCGGCGAAAGAGTCGCTGTCCCAGGATGCGGCCATCGGTGGTCTGCAAATGAAGCTGGATGATCTGGCCCGAGGGGAGGCGTAAACGATGCGCTGGAAGACTGCAGCATTGCTGACCCTGGCCGTACTGGCCGCGGGTTGTAGCAGCAAGGACACTAAAGAGCCGGAACCGGCGGAGCTGACCAAGTTCGAGGCGGAAATCTCCTTGAAGAAGGAGTGGAGTCGTTCGATCGGTGAAGGGCAGGGCAAGACCTACAACCTGCTGACGCCGGTGGTGTATGGCGACCAGATTTACGCCGCCGATGTCGAAGGGCTGGTGGTATCCATGGATCGCCTGACCGGCAAGGTCAACTGGAAGAAGNANCTNGANACGCCGGTTTCCGGCGGGGTAGGCGCCGGGTACGGCCTGGTGCTGGTTGGCACCCTGCGCGGTGAAGTGCTGGCGCTGGACGTCAGCACGGGCGAGGAGCGCTGGCGCAGTCAGGTCAGCAGTGAAGTGCTGGCTGCCCCGGCCGTCAATGGCGACATCGTTCTGGTGCAGACGCAGGATGATCGGCTGATCGCGCTGGAGATGGATACCGGCGCGCAGCGCTGGAGCTACGAGAGCTCTCCTGCGGTGCTGACGCTACGCGGGACCGGCGCACCGCTGCTGACCAATCAGCTGGCCGTTGCCGGCCTGTCCAGCGGCAAAGTGGTCGCACTGGATACCCGTCGCGGGCTTCCGGTCTGGGAGCAGCGCGTTGCCATTCCGCAAGGACGTTCGGAGCTTGAGCGGGTCGTCGATATCGACGGTGGTCTGCTGCTATCCGGTGGCACGCTCTACGTCACCAGCTATCAGGGCCGTGCCGCGGCACTGGAACTGGAAAGTGGTCGTGTCCTCTGGCAGCGCGATGCGTCCAGCTATTCGGGCGCTGCGCTCGGCTACGGTAGCGTTTACCTGAGCCTTGCCGACGGCACTGTCGAGGGGATCGACGAGCGCTCCACGACTGCTCTGTGGCGCAATGAGTCCATGGCGCGCCGCCAGCTTTCGGCTCCCGCAGTATTTTCCAGCTATGTTGTGGTGGGTGACATCGAAGGCTATCTGCACCTGCTGAGCCAGGTCGATGGTCGTTTCGTCGCTCGCGAGCGTATCGACAGCTCTGGCGTCCGTGCCCGTCCGGTAGTCGAGGGCGACTGGCTGTATGCCTTCGGCAATGACGGCAAGCTGGTGGCGTTGACTATCCGTCAGGCTGACTGACCGCAAGTTGCGCCCACGGCTCCGCCTGGCGGAGCCCTGAATATTCGGCCGCTGCAATGCAGCGGCCTTCGTGTTTTCTGAAATATCGCAGTGGAGAGCCGCATGGTTCCCGTAATCGCCCTGGTGGGCCGCCCGAACGTCGGCAAGTCCACCNTGTTCAATCGTCTGACCAAGAGCCGCGACGCCATCGTGGCCGAGTACGCCGGTCTGACCCGAGATCGCCAGTACGGCGAGGCCAAATGGCAGGGCCGCACCTACATCGTCATCGACACTGGTGGTCTGACCGGCGATGAGGAGGGCATCGACGCCAAGATGGCCGAGCAGTCCCTGCAAGCCATGCAAGAGGCCGATGCGGTGATGTTCATGGTTGACGCGCGTGCCGGCATGACGCCTGGCGATCAGATGATTGCCGANCACCTGCGCAAGATGAACAAGCGCCANTTCCTGGTGGCGAACAAGGTCGACAGNATCGATCCGGATATCGCCCGAGCGGAATTCAGNCCGTTGGGCCTGGGCGACGCCCTGCCGATCGCCGCCGCCCATGGCCGTGGTATCACCCATATGCTCGAGCAGGCNCTCGGCATGTTCCCCAAGGACAACGCCGAAGTTGCCGAAGCCGAGGGTGAAGAGGGCGAGACGGTTGCCGAAGGAGAAGAGCTCAAGCGCATCCCTGGACCGAGCGAAAAGGATGGCATCAAGATCGCGATCATCGGCCGGCCCAATGTGGGCAAGTCGACGCTGGTCAATCGCATGCTCGGCGAGGAACGGGTCATCGTTTATGACCAGGCCGGTACAACCCGCGACAGCATCTACATTCCCTTCGAACGTGACGACGCGAAGTACACACTGATCGACACGGCCGGTGTGCGCCGTCGCGGCAAGATCTTCGAGGCCGTAGAAAAGTTCTCGGTGGTCAAGACGCTGCAGGCGATCCAGGACTCCAACGTCGTGATTTTCGTCATGGATGCCCGCGAGGGAGTGGTCGAACACGATCTGAACCTGCTCGGCTTCGTGCTGGAAAGCGGTCGGGCGTTGGTCATCGCACTGAACAAGTGGGACGGCATGGAGCCGAGTGAGCGCGACTATGTGAAGACCGAGCTGGAGCGCCGGTTGTTCTTCGTCGAGTTCGCCGACATCCACTTCATCTCCGCCAAGCATGGCACCGGCGTCGGTAATCTGTACAAGTCCGTGCAGGCCTCGTTCACTTCAGCCGTGACGCGATGGCCCACCAGCCGTCTGACGCAGATCCTTGAAGATGCGGTTCGCGAGCATGCGCCGCCGATGGTTGCCAGCCGCCGGATCAAGCTTCGTTACGCGCACTTGGGCGGCGCCAACCCGCCTCTGATCGTGATCCACGGCAACCAGGTCGACTCGATTCCAAAGTCCTACACCCGTTATCTGGAAAACACCTACCGACGCGTTTTGAAGCTGGTCGGTACGCCGATCCGTATCGAGTACAAGGGCGGGGAAAACCCTTACGAGGGCAAGAAAAACACGCTTACCGACCGCCAGGTCAACAAGAAGCGCCGCTCATGTCGCACCACAAGAAGGCCGAGAAGAAGCGCCGCGACAAGCGCTGACTGCTCAGCGATCTCCGTCGAACGACTGGTCCATATCCAGGGCCGGTCGTGCGTGGCGCGGCGTGCCGACCTGACGAGCCGGATTGCCAACCACCGTGGTATGCGGCGCAACGGGATGCAGCACGATGCTGCCGGCGCCAACCTTGGCGCCTTCGCCAATCTCGATGTTCCCGAGAATCTTCGCTCCAGCGCCGATCATCACGCCGCTGCGCACCTTCGGATGGCGGTCGCCGCCTTCCTTGCCCGTACCGCCCAGGGTAACGCCCTGCAGGATCGACACGTCATCGCCCACCACAGCGGTTTCGCCGATGACAATGCCGGTCCCGTGATCGAGCATGATGCCGCTGCCGATGCGGCTGGCCGGGTTGATGTCGATGCCCAGGCGTTCATTGCTGCGTGCCTGGATGAACATTGCCAGCAGGCGTTCGCCCCGTTCATGCAAGTGGTGCCCGACACGATAGGCCTGTAACGCCAGATAACCCTTGGAGAACAGGAACACTTCCAGCGCGGTGTCGAACGCCGGGTCGCGGCTGACGATTGCCTGCAGGTCAGAGCACGCCACCTCGGCGAGCGCTGCGGCCTGTTGGTGAATGCCAGCGAAACGATCAGTCAGCGTACGGCTCTGCTCGGTGCTTTCCGCCAGCGCATGGCCAATGCGCTGGGCAAGCGCGCAGCCGAAATCGGGATGCTCGAGGATAGCCCGCTGGAATAGCGCGGCCAGGGTCGGCTCCGCATCCAGCGCGTGAAGCGCCTGGGCGCGTAGCTCGTTCCACAGCGTGCTGACTGAATGACTGGGCATGCGAGGTTCCTTATGGTCGATACGCGAGGGTGCTCGTTCGCTGCACTGTAGCAGCCCGATGGCAGGCGCCGTGCACCCTCGTATCGTGCATCGCTGTTCGGCTATCCTGTCTGCCTTCCTGCCGAACCCCCGTGCGGCAGGCTTGTCGGAAGGCTGACATGCTCATCAGTAAACTGCCCAACGTTGGCACGACCATCTTCACCACCATGTCCCAGCTGGCCGCGGACACCGGTGCGCTGAATCTCTCCCAGGGCTTTCCCGATTTCGATGGCCCCGACGCGCTGCGCGAGGCACTGGCCCGCCACGTCATGGCGGGACACAACCAGTACGCACCGATGACCGGATTGCCGGCCCTGCGTGAGCAGGTCGCGGTGAAGGTAGCCGGGCTGTACGGACGGAAAGTGGATGCCGCCACCGAGGTCACGATTACCCCGGGTGCTACCCAGGCGATCTTCTGTGCGATCCAGGCAGTGATCCGGCCGGGTGACGAGGTCATCGTCTTCGATCCGTGCTATGACAGCTACGAGCCATCGGTGCAGCTGGCTGGTGGCGTCTGCATTCACCAGCAACTGAGCCTGCCGGATTTCCATATCGATTGGCAGCGCCTGGCCGATGCCATTACCCCGCGCACGCGAATGATCGTGCTGAATACGCCGCACAACCCCAGCGGTGCATTGATCGATGCTGATGATCTCGACCGTCTGGCGGCGTTGATCCGCGAGCGTGACATCTATCTGCTCAGCGACGAGGTCTACGAGCATCTTGTGTTCGACGGCCGCGAGCATGCCAGCGTGCTGCGCCACGATGAGCTCTATCAGCGCGCATTCGTCGTCAGCTCTTTCGGCAAGACCTACCATGTCACCGGCTGGAAGACTGGATACGTGGTGGCGCCGCCTGCACTCAGCAGCGAGCTGCGCAAGGTGCACCAGTACGTCAGTTTCACCGGTGTCACGCCGCTGCAGTGGGCGTTGGCCGATTTCATGGCCGAGCATCCCGAGCACATCAGCGAGCTACCGGCGTTCTACCAGGCCAAGCGCGATCTATTCTGCGACCTGCTGGCGGGCTCGCGCTTCAGCTTTACCCGTGCCACCGGAACCTACTTCCAGCTCGCCGACTATTCGGCTATCCGTCCTGATCTGGATGACGTCGCCATGGCTGAGTGGCTGACCCGCGAGCACGGCGTCGCGAGCATTCCGATTTCGGTTTTCTATCAGAGTCCCCCGGCCGATCTGAGGCTGGTGCGCTTCTGCTTCGCCAAACGAGAGGAGACGCTGCGTCAGGCGGCGGAAAGACTATGCGCGATCTGAACAATCTGCCCGACCTCGAACTGGCGCTGGTGCAAACCAGCCTGATCTGGCAGGACGCTGCGGCCAACCGCGAGCGCTTCGCCGTACTGCTGGATCAGGCCAGCGGTGCGGACCTGATCGTCCTGCCGGAGATGTTCACCACCGGTTTTTCCATGGATTCGGCCGCGCTGGCCGAGCCGGAAGAGGGGCCGACCTACGCCTGGCTTCGCGCTCAGGCCGCGCGACTGGATACGGTGATCACCGGCAGCGCGATCATCGAGGCGGCCGACGGAAGTCACCGCAACCGACTGCTCTGGGCGCGCCCGGATGGTGAGGTGCTGCACTACGACAAGCGTCATCTGTTCCGCATGGCGGGTGAGCACAAGCACTACACCCCTGGGCAGCAGCAGGCGCTGTTCGAGGTGAACGGTTGGCGCGTGCGCCCGCTGATCTGCTACGACCTGCGCTTCCCGGTGTGGAGCCGCGATCCACACGGCACCGACCTGCTGCTCTATACGGCGAACTGGCCAGCCGCGCGCCGCGATGCCTGGAATCGCCTGCTGCCGGCGCGGGCCATCGAGAATCTGTGCTATGTCGCGGCGGTCAACCGGGTCGGCGAAGATGGCAAGGGCTATCCCTACAGTGGCGACAGCCAGGTGCTCGACTTCAAGGGTGACACGCTGCTGAACGGCGAAGAGCGTGATGCCGTGTTGCGCTGCACGCTGCGCTCACGCGATCTGGCGGCGTTCCGCGAGCGCTTCCCGGCCTACCACGATGGCGATCAGTTCGAGCTCAAACCCTAGGCCCGGACCTCGGGCGATAGCCTGCTGCACTAAGGCGAGGCAGCGCGAGGTGCTGCGCTAACGGCGGGGAGCGTGAACGGCTGTTG
>JGI25319J35699_1000344_pt1 | contig 30388 bp, 25 predicted proteins | sample AutmiccommuBRH17_FD_35699 | JGI IMG/M metagenome (IMG submission 35699) | reverse complement strand
GGGCCGCCCCGGGGTGTTCGGGGCGGGGGACTGGCTGCGCGGCACGTCGAGCGCCGCCGCGGCGCCGACCAAGGTCCCCTCACGGGCGTCGAGCGCGTCGTCCTGCTCGACGACGTCGCCGAGGACGATGGTGATGTTGTCGTGGCCGCCGTTGGCGTTGGCCGCGGCCGCGAGGTTGGCCAGCGCGTCGGACGGGGAGTCGAGCTCGAGGAACCCACGGATGGAGTCGTCGTCGACGAGTCCGCTCAGCCCGTCGGAACAGAACATGATTCGGTCGCCGAGGCGGGCGTCGAGCAGGTCGAGGTCCGGCTCGAACTCCACCTGGCCGTTGAGAACCTTGAGGATCAGCGAGCGGTGCGGGTGCGTGGCGGCCTGCTCGGGGGTGATGCGGCCCTCGTCGATCAGCGACTGCACCCAGGAGTGGTCGTGCGTGAGTTGCGTCAGCTCGCCGTCGCGCAGCAGGTAGCCGCGCGAGTCCCCGACGTGCCCGATGCCGAACTGGGTGCCGTTGAACATGGCGCCGCAGAAGGTGGTGCCCATGCCGTCGAGCTCGAGGTCCTTCTCGATGAGGGCCGAGAGGATGGCGTTGGAGCGGCCGATGACGCCTGCCATCAGCGTGAGCATCTCCTCGCCGTCGGCGACGCGCCGGTCCGACCGCGCGGCCTCCTGCGCCGCGACGGCGGAGGCGACGTCGCCCGCGGCGGCACCGCCCATGCCGTCGGTGACGAGCAGCATGGTCGGGGAGGCGTAGCCCGAGTCCTGGTTGTTCTTCCGGACCCGGCCCACCTCGGAGTGTGCGGCGAAGCGGAGCGAGAACGTCATCAGATCTCGAACCGCATCAGGGTGCGACCGATCCGGACCACGTCACCGACGGTGACCTTCGTCGGCTCGGTGACGAGCTTGCCGTTGACATAGGTGCCGTTGGTGGACTGGAGATCGGTGATGACCCAGGTGCTGGGGTCCTGCTGGACGAGCTGCGCGTGGCGCGCGGAGGCGTAGTCGTCGTCGAGCAGGAGCGTCGAGTCCGCCGCCCGGCCGAGGTTGATCGTCGGCTCGACGTGCACCGACACGCCCTGCTGCGGGCCGGAGGTGACGGCGAACCGGGTCGGGTGCTTCGCGCGCTTGCGCCCTCGGCCGCGGTCCGCCGGGATGGCGGCGAGCGAGGACACCGGCACGCGCCGGCCGAACATATCGGTGCGGACGACGTTGGCGACGAAGAGGATGAAGAGCCACAGCAGCGCGATGAAGACGATCTTGACGGCCGCCACGATGAGGTCTGACACGGTCAGGACCCCGCGGGTGTGTGGATCAGCATCCGCGTGGAGCCGATCTCGATCCTCGTTCCCTCGCCGACCCGCGTCTTGGTGACGCGGTTGCCGTTGACGTGCACGCCGTTGGTGGAGCCGAGGTCCTCGATGGTGACAACCGGGTGCTCAGGGTCTCCGCTCACGGTGAGCATCGCGTGGCGGCGGGACACGCCGGGATCGTTGAGCCGGAGGTCTGCCTCGGCGCCCCGGCCGATGAGGAGCCCAGGAGCCACCAGCGGATGCCGCACTCCGTTGACCTCGAGCACCAGACGGCCAGGCCGGGGTTCCGGCGCGGGATTGTGGGCCGCAGCGCCGGTGTCGACGGAGACGGCCTGGCTGGTGACGGTGAACTGGCCCGTGGGCAGCGAGGTGTCGAGCTCGTAGTCGATGGTGACCGGCCCGTTGAAGACGTAGCTGCGCTCGGCGGCGTGGTCGCGGATGCCCGGGAGGATCTCCGCGTTGAGGGTCTTCGAGTACGGCACGAGGCGGTCGTAGTCCGCCTGCGAGAGGCCGACGGTGAAAGCGTTGGGGACCAGGCGGCGGTCGCGGCTGAGCAGTGTGGCCTCGGCGTCCAGCTCGCGCTGAATGCCGGCGACGATCTCGACGGGGTGGACGAACCCCTTGAAGGCTCGGGCGAAGACCTTGCCGACCGCGGACTCGATCCGCTTCTCGGCCTTGTCGAAGACTCCCATGCGCCTCCTCTCGGTGCTCAGTTGGCGCCTCCCCACGGGCAACGGTACGGGGCAAGTCTAACGGCCCCCGTCGTGAGGGCGCGACATGGGTTAGCTCGCCGTCGCCACTCTGGGGGGTGGGTTTGAGCAGATGGCACCTCTCAAGAGACTGCTCACGCGTGAGCTGGGCGGGGGGTTTCTCGCGAGTGGTGCCATCTGCTCAATTGCGGGTGACGTGGAGGGCTGAGCTGCCGGAGGGGGATCAGGCGGAGTGTGGGGTGTGCTGGGCCCAGGGGAAGCTCGGCAGCGCGTCAGCGAACGCACGCAGGATGATCTGGGAGCCCTCGAGGGCGGACAGGGACTCCTCCGCCAGCTGGGCCTCGACGTCGTCGGCGACCGACCGGACCAGCGGGGAGGTCCGCAGCGACTCCAGCAGCTCGTCGCGCACCATGTTCCACAGCCAGTCGCGCTGCTGGTCGAGGCGGCGCGCCGCCAGGGATCCCTCCGCCTCCAGTTCCGCCCGGTGCTTCTCGACGGCGTTCCACAGCTCGTCGAGCCCCGCGCCGGTGTACGACGAGCAGGTGAGCACCGGGGCGCGACGCTTCTTGGTGTCGCTGGTGATGAGCTTCATCGCGATGCTGAGCTCGCGGGCGGCGACCCGGGCCGCCTGCTCGTTGTCGCCGTCGGCCTTCGTGATGGCGATGACGTCGGCGAGTTCGAGGATGCCGCGCTTGATGCCCTGCAGCTGGTCCCCGGTGCGCGCCACCTGCAGCATGAGGAAGGTGTCCACCATGCCCGCCACCGCGACCTCGGACTGCCCGACGCCCACCGTCTCGACGAGGATGACGTCGTAGCCGGCGGCCTCCAGCACCAGCATGGACTCGCGCGTGGCGCGCGCGACGCCGCCCAGGTGACCGCCCGACGGTGAGGGCCGGATGAACGCGTCCTCGCGGGAGGCCAGTTCGGCCATGCGGGTCCGGTCGCCCAGGATGGAGCCGCCCGTGCGCGACGACGACGGGTCCACCGCCAGCACGGCCACCTTGTGGTGCCGCTCGTCGATGAGCTTGATGCCCATGGCGTCGACGAACGTGGACTTGCCCGCGCCGGGCACGCCCGAGATGCCGACCCGGAAGGCGTGCCCGGTGCGCGGCGCGATGAGGCGCAGCAGCTGGTGGGCGTAGTCGCGGTGCTCGGGCTTGGTCGACTCCACGAGCGTGATCGCACGGGCGATGTGCCCGCGGGACCCGGCCACGATCCGATCCGCCAACTCCTCGACCGACAGCTTCCGCATGCCCCTGACCCTACCGCCGGCCCCGGCCCGCGGGACGTCAGCCCCTGCCGTGGACCGCCGCGAGCTCGAGAATCTCCTCGGCCGCGGAGACGACGGCGGCGATGAGCTCGTGGTCGTCGCGCAGGTCCGTGGCCACGTGGGCGACCACCCTCGCCGCGTCAGGCGTCGATCGGCGTCGATACTGCTGACTAAACGGATCCTTGCCGTGCGGCGGGCCGCGAACGTGTCGTCCGCGTGCCTCGTGGAACGATGCGAGTCGGTGCGTAGAGCAGGCATTGGCACCACCGGCGCTTCGTCGCGCCGCGATGACGGGACGGCATCACGTGACGTGCGTGGCTGTGGACCCCCTGCACTTCTTATGAGCATGCGTCGGCGCGCAATATCACTGCCATCGTGGGGCACGCTAGGGGCATGTCAATGCTCGCTGTCATCCCTGCCCGAGGTGGTTCCAAGGGAATCCCGCGCAAGAACCTCCTGAGTGTCGCGGGCAAGCCCTTGATCGTCTGGACCATCGAACAGGCGCTCGCCGTCCCCGGCCTGCGGGTAGCCGTCTCCACGGAGGACCCCGAGATCGCGACCGTAGCGGCCGCCGCCGGGGCATGGGTCATCGCGCGCCCCACGGACCTCGCCCAGGACGACACCGCGACGGAGCCGGTTGTCGAGCACGCCATCGTCGACTGCACGGAGCGGTTCGGCAGACCGGACCGGGTGCTTCTCCTCCAGGCGACGTCACCCGTCCGTCGTCCGGGGACGATCGGCCGGGCCTTGGCCCAGTTCGACCGGGACGGCGTCGATTCCCTGGTCGGGGTCGTGCCCACGCCGCCGTTCATCTGGTCACTCGACGGCGACCAGGCGGTTGCGCACTGGGACTGGCAGCGCCGCGCCCGACGGCAGGACATGCGGGCCGACCAACTGCGGTACCGGGAGACCGGTTCACTCTATGTGACCCGCACCGGCATCTACGAGCGCACCCACAACCGCATGGGCGGACGCATCGGCCTGTTCGTCATGGATGAGATCGAGGGCGTCGACATCGACAGCATCCACGACGTGACCGTGGCCGAGGCGGCCCTGGCACGTCTGGGCGGGTGATCCCCCGCCTCACCTGGACGCGGCGTCCTCCAACGCGGCCCGCAGCACGGGTGTCGTCTCCACCGCACGCTCCGCGAGCAGGCGCGCGCCCAGCTCCGTGACGTGGTCGTCGTCGGAGTAGAGCAGGCCCTCCGGGGAGTCTCGGTAGCAGCGCGTCCCGTCGCAGAGAGCCGTGTGCATCGAGACGATGCCGGCGAGTTCGCGCCCCCCGGTCATATCCTCCAGCGCCTCGCGGATCGCCACCTCCCGCGGCTCGAAGTAGCTCCGATCCCAGTCGCACACTGTCCCGCCGAGGATGAGTGAGCGCCGGTGGGTGCAGCTGTACATGTCGGTGGGCCACTGCGGGCTGTCGTCTGCCACGAGGATGCGCCGGCCAAGCGCGGCGATGCCCTCGACGGTCCTCCGCATTCCGGCCTCCTCGGCGACCGACAGCGCACGACCGTCACGGACGAGATGTCGGACGTAGACGACCGTCTCGATCTCGGGCCGCGCCTCCACATGCCGGAGGACACGCTCGACCCCCTCCATGGAGGCGAACGGCTTGGGAGACCGGACGGTGATGATGCCGATGTTGGCATCCGGGTAGAGGCTGACGAAGCCGGGGAACAGGGCCTCGGCATGGCTGTCGCCGATGATCAGTACCGACGCCGCCCCCGGCTTCGTGGTCCCGCAGAGGCCGTTGGAGAGGTCGGCCATGTCGGGGTCGCAGGGGACGAGCTCGGAGGACCGCTCCTCGACGTCCTCGTCGAGATCCCGAGGGCGTTCGACGGAGGGGGCGATCGCCGCGGCGAAGACCAACGACGCTGACACGGCCATCGCCGTCGGAGGGATCAGGACCACCCCCAGGGTGGAGATGACCCGCCGGACCCCCTCCACGCGGAGCGCTCGGAACGGTTCCTCGATGAATCGGAAGCTCACGTATGCCGGAAGGATCGCGGCAGCGGCAGCGATGACCGGCGCGGCGGCCGAGAACGGCCAGATCGCCTTGGCGACGACGATGAAGGGCCAGTGCCACAGGTACAGCGAGTACGACCAATCCCCGATCGCCACCATGGGACGCGAGCTGAGAATGGCGGTGAGCGGCCCCCCGCCGTCGCGTCCGGCCAGGATGAGCAGCGCCGTGCCCACCACGGGCAGGAGGGCCCACTTGCCCGGGAAGGGCGTCTCGGGCGTGATGGCCATGAAACCCCACACCATCAGACCCGCCCCGATCACCCCTGCGGCGCGGAGCACCAGCGACGGCAGACGCTGCACCAGCCCTATGCCCAAGGCGAGCAGGCAGCCGGCCAGAAACTCCCACGCCCTGGTCACGGGGCCGTAGTAGCCGAGTGGGAAGTTGGTTCCCATCCGAACGGAGGCCAACGACGCCAGGGCCAGAGTCCCCAACAGGAGGAGGGGGACCGCCTTGGGCCACCGTCTGCTGAGCCGCCCACCGAGCACCAGCGAGAACAGGAGCAGCGCGGGGAGGACGACGTAGAACTGCTCCTCGACGGACAGCGACCAGGTGTGGAGCATCGGGTTGCGCTCCGCGGCGGTCCCGAAGTAGTCGCCGGTGTGATCGGCGATCACCCAGTTCGCGACGCCGACGGTGGCGCCCAGCGCCGTCTTGAGGGCCGTCTCCTGGGGCCCGAGCGGCGACAGGAAGAGCAGCGACAGCAGCACCGTGACGGTGCTCGTCACGGCGAGGGCAGGTCCCAGCCGCTTGAGGCGCCTGATGTAGAAGCGCCGGAACGAGATCGTCCCCGTGGTTGCGTGCTCGCGCAGCAGCATCAGCGTGATGATGAAGCCGGAGATCACGAAGAAGACGTCGACGCCGGTGAAGCCGCCGGGCACGGGCAGGCCGGCGTGCGTGACCATGACCGCGAGCACGGCAACGGCGCGCAGGCCTTGGAGGTCGCGCAGGCGGCCTGGGGCGGGAGTGTCGACGGACGAGGTCATGATTCCGTGATCGTAGGTGCTGCGGAGGCAGTTGTCGCCCAGCCGTGGGCTCAGTACGAGCGTCGCCCCTCGTAGCCGATCCAGGCTGCGAACGGCTCCACGGCCCGCGACCGCGGCTCATGGACGCGCGCCATGGCGCGGGGAGAGCCCGCGATCTCGTCGTAGAACGCGGCGTCGTCGAAGCCGGCCGCGGCGGCGTCGTGGCGGTCGGCCGCGAACACCACCCGCGACACCCTCGCCCAGAGCGCCGCCCCCAGGCACATCGGGCACGGTTCGCAGGACGCGTAGAGCACGCAGCCGGTGAGGTCGTGGGTGCCGAGGCCGGCGGCGGCCGCGCGGATCGTCTGGACCTCCGCGTGCGCCGTCGGATCCGGAACGGCGGTCACCCGGTTCACGCCCTCGAAGACCTGCCCCGACGGGGCGACGAGGACGGCGCCGAACGGGCCGCCGCCGTCCGTGACGTTCGCGACGGCGAGGTCGATCGCGCGCTGCAGGTGATCAGTCATCGAGCCCTCCTCGTCCTCACTGTAGTGAGTCTGGCGAGAGGGATCGCCGCCTGCGGCGACGGCTTCGAGACTCGGGCGCGACGGCGTTGCCGTCGGCCCGCGACCTCAGCGAACGGGGAGGGTGACGGCTTCGAGACTCGGGCGCGACGGCGTTGCCGTCGGCCCGCGACCTCAGCGAACGGGGAGGCGGCGGCTTCGCGACTCGGGCGCGACGGCGTTGCCGCCGGCCCGCGACCTCAGCGAACGGTGGCCCGCGACCTCAGCGAACGGTCGCCAGCAACGCCTCCTCGGCCTCCTTCGTCCACACGCCGTTGTTCAACAGCGCCGCGACATCGGGCAGCTTCTCGGGCATGTCCACCAGCCTCGTCAGCGGGAGGTCGTGCAGCGACGGGTATACCATGATCTTTCCGCCCGACGTGCGGTTCATCACCGACTCGATGGCGTCGCGGAACCCGGCCATGCCGGTGACCGCGTCGAGCGAGATGTGGGTGTCGATGATCCCCTCCTCGATCTTCCGCAGCACGGTGCGCATGTCCGACACGTCCGAGCCGGACGTGCCCAGCATGAAGATGCGCCGCTCGATGATGCCCTGCAGGTCGAACGAGCCGGTCGTGCCCGCCGGAATGCCGGCGAACGCGTTGATGATCGCGCCCTCGGCCGCGAGGTCCACGGCCTGCGCCACCAGCGCGGGCACCGGAACCATGCACGAGAGGTGCGTGTAGCCGGGCTCCAGCTTGGTGGTGCCGGTGTTGATGATGCTGAGCTCGATGCCGTTCTTCTCCGCCACCGGACGCGTCAGCGACTCGAGGTGCGCCAGGCGGTCGTCGCTCAGGTCGGTGCCGGCCACCGAGATGCCCGCGATCCCCGAGGTCAGCGCACGGATGGTGTGCATCTGGCCCATGGGGCCGGCGGCGCCGATGATGGTCACCTTGTCGCCCTCGCGGATCTCGCCGTTGGCGGGGATCCAGGCGTAGCCGTCGGCCGGGTCCGATCCAGTGGTGCCGCAGAAGCGGATGAAGTCGTAGTGGACGCGGCCGATGTCGAGCTTGACCGGGCCGTCGATGCGCTCGCCGTCGAGCACCACGCACAGCACGCCGCGCATGCCGAGCAGCCCGCCCAGGTGCTCGAGGACGGCCACATCCGAGCCGCGGTAGATGATGTCGTCGAACGCGTTGCCCGCGAGGGTCTCGACGTCGCCCGGCTCGAGCCTCACGATCTCGGCAGGCTCATTCGACGCGACGAGCGCATCCAGCCCGGCCACCTCGACATCGCCCACCACCAGCATCCGGCCCCCCGCCTTGGGATGGTTGCGCTCCGCCCACGCGTAGGACCCCTCGACGGTGGCCCAGGGCTCGATGAGGCCGACGGCGGCCGCGGACGGGCCGTCGGAGACGTGGATGAGGAACTTCTCCCCGTCCGGCGCCACGACGCAGCGCTCGTCGACGACGACGTACTCCTGCAGCGCGCCGTCGAAGTTGTAGCCGAACGCGCCGTTCGACTTGGGCGTCTTGAGGTGCTTCCAGTCGGCCTGCACGAGCACCCGGTCGCCGACGGCGAAGTGGGTCACCTGGTCGCCGACGGCGACGATGCGGGCCACCGGCTCGTGCCCGGGAACCACCGGCGCGGCGCCGGGGTGGTAACTCGGGATCTCGGCGAGCGCGTCCAGATCGATGCCGGAGACGACGTCGGCCTTGCGCGGGTGGGAGTCGAACGCGTGGAGCAGCTTGGTGTCGCTGAAGCAGATGCCGCAGGCCTCCACCTTGAGCAGCAGCTGAGTGGGGCCGACGGGGTCGACCGCCTTGCTCTCGTTGTGGATGAACTCATCCACCCCGGTGATCTGGATGGCGTGCTGCGTGGCCGGGATCTCCGTCACTGCTACTCCTTCGTGGCGCATGGCTCGGGCTTGTCGACACTGAATCTATGCCCGTCGCCACCGCGTGAGAAGCTATCGGCAGACGATTGGGCATCTGCCCACGGCGGCGGGTGCCGCCGGAGGCGACGAGGAGGCGCGCGTGGTACTCACTCCCGGGGCCGGGGACCTCGACCTGGCCGTGCGCGCTGCGTGGCTCTACTACGAGGACGGCCTGACCCAGGCCCAGGTGGCGGCGCGGCTGTTCGTGTCGCGGCAGACCGTAGGACGGCTGCTGGAGACGGCGCGTCAGCAGGGCATCGTGCGGATCGAGATGGACGCCAACTACCTCGCGGCGCTCGGCCTCGCCAACGCGCTGCGTGACCGCACCCCGCTCACCGACGCCGTCGTCGTCCCGACCCTGGGCGGCACCCTCACCAGAGAGCGCACCAACGAGCGGGTGGCGGCGGCCCTGGCCGCCTACGTCCGCCGTTTCCTGCGCCCGGGAGTGGTGGTGGGCGTGGGCTGGGCGGACACCGTCGCGCGGGCGCTGACGATGCTGTCGGCGGAGTCGCTGGAAGGGGTGACCCTGGCGTCGGCGGCCGGCACGATCGACAACGTGGCCCAACTGGTCTCGGAGAACCCGACGGCGGTGCGCCGCCTGCGCACCGTCCCGTCCCCGCTGTTCGTGTCCAGCGTCGAGCTGGCGGAGTCGCTGCTCGCGGAGGACACCGTCGCGACCGTGTTCGAGCTGGCGCGCAGCGCCACCCTCACCCTCACCGGCGTGGGGGCCGTGCGGCCGGGCGGCTCCGCGGTGCGCACCGGCATGGTGACCGACGACGACGTCGCGGCCTACGCCGCCGCAGGGGCGGTGGGCGACATGATCGGCCAGTGGTTCGGCCGCCGGGGCGAGATCATCGACGGCCCGGTCTCCGGCCGCGCAGTCACCCTGGGCCTCGACGCGCTGCGGGCGCTGCCGAACGTCGTCGGGGTGGCCGCGGGTGAGGACAAGATCGACGCCATCAGGGGCGCCATCGCGGGCCGCTACCTCGACGTGCTGGTCACCGACGAGCCGACGGCGCAGGCCCTCCTCGGCCGCTGATACGCACCTGTGCGTATTCCGCAGACCCCCCGGCTGGGGGAGCGTGGTGCCATGCCCGGACAGCGGGCCCGACACGAGAGGGGAGCGCACCCATGAGCGCGAAGCGGATATGGCTGAAGATGGCGGCTGCGAGCAGCGTCGTCCTGCTGGGGACCACCACGGTTGCCTCGGCGCACCACTGTTACAAGGACCAATGGGCAGACGCCGCCTACCAGCACCACCTGGCGGGAGGGACCGCGTGGGTGTCGCTGAGCGACATGGGCGCTGAGTTCCTCATCCCCGACCACCTCAAGGAGGCCTGCGGCTGGGCTGCCGACACCGCGGTTCAGGACTTCATGGAGGCAGAGGGCCTCGAGCAGGAGCCCCTGATCCACTCCAATGCGGTCACCGGCGGCGGCGCATACGCCAAGGGCAAGGCGCCCAAGCCGTTCAGCTACCTCACTGAGGCGCAGTTCGGCTCGCTGACGGAATCGCTCCTGGGCTACGTGGCCGAGTGCGCGTCAGAGCTGCCGGACTGACCTGATGGGATGGGGCCGGGGAGCCATCCCCGCCCCTGCGCCCGTAGCACCGCCGTCAGCCTGTCCGCCGCGCCCAACTTCCGGTACAGGTGCTCCAGGTGCTTGTGGACCGTCCGCTTGGAAACTGCGAGCCGGGTGGCGATGGCCTGGGCCGTGAGCCCGTCGGCCAGCAGTTGCAGCACCACCCGCTCCCGGGGCGTCAGGGGGCACACCTCCTCCGTTTCTCCGACGGTGGCGAGGGCCGCGACGTGGCGGTCGAGGGCCCGCAGCAGGGGCTGGAACACCGCCATCGTCTCGACGGCGCGCTGGGTGATCGGGTGGTCGGAGACCAGCACCCAGCCTGTATACGGGGAGGACGCGCTGATGGGGTCGAGCGGCACGCTGAGCTGGTGAACGCTGAGCCCGAGCCGTTCGATGACGCCCATCGTGGAGGGGAGGAGCCCGAGTCCGGCGCGCATGGCGTCCACCATCAGAGCAGGCGTAGCTGAGCCGACCCGGGCATGGAAGCGCGTGAGCGGATGCAGTGCAAGGTCCGCGGGGGTGGGCAGGAGGTGTGGCGGCGGCGCTGGCGGGGCGCCGTCGACGAAGAAGCTCACCGAACGGCGGGTGAAACTCACCCGCGACACGATGTCGGTGCCGGTCGCGTCGCAGAGAGCCTCAGCCAGCCGTGTGCGTGCGATACCCGCTGCCGGCGCCTCCAGGACGTCCGCCGCCGCTCTGACCAGCACCTGGGTCGAGTCCATGGTTCAGCCTGCCACCTGATCCACCGCATGTCGAGACCCTTGTCAGGTCAATGGGGTGCCTCGACCCTTCCGCGGCCCGGACCCGAAACCAGGCGTCAGGGGTGGTGCAGCGGACCCGAGCCGTTTGCCGCCCAGGCGGCGAGGTCCCGGAGGAGGTCGCGGTGCCCGGCGGAGTCGTAGGATCGCTCGTCGTGCCCGAGGAGGTCGACGGCGACCCGCGCGGCGCCGTGCCGGCGGATCCAGGCGGTGGGCTCGGGGCCGTTGGGGCCGGCGTGAGTGGCCACGACGTGGCGCCGACCCACGAACTGCAGGCTGAGGTAGCGCTCGTCCTCCACCCGGAACTCGCTGGGCTGGCCGTCCTCCTCGATCGGGATGCGCCGGATGGTCGCCGTGTCCAGCGGGGGGTGCCAGGACCGCTCGGGTACCCAGATGGCGCCGACGGCGGCAGCCCAGTCCGGATAGTCGCGCAGGCTCGCCACCGCGATGTGGACCGCCAGCACACCGATGCCGCGGCCGAGGGCGGCGGCCAGCCCTGCAGGCCCGGGGGCATCCGGAGGGAGGCGGTGGTCGGTGTCCGCCCACGGGTCACCGGCATTGACCACCAGCAGGTCCACGCCGTCGAGGCTGGTCATGGCGTGGTCGACGTCGTGGTCAACCTCGACGACGAAGCCGGCCTCTGTGAGCGCCCCGGCGATCCTGGGCGTGGTCCGGTCGAAGGGGTGCCACGGGTCCGCGTAGCGGCCGGCGCCGCTGGCGATCAGCGCGCGCACGGACGTCAGCTGGCCACGAGCTGCGGCCACCCCGTCGAGAAGTACTCGACGAAGGGCTCGCCCACGCAGTTGTCGCGGAGCTGCTGCTTCGAGACGGGGAACGACGGGCCGGGATAGTCGGCGTCGGCGAGGATCCGCTCGGCGATCCGCTGGTCAGCGATGGCGGCGCGCCCGACCACGACGAAGTCGACGCCGGTGGCCAGCGCGTCTGTCGCGGTGGGGCCGCTGGTCACCTTGCCCGCGATCCCGAGCCTGGTGGCTCCGCGGGGAAGGTCGACGAAGTGGCTGACCAGCGGGGCGTCGCCGTCGGCAGCTCCCTCGGGGAACTTGGTGACGTCCCACAGGGACAGGTCGATGTGGTCGAGTCCGCCCTCGGCCATCAGCTCCGCGCTCAGCTGAGCGATCTCGGGGGTGCTGAGGCCGAATCGCTCGGTGGAGAGACGGAGCCCGAGGTGGAAGTCCGACGAGGTGGCCGCGCGGACGGCGGCGATGGTCTCGCGGATGATCCGTGACCTGCCGTGGAGGTCGCCGCCGTAGCCGTCGTCGCGGGTGTTGTGCGCGTCCAGGAACTGGCACAGCAGGTAGCCGTGGGCCCCATGCAGCTGGACGCCGTCGAACCCGGCGCGCTCGGCTCGGGCGGCGGCAGCGGCGAAGTCGTCGATCGCTGCCTCGATCTCGCCTGAGGTGAGGGCGCGGGCGCCGGTGGTGGGGTCGTCGTAGGGGGCGACGGCGGGCTCACCGGATGCGTCGGGGTCTGCCTTCGCGCCGCCGTGGTGGATCTGGACCAACGACGCGGCCCCGGCGTCGCGGATGCCCGCGGCCAGCCGCTCAAGACCGGGCAGGTGTGCGTCGTCGCTGATCCCGAGCTGCCCGTTCCAGGCCTTGCCTGCCTGCGCCACGTAGGCGGCCGCGGTCATCACCATGCCGAAGCCGTGCCGGGCGCGGGCCAGCAGCCAGTTGATCTCGATGTCCGAGAGGGTGCCGTCGGGGTTGGACTGCTTGTTGGTCAGCGGCGCCAGCGCGAGGCGGTTGCGCCAGGCGGGGCCGTGCGAGAAATCGAGGGAATCGGAGAGCTGCGTCACGAGACTGAGACTACTTGGCGGCCACGAGCCCCCCGCCGCGGGCCCACGGTCCTGGCGGCGACGAAGAGAGTGAGAATCCGGGGAGATGGCCCCGTATGTGGCCTATCTCCCCGGAATCTCACTCGGAAGGAGTCTCGGGAGAGGGGTGAGGGGCGATCCGCGGTCGCGAACCATAGTCGAGCAGGTGGCGATCCATACATCCAGCAGGTGGTGAACCATACATCCAGCAGGGTGCCGCCCTGATGCGGCCCGCACCTGGGTGCACGACACGCCGTCGCACCTGCCTCTCGCCGTCGCATGTGCGCATGGAGAGCGGGTCGGACGGCGTGTCGTGCACGAGGTGCGGGTGGGTCTCGACGCCGCCGCGGGCGCTTCGCGCCGCGGCTGACTCAACCAACAGACGAGTGGGCGCCCGAGAGTGCGGGCGACGGTTGGGGCCCGGGCCCATCGCCGTCCGCGTAGGCTGGGCGCCATGTCAGAGTCAGAACAACCCACAGAGAAGTTGGATCCCAAGGAGGCCATGCGTCAGGCCCTCGAGCGCAAGAAGGCGGCAGAGCACCTGTCGGCGGCGCAGGGCGTCGAGGCGGACCGCGGCCAGGGCCACACCCACGGCAAGGTGGGCGGCAAGCGCGAGTTCAGGAGGAAGTCGGGCGGCTGAGGCGCCCCGACCCTGCGGCTGGTGTTCCTCCAGATCGGTTCTCAGGGTCGCCTGGGCGTCCAGAGCCCTTCTGGAGGAACACTGACCGCAGGGTCGGCTCGGTAGCCTCGAGGCCGCTCCCCGGAATCAGAGGAATGGCAAGTGGCCCGCCCCCTCAGGGGCGGGCCACTTGTCGTTTGCCGGGATCAGTCGGCCAGCCGCTCGTTCAGCTTGGTGAGCAGATCCACCGCGGCCGCCGGGATGATGGTGCCAGGCGGGTAGATCGCGTCGGCGCCGTGCTCGCGGAGCTCGTCGAAGTCCTGGCTCGGGATCACGCCGCCCACGACGATCATCAGATCCTCGCGGCCCAGCTTGTCCAGTTCCTTGCGCAGCGCGGGCACCAGCGTGAGGTGACCGGCGGCCAGCGAGGACACGCCCACCACGTGGACGTCGGACTCGACGGCCTGGCGGGCCACCTCCTCCGGCGTCTGGAACAGCGGGCCGACGTCGACGTCCATGCCGAGATCGGCATAGGCGGTCGCGATGACCTTCTGTCCGCGGTCGTGGCCGTCCTGGCCCATCTTGGCGACGAGAATGCGGGGGCGACGGCCCTCCTTCTTCTCGAACTCCTCGACGAGCTTGCGGGCTTGCTCGATGTCGTCGTTCGAGCCGGCTTCGGTGTTGTACACACCAGAGATGGTACGGATCTGCGCGGTGTAGCGGCCGTAGACCTTCTCCAACGCGTCCGAGATCTCGCCGAGCGACGCCTTGGCGCGGGCCGCGTCGATCGACACCTTGAGCAGGTTGCGGTCCGGATCGGTCGGGTCCGGGTTGGCGGCCGCCCAGGTGACGCGCTCCAGCATCTCCTGCGTGACGGTCTCGTCGCGCTCGGCGCGCAGCCGCTCCAGCTTGGCGATCTGCGCCTCGCGCACCGCGCGGTTGTCGACCTTCAGGACCTCGAGGGCGTCCTCGTTGTCGAGCCGGTACTTGTTGACGCCGATCACGGGCTGACGGCCGGAGTCGATGCGGGCCTGCGTGCGGGCCGCGGCCTCCTCGATCCGCATCTTCGGGATGCCCTGCTCGATGGCCTTGGCCATGCCGCCGGCCTGCTCGACTTCCTGGATCCGCTCCCACGCCTTGCGCGCCAGCTGCTCGGTGAGCTTCTCGACGTACGCCGAGCCGGCCCACGGGTCGACCGTGCGGGTGGTGCCCGATTCCTGCTGCAGGAACAGCTGGGTGTTGCGGGCGATGCGGGCCGAGAAGTCGGTCGGCAGGGCGATGGCTTCGTCGAGCGCGTTGGTGTGCAGCGACTGCGTGTGGCCCTGGGTGGCGCCCATGGCCTCGACGCAGGTGCGCACGACGTTGTTGTACACGTCCTGCGCGGTCAGCGACCAGCCGGAGGTCTGCGAGTGCGTGCGCAGCGACATGGACTTCGGGTTCTTCGGCCCGAACTGCCGCACGAGGCGCGCCCACAGCAGACGCGCGGCGCGCATCTTGGCGACCTCCATGTAGAAGTTCATGCCGATCGCCCAGAAGAAGGACAGGCGTGGCGCGAACGCGTCCACGTTGAGGCCCACGGACTCGCCGGCGCGGATGTACTCCACGCCGTCGGCCAGGGTGTAGGCCATCTCGATGTCGGCCGTCGCTCCGGCCTCCTGCATGTGGTAGCCGGAGATGGAGATCGAGTTGAACCGGGGCATGTTCGCCGAGGTGTAGGCGAAGATGTCGGCGATGATCTTCATCGAGGGCGACGGCGGGTAGATGTAGGTGTTGCGGACCATGAACTCCTTCAGAATGTCGTTCTGAATGGTTCCGGCGAGCTGTTCGGGCTTGACGCCCTGCTCCTCGGCCGCGACGACGTAGAGCGCCAGCACGGGCAGCACCGCGCCGTTCATCGTCATGGATACCGACATCTGGTCCAGCGGGATCTTGTCGAACAGCTGGCGCATGTCGAGGATCGAGTCGACGGCGACGCCCGCCATGCCGACGTCACCGGCCACGCGGGGGTGGTCGGAGTCGTAGCCGCGGTGGGTGGCCAGATCGAAAGCGATCGACAGGCCCTTCTGGCCAGCTGCCAGGTTGCGGCGGTAGAAGGCGTTGGACTCCTCGGCGGTGGAGAAGCCCGCGTACTGGCGGATGGTCCACGGCTGGTTGACGTACATCGTCGCGTAGGGGCCGCGCAGGAACGGCGGGATGCCGGGCATGGTTTCCAGGAAGTCCAGGCCCTGCAGGTCCGAGTCCCCGTACAGCGGCGGCACGAGGATCCGCTCGGGGGTCTGCCAGCCGGCGGTGTGGCCGGTGGTGTCCATGATGGCTTCGAACTTGGCCGCGGCGTCGGCCGCGACGGCCTCCGTCAGCTCGATGTCCGTGAAGCGGGGGACGGTCATAATCTCAGGCTCCCAACTTGGTCAGGGTGGCGTCGAGCAGCTCGACCACGTTCATGCCGTCGAACACGTTGCCGTCGACGGCGCCCTCAGCGCCCTCGCCCAGCTCCTTGATCTGGCCGGCGATCAGCACCGTCTCGGCGCCCGCGGCGCGCAGGGCCTCGGCCACCGCGACGCCTTGGCTGGCGTAGACCTTGGCGCTGGAGCACAGCACCGCGACCTTCGCGCCGGACTCGGTGAGCTGGCGGGNGAAGTCCTCGGGCGTCTCGCCCTCGGCGACGAGCGTGTCGATCCCGCCCACGTGGAACAGGTTCGACGTGAAGCCCTCGCGGCCGCCGAAGTCACGGCGGGCGCCGAGGCAGGCGAGCAGCACCGTCGGGGCGCTGCCGGCCCCGCGGGCCGCGGCGGAGCGGTCGCGGAGGTCCTCGAAGACCTGCGAGTCGCGGACCGGCTTCAGGCCGCCGAGTTCGGGAGCCGCGGGGCGGGCCTTGCGTTCCAGCGCGGCCTCCTCGTGGTTCGGGAACATCGACACGCCGGTCAGCTGGATCTTGCGGGTGGCCAGCTGCGCCGCGCGTGCGGCGTTGACCTCATCCAGTTGAGCCTTGACGGTGCCGTCGGCCAGCGCCGCGGCGAAGCCGTCGCCGTCGAGGGCCTGGAACACGGCCCACGCCTTGTCGGAGAGCTGACGGGTGAGCGACTCGACGAACCACGAACCGCCGGCGGGATCGTTGACCCGGCCGACGTTGGACTCCTCGGCCAGCACCACCTGCGTGTTGCGGGCCGTGCGGCGCGAGAAGTCCGTGGGGAGGCCCGCGGCGGCGTCGAACGGAAGCACGGTCTGCACCTCGGCGCCGCCCGCTGAGGCGGCGAAGCAGGAGATCGTGCCGCGCAGCATGTTGACGTAGGCGTCGTCGCGCGAGATCTGCCGCTCGGAGGTGACCGCGTGCTGGATGGCGCCGCGCTTGGCCTCGGCCACGCCGAGCACCTCGCCGACCCGCGACCACAGGCCGCGCAGCGCCCGCAGGCGGGCGATGGTGGCGAACTGATCCGTGGTGGCGGAGACGCGGAACATGATCGCGTCGAACGCCTCGTCGACGCTCAGGCCGGACTCGGTGAGCGCGCGGACGTACTCGACGCCCACCGCGACCGCGTAGGCCAGCTCGTGCACGTCGCCCGCGCCGGCGTTGTGATAGATGGTGGCGTCGACCACGATGGGCCGCACGCCGGGGTAGGGCTTGGCGAGCTCGACAGCCTTCGCCAGCACGCTGAGGTCCGCGTCGGTGCCGGCCATGGCGGCCGCGCCGATCGGATCGACGCCCAGGTTGCCGGTCAGCGTCGCCGCGTCCTTGCCGGAGGCCGCGAACACATCGGCCAGCGCCATGGCGGCGTCGAGCTGCTGCGTCTTCGAGGTGACATACACCGGCGCCAGGTCCAGCAGGACGTCGCTGAGCACCGCGGCGACGTCGCCGACGGCGATCGCGTCGGGATCCACGCGCAGGTAGACCGCCGTGCCGCCGCGCTCCAGGTCCGTGATGACGGCGCGGCGGGTCTCCGCGACGTCCGGGTCCTCGTGCAGCTGCGCGATGTGCCAGGCGTCCATGTCGCCGTCGCGGACCGTGGTGCCGCGCACGAACGGCGCGACGCCCGGGTAGCCGAGCTCCTCGACCCCGTCGTCCTTGGTGTACAGCGGCTTGATCTCGAGCCCGTCGACGGTGGCGCTCGTCAGGCGCTTGTACGCGGCCTCGACACTGAGCTCCTTGCCCTCGGGGCGCTTTCGGTTCAGGACCTTCAGGACCTCCTTCTCCCAGTCGCCCCGGGAAGGAGTGTCGAAGTCTGCGGCCAGGCTGATGTCGGCCGCACTGGTGGCTTGATCGCTCATCGCTCTCCGTCTTGTCTCAAGGGGTGTGCACCCACGGCTCCACACTAAACCAGCGACGGGGGCCGCGGAGTGCGGGGCGGTGAAAGGTCGGACCGAAGCGCGGTGGTACTATCAGCGACCGCGATCAGCGCGTGCCGGAGGCCGGTCACCGCGGATCGAGGCCACCATGTCGAGGACGCGCCGCGTGGCGCGCACGTCATGGGCCCGGAACACCGTCGCCCCTAGCCACGCCGCCACCGCCGTAGCTGCCAGGCTTCCTTCGAGCCGGTCGTCCGTGGGCAGGTCAAGCGTCTCTCCGACGAAGTCCTTCCTGCTGATCGCCTGCAGCACCGGAAAGCCCAGCGCGACGACGCGGTCGGTCGCGGCGACCAGCGCGAGCGAGTTGGGCGTGGTCTTGCCGAAGTCCAGCGTCGGGTCGACCAGGACGCCGTTGGGCCTGNCCCCGGCGTCCACCGCGCGACGGGCGCCGTCGGCCAGCACGCGAAGGACGTCCTCGACGACGGCGTCGCCCGGCCCGTAGTCGACCCCGACGGGATCGGTGCGTGGCGGGAGGCCCCCGGTGTGCGAGACGACGTAGCCGGCGTCGAGGCGGGCCGCGACGTGGACGAGGTCCGGGTCCGCGCCCTGCCAGGTGTCGTTGACCAGGTCGACGGCGCCCTCGCAGGCGAGCGCGACCTCGGCGCGCCAGGTGTCGAGGCTGATCGGGAGCCTGGGGTAGCGCTCGCGGAGGGCCATCACGAACGGGCGGACGCGGGCGATCTCGGTGGCTTCGTCGACCCACTCGCCCTCCTGCCCGGCGCGCACGCCGCCGACGTCGATGAGGTCGACGCCCTCGTCGACCATCTGCTCGGCGCGGCGGAGGGCGGCGGCGTCGTCGAGGTAGCGGGCGGAGGCGTAGAACGAGTCCGGGGTGCGGTTGATGATCCCCATCACGGCGGGGCGGGAGGCGTCGAAGCGGAGTCCGCGCAGGACGAGCGGGGCGGGCTGGGGGACGGGCACGAGGCGAGTCTAGGCCGCGGGTCAGCTCGAACCCGGGGGGCCGGCGGAGCGCGGGTGGGCAGCGCGGACGACGTCGGTTCCGGATGGAAGGATGGACGCCGTGACTGAGCACCGCATTGTCCAGGTCGGCGTCAACGGGTACGGCCGGCTGCACCTCGAGGCGATCGCCCGCGAGCAGGCCGAGGGCCGGGCCCTGCTCGTCGCGGCCGTCGATCCCCAGCCCAACGGTTTCGCCGCCGCGCCCGTCTACGACACTCTTCAGGAAGCCCTTGCCCAACACGCCGCGGACGTCGTCAGCATCGCCACGCCCATCGGCACGCACGCCCCTCTCGCGACCCTCGCGCTCGAAAGCGGCGCCGATGTCCTCCTCGAGAAGCCGCCGACGGCATCCCTGAGCGAATTCCGGACCCTGCTGTCCGTCGTCGAGCGGACCGGCCGCGCGGTCCAGGTGGGGTTCCAGGCCCTTGGCTCCGACGGCGTCGGCCTCCTGCGGAGCGCGCTGGCCGACGGCCTCGTCGGGGCGAATCCGCGCGTCGTCGCGTGGGGCGAGTGGAGCCGAAGCGTGGGCTACTACGCCCGCAGCCGGTGGGCGGGTCATCGGGTGCTCGACGGCGCCCGCGTGGCCGACGGCGTCGTCACCAACCCGCTGGCGCACGCGGTGTCCGCCGCCCTCGCCGTGGCGGGATGCACCCGCGAGGACCACGTGCGGAGCGTCAGCACCGAGCTCTACCGGGTGCATGACATCGCCACCGACGACACCGCCTGGGTCGACGTCGACACCACGCTCGGCGTTCCGGTGCAGGCCGCCCTGACCCTTTGCGCACCCACCGGCGGCGCCGAGCCCTCGCCCAGCGTGGCCCTCATCGGAGACAGGGGGTCGGTGACCTTCCGCTACACCGACGACGAGGTGGAGTATCGCGTCGAGGGCGAGCAGGCGCGCACCGAGCGGGTCGGGCGGCGCGCCCTGCTCGCGAACCTCCTCGACCACCGCGACACCGGCGCGACACTCCTGGTCCAGCTCGCCGACACGGGCGCCTTCATGTGCGTCCTCGAGGCCAGCCAGACCTCCCCGGAGCCCACCGCCGTCGGCCCGGCGCACGTCCATTGGAGCGGGGACGGAGCCGACCGGCGCCCGGAGCTGGAGGGCGTGACGACCGCCGTCGCGGCAGCCGTCCGTCGCGGTGTCCCCTTCTCCGCCACCGGGGTCCCGTGGGCCACCGCTGCCCCGACCGCATGGCGGCCCTGACAGGCATGTTCGCTATGTGTGGACAAAAAGCGTGACATTTGGGAAAGCGCTTGCTACGGTTGGGGAACCCGATTGCACGCAGATGTCTCGGGGCGCAGGCCAAGGACGGCGTGTGACCATCGAAAGGAGTCCCAGTGCTCAAGAAGCGTTTCACTCTCGGCGTCGCGATGGCGCTGCTGATGCCGCTGGCGGCATGCGCCGGCGGAACCGATCCGGAGACCAGCGGGGGTGCAGAAGCCCCCAGCGGTGAGCCGTTGCAGTTCTACCTCTCCGGCGACACCTCGCAGGGCGGCGGCTACGCCAAGCTCGCGGAGGAGTACACGGAGGAGACCGGCGTCGAGATCGAGGTCGTCGACCTCGCCTACGACGACCTCGCCGTCAAGGTCAAGAACGCGGCGCTCGCGAACGACCTCCCCGCGCTCGCCCGCATGCCATCCGTCGACCCCACCTGGATCGACCAGCTCGCCGACCTGTCCGAGATCGGCGAGGAGCACGGCGTCATGATGGACCTCGCGAAGGTCACCGAGGACGGCGAGGCCCTCTCGCTGCCCAGCGATCTGACCGCCGTCGGGCTCTACCTCAACAAGACCCTGTGGGACGAGGCCGGCGAGACGTGGCCGACCTCCGGCGACGACGTCTGGACGTGGGACGAGTACGTCGCGGCCGCGACGCGCGTCCAGGAGGCCACCGGCGCCAAGTACGCCATGGTCATGGACCGCTCCTCGCACCGCCTGAAGTCGTTCCTCTTCCAGTTCGGCTCCGAGCTGTGGCTGCCCAACGACGAGGGCGTGTACGAGACCAACGACGCCACCCAGCCGGCGATCGAGTACTTCAAGAAGCTCAACGACGACAAATTCATGCCGCGCTCCGTGTGGCTGAGCGCCGACGACCCCGCCGCGCTGTTCAAGTCCGGCCAGGTCGCGTCCTACTACTCCGGCTCGTGGCAGATCGCGTCGTTCGACGCGGAGATCACGGACTTCGAGTGGGTGTCGGTGCGCATGCCCGCACAGCCGGTGCGCGCGACGATGTTCGGCAACGCCGCGGACATGGTGGTCTTCGAGGACACCGGCCAGACGGAGGAGGCGCTCGCCTTCGTCGATTGGCTCTACACCCCGGAGAACTACACCCGGCTGATGGAGTACTCCTCGATGCTGCCCGCCTCCGAGGGCATCGAGCCCACCTACTCGGGCAACCAGGAGGCGTTCGAGATCTACAACGAGGAGATCGCCGTCTCGCCCGACGCCGTCGGCATCGCCTTGGCCAACGACATCAAGAACGCCGTCCAGGGCAAGGTCACCGAGGGCGACCCCATCCGCGACGAGACGGTCAAGTACGTCAACGACGAGGTCACGATCGACGAGGCGATGGCCAACATCTCCGAGCTGATGACCAACGACCTCAGCTGACCGACCGACCGAGGAGACTTCAGCGCTCATGAGCACGCATGTGGAAGGCCGGAAGCGGCGCGGTAACCGCATCCCGCAACTGGCACCCCTGTCCTTCACCGTCATCACGATGGTCCTGTTCGTCCTGTTCTTCGTCATGCCCGGCGGGCTCGGCATCTATTACGCCTTCACCGACTACCGCGGGGTGGGCGACGCCGACTGGATCGGGCTGGAGAACTTCGTCGAGCTGTTCCAGGACAAGGACTTCTACAGCGCGCTCATCCGGACGCTGACCTACACGGTCATCGTGGTGCCGCTGGGCTACGCCGTCTCCCTCCTGTCCGCGTGGCTGCTCACCAGCCCGCGGACGAAGGGAGCCGGCGCGGCCCGCGTCATCTTCTTCCTCCCCTGGCTCGTCTCACCGATCGTCGCGGGCGTCATCTGGCGCTGGCTGTTCGGGGAGAGCTTCGGGCTCGTCAACTACCTGCTCAGCCTCATCGGCGTCGCGCCGGTCTCCTGGCAGTCCGACGCCAACCTGTCGCTGTCGGTGGTCGTGGTCGCCGGCATCTGGGGCGGCATGGCCTTCTCGATGCTGCTGTTCTCCGCGGCGCTGAAGAACATCCCCCAGTCCTACTACGAGGCCGCCAGCATCGACGGCGCCTCCACCGCTCAGCAGTTCTGGAAGATCACCCTCCCGCTGCTGCGTCCCACGTCGTTCATGGTGATCCTGCTGAGCACCATCGGAGCCATGAAGGAGTTCGCGCTCATCCAGGCGCTCAACGGCGGCGGGCCGGGCACCCAGAACTACCTCATGGTCCAGTACATCTACTCGACGGGCTTCGAGCGGGCCCAGATCGGCTACGCGAGCGCGGCGTCGGTCATCCTCATGCTGCTGTTGCTGGTCATCGCCGGCATCCAGATGCGCTTCGACAAGGGAGCTGAGTACGAATGAGCACCACCACACCGCGCCGCCGCCGCAACCGCGAGCCCGGCTACTGGATCCCGTCGGCGCTCCAGACGGCCGTCCTGTGGGGCATGGCGCTGCTGTTCATCGTCCCGCTGGCATGGTTCTTCCTCAGCTCCTTCAAGCCCGCCGGCGAGCTGTTCCGCTACCCGCTCACCATGTTCCCCGAGAACTGGTCGGTCGCCGGGTACGAGACGGCCTGGTCGCGGTACGACTTCGCCCTGTACTTCCGTAACACCGCCGTCGTCGCGATCGTCACGACGGTGCTCACCGTCATCGTCAGCGCCATGACCGGCTTTGCGTTCGCCAAGTACAAGAACCGGTGGCTGAAGGTCTTCTTCATCTGCATCCTCGCCACGACGATGCTGCCCACCGAGGTCATCATGCCCTCGACGTTCATCGTCATCCGCGACCTCGGCCTCTACAACCAGCTGGCCGGCGTCATCGTGCCGTCGATCATCACCGCGACCGGCATCTTCATGTTCCGCCAGTACTACCGCAGCGTCCCCGATGAGCTGCTCGAGGCCGCCCGCATCGACGGCGCCAGCGAGATGCGCATCTTCTGGTCGATGATGCTGCCGCTGGCCAAGCCCATCGCGTTCACGCTGGCGATCTTCTCGTTCCACTGGCGCTGGAACGACTTCATCTGGCCGCTGCTCGTGCTGAACAACCCCAACCTCTACACCCTGCAGGTGGCGCTGCGTTCCATCGTCGGCGCCGAGAACATCGACTGGTCGGTGCTGCTGTCGGCCTCGGTCATCTCCATCATCCCGATGGGGTTCGTGTTCATCCTGTTCCAGAAGTACATCCTCAACGCCGACCTCAACAGCGGCCTGAAGGGCTGAGCGTGTCCGATCTGCAGGTCCGGCTCCCCGGCGATCTCGCGATGGTCTGGGCCGGTTCCGACGTCGTCGTCGACGCGGCCCAGCCCCACCGTCGGCTCCAGCAGATCACGGAGGCCGCGTCCTACTGGCTGCTCCTGACCCGTCGCGACGAGGCCGGCGCGTGGTCCCGCATCATCGCGGCACTCGACTCCCTGGCCGAGCAGCAGGACCCCGGCACCGGGCTGTTCCTCGTCGGCGACAATGTGCTCTCCCCGCCGGACACCAGCTTCACGATCAACGGGTTGGCCCGCCTGGAGCTGGTGCTGCGCGACCGGGCCGACGGCGGGCCGTGGTCGAACGTCAGGGACCGGCTGCGCGCCATCATCGAGGCGGTCGCCCCCGCGCTGCGGGCCGGCGGCGTCCACACGCCGAACCACCGCTGGGAGCTCGCGGCGGCGCTGGCCAGGTCCTGGGCCGCCCTCGGCGACGACAGCCTCCGCCGGCGGGCGGAGCAGTGGCTGGCCGAGGGCGTCGACGTCCAGCCCGACGGCCTCTACTCCGAGCGGAGCCCCAACTACGCCGCGTATGTGTCGAATCCGTCGCTCACGGCACTGGGCGAGCTGCTCGATCGGCCCGATCTGCTCGACGTCGTGCACCGCAACCTGCACACCCAGACGCTGCTCACCGACGGCGCCGGTCTCGTCTGCACGCTTCAGTCCCGCCGCCAGGACCAGGGACGTCCGTTCCCGGCGGCGCCCTTCGAGGCCGGCTACCGGGTGACGGCCGAGCGCTTCGGCTGCGCGGAGTGTGCGGCGATGGCCGCCGAGTGCGCCGCCCAGGGCGGGGGCGACGCCGTCGAACTGGCCGCAGAACTCCTCCGAGGCGCCATCCCCGCGACGTTGCCGCCGGCCACGCCGCCGCGGAGCCGGGGATGGACCGACCTCACCACCAGCGAACTCGCCGTGCACCGCGACGGGGCCACGCAGCTCGTCGTGAGGGCCGCCTCGGACGTGGCCGCGGTGGGTCGGGTCTGCTCGGGCGTCAACCACGAGCCCACGTTCGCCCAGTTCTCGGCCGGGGAGATGCGCGTGGGGTTCCGGCTGTCGCGCGGATTCTTCGGGCTCGGCCCGTTCCGCGCCGACGGGCTGGAGCGCGAGGGGGAGCGGGTCACGCTCCGGGAAAGGGTCGCCGCCGGCTACTACCAGCCCCTCGAGCCGTCCGATGTCGCGCGGGACGGGTCGTACGCGCTCGAGTTCGAGGGCCGTTTCGCAGCCCAGATGTCCTTCTCCCGCCGCACGGCGGACCTGGTCGAGCTCGCGACGACCGTCACGGTGGAGCGCCGCCCCGATGGGCTCCACGTGACCGTGGGCACCGACGGCCCGGTGGTGCCGATGTGCCTGGAGCTGGCGCTGGCCGCCGACTCGTCGGTGGTCACCGGGGCGGATCACGGCGTCGAGCCGGACCTGTGGGTGGCCAGGGGGCCTGTCCGGATCGCAGGGGCCGACGGCGAGGCCTGGGTCATCGATCCGCTCGGTGCACCCCTCACGTCCGCCGCCTTCTACGAACCGGGCGAGGCCGTCCGCTACGCGGGGGGTTCCGACGCGGTGACGGGGCCCAGGGTGGCCGTCGCCTGGCGCTCCGACACTCCGCTCGACCTGCTCATCCGCCGGGCCGCCTCCACCGGCTGAGGAGTCACGGACGGATCCCGCTGGCTGAGGTGCGACGAGCGGGAAGGGCCGCTCCGCGGCACCTCAGCCACCTCACTCCCTACCGGTCCACGCGGGCGTTGCCGCCGCCGGCAAGTTTGAGGACTTCGGCGGTGGTGGCCATGGAGGTGTCGCCGGGGGTGGTCATGGCGAGTGCTCCGTGGGCTGCGCCGTAGTCGACGCAGGTCTGGAGGGGTTGGCCGGTGAGGAGGCCGTAGATGAGGCCGGAGGCGAAGGAGTCGCCGCCGCCGACGCGGTCGAGGATCTCCAGGCGTTGGCGGTGGGTGGCTTGGACCAGGCCGGTGTCGGCGGACCAGGCGACCGCACCCCAGTCGTTGACGGAGGCGGAGTGGACGGTGCGCAGGGTGGTGGCGATGACGGCCATGGCCGGGTAGGCCTGCGCGACGTGTTCGATCATGGCTCGGAAGCCTTCGATGGGCAGGTCGGAGAGGTGTTCGTCGACGCCCTCGACCTCGAAGCCGAGGGCGGCGGTGAAGTCTTCCTCGTTGCCGATCATGACGTCGACGTAGCGGGCGAGTTCGCGGTTGACGTCCTGGGCGCGGGCCTGGCCGCCGATGGCTTTCCAGAGGCTGGGGCGGTAGTTGAGGTCGTAGGACACGATCGTGCCGTGCCGCTTGGCGGCCTGCAGCGCGGCCAGGGCGGTCGCGGCGGACTGTTCGGACAGGGCGGCGTAGATGCCGCCGGTGTGGAGCCAGCGCACGCCTTGGTCGCCGAAGAGGTGGTCGAAGTCGATCTGGTCGGGGCGGAGTTGGGAGATGGCGGTGTGGCCGCGGTCGGAGACGCCCTTGGCGCCGCGGACCCCGAAGCCTCGTTCGGTGAAGTTCAGGCCGTTGCGGACGGTGCGGCCCACCCCGTCCGAGGTCGCCCACGAGATGAGCGGGGTCACGCCGCCGGCGAGGATGAAGCCCTCGACCAGGTGCCCGACCTCGTCGTCGACCAACGCCGTCACGGCCGCGGTCGGGAGCCCGAACACGCGCGACAGGCCGCGGATGACGTTGTACTCGCCGCCACCTTCCCAGGCGGTGAAGGAGCGGGCGGTACGGATCCGCAGGTCGCCGGGGTCGAGGCGCAGCATGACCTCGCCGAGGGACACGGCCTGGTAGCGGCACTCGCCGGCCGGGCGAAGCGTGAGGGTACCCACGTCACGCCTCCGTTCCGAGCGAGGAGACCGCGGCCGAGGCCTCGGCGCACAAGGCGCGGATGGTCTCCATGTCCCCGGCGTCGACCGCACTGGCGGGAACCATCCACGAGCCGCCGACAGCGGCCACGTTCGGCAGGCTCAGGTAGGCGGCCAGGTTCTCCCCCGACACGCCACCGGTCGGGATGAACCGCACCTGCGGGAACGGCGCCCCCAGCGCCTTCAGCGCGGCCGGGCCGCCGTAGACGTTGGCGGGGAAGAACTTGATCGTGGTCAGGCCCAGATCCAGCGCGGCCATGATCTCCGACGGGGTCACCGCGCCGGGGAACACCGGCAGCCCGTGCTGCTGAGCGCGCTTGACGACTGCGGCGCTGAAGCCGGGGCTGACGATGAATCGCGCACCCGCATCAACCGCCTGATCCACCTGCGCGGGGTTGAGCACCGTGCCCGCGCCCACCAACAGATCCGGGTTGGCCGACATCCGCCGGATCGCCTCCGGCGCCGCGTCGGTGCGGAACGTCACCTCCGCGATCGGGATCCCACCCGTGACGAGGGCCTCGCCCAACGCCTCCGCGTGATCGGCCCGGTTGATGACCACCACAGGGATGATCCGGTTGTCTGCCACGTGCATGAGCCCTCCTTGGCATGCGTGGGATGAAGTCCACGTCAGGATAGCGCTTTCCCGCCGGTTCCTCTAGTGTGGGGTCAGCCCGCGTGAGCGGGCGACCTGTCCAACCTCGCCGGACGGAGGGCCCCATGAAAATCGACACCGGGCAGGGACGGCTGCTGCTCACCGACGGCGACGTCACCGTCGCCGAGTACGTCTACGAGCCGTCGGAGCCGCAGCTCGAATCCCCGCGGCCCTACCTGCTCCTCCGGACGCGCGACGGCGCAGACGTCACCGCCTACCGCCCCGCCGACCACGTCTGGCACAAGGGGCTGTCGCTGGCGCTCCCCGCCGTGGGTCCTCACAACTTCTGGGGCGGCCCCTCCTACATCCACGGCCGCGGCTACGTGCAGCTGCCCAACAACGGCGCACAGGTGCACCGGTCGTTCGAGCTCGCCCACGACGACGGGCCGGCCGGATTCGGTGAGCGGCTCGACTGGGTGGCTCAGGACGGTGCGTTGGTGCTGACCGAGGAACGCCGCCTCACCGCGCGCCCCGTCGACGGCGTCACCTGGGCGCTGACCTGGCGCAGCGCCCTGACGAATGTCTCTGGACGAGAGCTCGGCTTCGGCTCACCCACCTCCAAGGGCAGGGAGAACGCCGGCTACTGCGGCATCTTCTGGCGGGGCCCCGTCGAGTTCACCGGAGGCGAGATCCTGGCGCCGTCCGGGCCCGCGGGAGACGCGGCGCGCGGCGAGCCCGGTCCCTGGCTTGCCTTCGTGGCCCCGGATGGGTCGGCCGGGGTCCTCATGCTCGACGCGGGGACGGGGAACGGGGACGGGGAACCCCCCGTGGTTCGCCCGCAGCGAGGAGTACGCGGGCCTCAACCCCGCCCCGTTCTTCTTCACCGAGACGCTGCTGCCGCCGGGCGAGACGCTGGTGCTGTCCGCGGTGCTCCTCGTCGGCAGCGCAGACGTCGCCGGCCATGCGGACGGCGCCGGGGCGGACCTCGTCGCCGAGCTCCGGGAGGCTCAGCCCTGACGGGGCGGCACGCCGTGGTCGGTGCGGAATGAGCGCCAGACGTTTTCGAAGAAGTCGTCATCGCCGGGGATGGGCCGGACGTCGCGCCAGGTGAACTCCGGCACGCCCTCGCCGGACCAGTCCACCTCCTGGGTCACCCCGTCGAGAGCGCCGGCGTCGAGGACGAACCGGAACTCCTCGGGCAGCCCCAGATCCTGGTCCGGCCACGGCAGTTCCCCGTCGGGATCGGTGTACAGGACGGAACCGCGCGAGTTCCCGCCGCGGTCCAGGTAGTCCCGCATGGCGTGCAGGTAGACGTACTGGCTGGTGAGGATGTCGTGGATGAGGAACAGCCGGTTCACGCTGCGCCGCGACGACTCGTCGACGACCATGACGTCGGCGTAGCCCTCCAGCCATCCGGTGACCCGGTCCAGCGCGGCCAGCACGGAGGCCCGCGAACGCACCAGGCCGGCGTTACGGCTCATCAGCTCCGTGACCTCGGCGATCAGGCTTCCGGTGTTGTCCTCGGCGCCGGACCGGAAGCGCTCGACCGCGTCGGTCAGCAGCCCCATCGCCCGGTCCAGGGCGGCGGTCGCGACGGACTCGAACCCCTGGTCACCGGGCGGGCCGGCGCGGTGCGCGGCGATGTACTGCGCGGCACGGGTGGCGCCGACCTGGCCGGAGTTGAGCGCCGCCCCGCCCGGCCGATAGACGCCGTGAGCACCCGCGGCCTCACCGACCGGGAACAGGCCGTCAATGACGGAGGAGTGCCACCAGGCGTCGACGGCGATGCCGCCGTTGTTGTGCTGGGCGCACACGGCGATCTCCAGCATGTCGGTCTCCAGGTCGACTCCAGGGTTACGGCCCAGGTAGAACTGGTAGGACGGCTCGTTCATGTGACGGAGCCGCTGGATCGGGGTGCTGCCCGCCAAGTCCGCGACGCCGGCCCGCTCCAGGTAGACGCGGGCCTGGTCGTCGAGCTCGGCCGGGTCGAGGTCGCCGGAGGGGTTGCTGCGGAAGTCGAGGAAGACCCGGCGGCCGCGCATGGCGGTCTCGCGGTAGACCAGGAGGTCGATGAGGCTGGAGCCGTCGCGCGCCTTGCGGATGTCGAACGGCCACTGGTAGCCCTTGAGGAACACCAGGCTCGCCAACTGGTTCGGGTCGCCGATGACGTCGGCGAGGAACTCCCGCTCGTCACCGCCGTCGGCGTCCGTGGACACGAACCGCGGCACCACCTGCATGTAGGTCCCGGACACGTTCCACCGCGGCTTGATCGACGCCATGCCGAACTGCCACTCGGTGAGGTTGTGACCGCGGGCGCCGTTGCGGAGCGCCGCGCCGGCGCCGCCCCACTGCCCGTGCGGGAAGACCGAGTCGGCGTACATGCCCGCGGGGCCGCCGGTGGCCTGGACGACGTTGGTGGCGCGGATCAGCAGGAAGCGCGAGGTCTCCCTGGCGAGCTGCTCGACGAGCGTGCCGCCGGGCTCGGGCGCGGAGACCTCGCCGAGGTTGGTCTCGACGGTCTCCTCCTCCTGGGCGGCGCCCCGGCCGGCCCCGACATCGGTGCGCAGGAACAGCGCCCCGCGGATCTCTCGGCCCTCAGTGAGGAGGTCGATGAGCCGGCAGTTGCCGATCACCGGGATGCCCAGCGTGCGGATGCGCGCCTCGAGGGACTCCACCATCGACTTGCTCGTGAACGGGCCCACCGACGTCGCGCGTTGCCGCGGGTCATGGTCGGTCTTGTAGCCGACGAACTCGCCTGAGTGGTTGGCGGGGAAGGGGACCCCGGCCTCGACGAGGTGGAAGAAGCAGCGCGCGCTCAGCGCCGCCTCGGCCAGCGCGTTGTCGCCGTCCATGGACCCGCCGCTGAACAGGGTCTCCGCCATGGAGCGCACCGAGTCCGGCTCACCGCCGGACAGCGTCAGCTTGTAGTAGGTCTGCTTGTCCGATCCGGCGTTTCGCGAGGCGCCCGCGCGGATCTTGTCCGCCACCATCACCACGTCCGGTGCGCCGAAGCCGGCCAGGCGTTCGGCGGCGCAGTAGCCGGCCGAGCCGGTGCCGATCACCAGGCTGGTGGTGGTGATGACGGGGACGCGCTCGTCGCCGAGGCTCAGGTGGGTCAGGTGAGGTGCGGTCACGACAGGTCCTTCAGAGTCGGGGGAGGTGCATGCCGCCGTCGACGTGGATCACGTCGCCGGTGCTGTAGGGCATGGCGCCGGAGGCGAGTGCGGCGACCGCTCCACCCACGTCGGACGGCTGGCCCCAGCGGGGCATCGGGGAGATCCCCTGGGCGAAGAGCGCGTCGTAGCGCTCCTTGACCCCGGCGGTCATGTCCGTGGCGATCACGCCGGGCCGGACCTCGTAGGCGAGGATGCCCTCGGGGGCGAGCCGTGCGGCCCAGAGCCGGGTGGCCATTGAGATGCCCGCCTTGGAGAGGCAGTACTCGCCGCGGTTGGTCGACACCGTCGTCGCGGAGATCGACGACACGTTGACGATGACCCCGCGAACGGTCGCGTCGCGGACCTCCTGCCGCAGCATCTGGCGCGCGACGGCCTGCGTGAGGAAGTAGGGTCCGCGCAGGTTGATCCCCATCACCCGGTCGTAGCTCTCGGGCGTCGCCTCGAGCAGGTCCCGCCGCTCCTCCGGCGCGACGCCGGCGTTGTTGACCAGCACGTCGATGCGTCCGAAGTGGGCGACGATGCCGGACAC
>JGI25319J35699_1000343_pt1 | contig 30395 bp, 25 predicted proteins | sample AutmiccommuBRH17_FD_35699 | JGI IMG/M metagenome (IMG submission 35699) | reverse complement strand
CCCGCGAGGCGGGCGGTGATCTGGGTCTCCGACCCCGTCGGCTCGATCACCGAAACCAGGGCCGGCCAGCCGGTATCGCCAATGGTGAAATGTTCCGGGCGGATGCCGATGGTGGCGCGCGAACGGTTGCTTGAATCCGCGACCGGCAGGGTCAGCACCGTGCCGTCGTCGAGTGCGAAATTGGTCTTGTTGATGAGGTCGCCCTCAAGGAAATTCATCGGCGGCGAACCGATGAATGCCGCCACGAACAGGCTTGCCGGATTGTCGTAGAGCTCCAGCGGCGATCCCACCTGTTCGATGATCCCGCCATTCATCACAACAACGCGATCCGCCAGCGTCATCGCCTCGATCTGGTCATGGGTGACGTAGATGGTGGTGGTCTTGAGACGCTGGTGCAGTTCCTTGATTTCGGAGCGCATCTGCACGCGAAGCTTGGCGTCCAGATTGGACAGCGGCTCATCGAACAGGAACACATTGGGGTTCCGCACGATCGCTCGTCCCATGGCGACACGCTGACGCTGGCCGCCCGACAATTGCCGCGGCTTGCGATCGAGAAGAGGCTCAAGGCCGAGGATCCGCGCCGCGTTGTCGACGCGCTCCACGATTTCCGTCCTGGAAACCCGGCGTTGGCGCAAGGCAAAGCCCATATTGTCGCGAACATTCATGTGCGGATAGAGCGCGTAGTTCTGAAACACCATCGCGATGTCACGATCCTTGGGCGCCACGCCGTTGACCACCCGATCGCTGATCAGGATTTCGCCACCGGTAATGTCCTCAAGCCCGGCTATCATGCGCAGCAGGGTCGACTTTCCGCATCCCGATGGCCCGACCAGCGCAACGAATTCACCGTCTTCGATATCGATCGACACGCCATGAAGCACTTCGACCGCGCCATAGGACTTCCGCACATCGCGAATTTGCACCGTACCCATTCAACTATCCTCCCGTTTCCACCCGCCTGAATGCGGGCCAAGGCAAGCCCGCCGGGCCTACTTTTGTCTCGTCTGGCCCGGCATGCCGCTGATCATTTCGATCAGGAAATCGCCGGTGTTCTTCTCGTGTGTCTTGACCATGTTGGCGGCGCCGGCGAAATCGCCTGCGCGCAACATGTCGCGGATACGTTTGTGTTCCTCCAGCGCCTCGCCAAGCCGGTGGTGCTGCGGCGGGATCCCGTGCCGCTGTGCCGACATCTGCCCATGCATGTTTTCAATGAGCCGGCGGCACCAGGGCGATTGCGGACTGTCGCAGAGAAGCTCGTGGAACTCGTAGTTCTTCTCCGCGACAAGCTGGTAATCCTTCCGTTCCAGGGCGTCGGCATAGGCCTCTATGTTCCGGTCGATCATGCCGAGCCGCTTGTCATCGAAATTCAACGCGCCCAGTTCAATCGCAAGACCGCAGACCAGACCGCGCAATGCGCTGATTTCCTTGATCTGTTCGGTCCTCAGCCCCTGCACGACGGCGCCGATGTGATTCTGGATGTCAAGCCAACCTTCCGAGGCGAGACCGCGGATCGCCTCGCGGATCGGCGTCTCGCTGATGCCGAGCGCGGTCGAGACTTCCCGTGTCGTGATCCGGTCTCCGGGCCCGACGGCGCCGCTGAGTATCATCGATTGGATGTGGTGCCGCGCCAGTTCGGCTTTTGTCATGAAGGTGTTGGAATGATCCATCGGCTCGATCCAGTTTCGGTTGGAAGAGGGAACCCTGTTTTCTATCCTTTCGTCGCTCCTTCCGCCAATCCCTTGATCAGCCACTTCTGAACCATCAGCGCGAAGATGACGACCGGGATCACGGTAATAGTGCCCACAGCGGTCAACGCCGCCCAGTTGGCACCGTTGACGGTGTCGCCGGCAATGCCCGCAATCGCCACCGGTATCGTCGAGGCATGCCTGTTGGTCAGCACCAGCGCGAACAGCAATTCCTCCCAGGCGAGGATCATCGAGAAGATCAGCGTCGACAGCACGCCGGGCAAGGAGATCGGCAGGATGATCTTGAAAAAGGCGCCGTAGCGGGAGCATCCGTCGATCATCGCCGACTCCTCGAGTTCACGCGGCAGCCCCATGAAGAAGCTCCGCATCAGCCACATCACATAGGGGATGAGGAAGGTGGAGTAGGCGAGGATCAGGGTGATGTGCTTGTCGATCAGGCCGAATTTGCGCGCGACAAGAAACATCGGCACCGCAAGCGCGATCGGCGGCACGCCGCGCGACAACAATATGAGCAGCCCGAAGGTGGCGGCGCCCCGCAACCGGATGCGGGCAAGCGCGTAGCCCGCCATCGTGCCGACCACGATCGACAGCAGTCCGGCGCCGGTGGCGACGATGATGGTGTTGATCAGGCGGTTCACGATATCGGCCCGCTGCATGTATTCGACATAGGCCGCCAGCGTCGGGGTGAAAAAGAATTTCGGCGGCGTTGTGAAGATGTCGACCTGATCCTTGAACGAGGTCAGGATCATCCAGTAGATCGGGAAAAGGAAGACGAGGCTGATGGCCACGCCGCCGGCAACGCGCAGCTTGTGGCCAAGTGTGTTAGCCGAGCGACGCGGCATTGATGTGGCGGCCGAGCTCAAAACAGTTCCTCCAGCTTGCGGCTGGCGCGCAGGAATATCCCGGTCAGCACCATGGTCAGCACCAGCACGATCACCGCCATGGCCGCCGATTCCGCAAAACGCAGCGAACGGAACGCCTCTTCATAGATGAACAGGTTGATGACATTGGTGGCCTTGCCGGGCCCGCCATAGGTGGCGGCGAGCACGATATCAAACATCTTCACCGCGCCGAGCCAGCGAATGACGAACGTGGCGGCAATCACCGGCACCAGAAGCGGCACGGCCACCGACCACAAGGTCGACCACCAATTGGCGCCATCGATCTTCGCCGCCTCGAAGACGTCCTTGGGCAACGCCAGCAGAGCGGCTGTGGCGATCAGCACAATGAAGGGCGTCCAGCGCCAGGTATCTATGATGATGATCGCGGCCATGGCCAGGTTCGGATCGCCAAACCAGTCGAGCGGGCCGATGCCGAGAAAGCCGAGCCAATAGTTCATGATGCCCCACAGGGGATCGAGGATCATGCGCCACATGCCGCCGGCGACCACCGGGGCAACGACCATCGGAATGATGAATAGCGCCCGGATGACGCCGCGACCGGACCATTCGGCATTGATCAGATAGGCGATCCCGAAACCCAGGACGACCTGCAAGGGAAGGGCTATGACCAGATAGATCATCGTCACCTTGAGCGACTCCCAGAAGCGGTAGTCGTCGATCACCTCAATATAGTTCTCCCACCCCACCCATTCGCCGGCGCCGAAACTGGCGATGTCAAAGCGCGAGAAGCTGATATCGATCGTGTAGAAGATCGGATAGGCCAGCATGGTGACAAGCAGCAGTATGGCGGGAAACATGAATGACCAGCGGACCAGGAGATCGCTGCTCCGGCCGGGGTGCAGCGCGGGGCGTTGCCTGACGGATTTTCCAGTGTCGTTGCTCATGAGCTTTCCTCCGTCAAATCCGCGTCCCGATAGATCCTGCCGCGCGCCCGCACCGGGTCAAGCAGCGACCAGTCCCCTGGCGTGACCTCATAGCCGATCGGGAACGGCGGCCGGGCCGGCATTCCGATCGAGGCCATGACGCGGTCGTCGCGGTAGTAACAGCACGCAGCCGCCGATTCGACCACGCCAGCCAGCTCCGGTCTGGCGGCGCGAAATTCCAAAAGGCGGCTCGCCTGCATTTCTTCCGGAAGATCGGCCAGCGGGCCGCCGGCGATGGCATCGACAATGCGCAACGCTTCCTGCAGCGCCGCACGGTCGCGGTCGATCGATCGCAGGATGTCGGCGAAGATGACCGGATCATCGGCGCCCGGAACCCCATAGACCGAACTCGCGGGAATCATGTGGCGCACGACGCAGCGGAGCGTCCGTTGCGCATCGGGTGAAAGCTCACCATGGTCGTCATGTTGGTCGGCCATCATCGCAGTCTCAATCGAACAGGGTGTAGATACGGGATTTGATCTGGTCGGCGACATGGAGCGCAAACGCCTGGATCGTCGATGTCGGATTGACGCCTCCGGAGGTGACGAAGACGCTGCCATCGACGATGAAAAGGTTTTTGACATCATGGCTGCGGCCCCATTCATTGACCACCGAGCGTTCGGGATCCTTGCCCATCCGCGCCGTTCCCAACAGATGCCAGCCGGCATAGGGCAGCGGCGCCTTGCTGGTGATGTCGCGGGCGCCGGCGGCCTTGAGAATGTCAATGCCCCTGGCGACAGAGTGATCGAGCATCCGGCGGGAATTGTCCGAGAGCCGGTAATGGATTTTCGCGGCCGGAATCCCGTCCGAATCCTTCATCTCCGGATCGAGCGTGACCCGGTTGGTTTCCTCGGGCAGATCCTCGCAGACCGAAACCATGCCTGCGCTACAATCAAACAGCCGGCGGAAGGCGGCGTGATGCCCCTCGCCCCAGGGCACCAGCCCGTCCGCCATCCCGTTGATGGCCGCGCGCACCGGACCAATGCCCCGCGAAAACTGGAAACAATAGCCCCGAACGAAGTCCCGTGACCGGTCGGTCTCATAGAATTCCATGCTCCAGGTGCAGATCGGCGATCCGCGATAGCCGTCGAGCGGTTCGTCGAAATGACCGCGGATCTGGGCGTAGGGGTGAAGCATCAGGTTCTTGCCAACCAGCCCGCTGGAATTGGCAAGCCCGTCGGGACAACGCGCCGATGCCGAATTGAGCAGGATGCGCGGCGTGCCGATGCCGTTGCACGCCATGATGACGATCTCGGCGGGTTGAAACTGCTCCTGGCCATCGGCATCGAAGTAGAAGACGCCTGTCGCCATGCCCGCTTCGTTGGTTTCGATGCGGCTGACGCGGCACCGGGTGCGCAATTCGATCCGGGACCGGATCGCTTCCGGCCAGTAGGTCACGTCGGTGCTGCCCTTGGCGCCCTGGGCACAGCCCGAGCCGCATTGGCCAAGGTTGATGCAAGGAGCGCGCCCTTCATACTCCTGTGTGGCAATGGCCGCATCGGAGGGCCACCAGTGCCAGCCGAGGCTGTTCATGGCGGTCCCGAGCTTCTCGCCGGTCCGGCCCATGGGAATGGGCGGCATCATCGAATCCTTGGGAGGATAGGCCGGATCGCCGGCGAGGCTTGAAACACCCATCATGCGGTCATTCAAGGCGTAGAACGGTTCGAGCGTCTGGTAGTCGATCGGCCAGTCGTCGGCGACGCCATCGAGGCTGCGGACCCGGAAGTCGGACGGATGCAGCCGCGGAAAATGGGCCGCATAAAACACCGTGCCGCCGCCGACGCCGTTGAAATTGGCGATCTTGATCGGCGAATCATCGTCATTGACCGGATAATCGGCGGGCAGTCCCCGGCGGTTGGGGCTGATGGCATAATCTTCCAGCGTCCGGGCTTCCCAGTCCCGCCCCGTGCTGGGGAGATCGGACGGCCTGGTCCAATCCCCCTGCTCCAGGCAGACAATGCGCATCTTGGTGTCGGCAAGGCTCCATGCCACCGCCGCGCCGGAGGCGCCCGCTCCAATGATGAGGACATCGACAGGTTCATTCATGCCAGTTTTCCATGCTTTTCGACTTCCGGCGCCATCACACCGTTACAGCGACAGGCGGGGGATCGAAACCCGCCTGGGCATGCCGACGGTCGCCAGCGGCGGATATTTGGCCAGGGCCGCCTCGATCGGCTCGGTGCCCCAGCCGGGACGATCCGGCACGATCAGATGACCGTCCTTGATTTCCGGCACATGGGTAAAGATTTCCGTGTCCCAGGCAATGCGGTCAATGTCGATTTCCATGATCCGCATGTTCGGCACGACGGCGCTGAAATGCGCATTCATCATCGTGCACAGATGGCCATAGAAATTGTGGCTGGCCACGTTGACCTCATAGGCTTCCGCGGCCGCGGCGATCTTGAGCGACTGCCACACGCCGTTCCACGGCGTATCGATGATGGCGACATCTACCGCCTGCTCGCGGAAGAACGGCAGGAACTGCTGCAGACCGATCAATGTTTCGCAGGAGGAGATCGGATGCCGGCTGTGGGCGCGAATGTAAGCAAGCGCTTTCGGATCAAGCGTGTCGATCTCGACCCAGAACAGGTCCAGATCCTCGATCTCGCGCAGCATGCTGAGAAAGCCTTCGGTCTTTCCGTTGAAATTGAGGTCGAGCAGGATATCGATATCGGGACCCGCCTCCTCGCGCATGATCTCGAGGTGCTTGCGCAGGTCCTTGCGGGTCTTGCGCTCGACATTGCGGCCTGGCTCATGCGGTCGGCTGAAGCCCGGAGACCAGCCCTCGATGCGGTCCTGATCGTCATAGTGGAAAATATTGGTCTTCAGCGCCGTGAAGCCTTTCTCGCCAACTTCGCGGGCGATCTGGCGGACACCGTGGATATCGACGATGCCCGGCGTGAAATGTTCGGTGCGGGTGCGGTAGGAGACGCAATGCGACCAGTAGACCCTGATCTCGTCGCGCACCTTGCCGCCGAGCAGCACGTGACAAGGGACATCCAGGGCTTTGGCCTTGACATCGAGCAGCGCGTTCTCGATCGCGCCCAGCGCCTGGCCGACAACCCCGCCCGAGCCGGGCCGGGTGACGTTGCGCAGATCTTCCCTGATATGCTCGTGGTGCATCGCGCTCTGGCCGATCAGCCGGTGCGCAAGCTCGTTGATGACGACGCACACGCCGGGCGAGCCAAAATTCTCGTCGAATTCACTCCAGCCGACGATTCCATCCTCGGTGGTGATCTTCAGGAAATAGTAATTGCGCCAGGAGTTGCTGCAGGAGAGCGTCTTGACCTCACTGACAATTGCTTTCGTCGGCATTAAAATCCCCAATCAAGAAGTGGCACGGTTAATCCGTCCATAGGCCTGCAAAGCCGAAGGCGCTGACGAGAGAAACTCTGCGCCGTGGCGGGTGTTGTTGAAATCAGAAACTTCCATCGCGGGATCACCGCGGAGCGAAGGCATGGGCGCGCCAGGCGCCCATGCCCGATTTGCGCCGGCCTATTTCAGCACTTTGGCGATCTTCTCGGCGGCAATGTTGAACGCTTCCTCGGCGCTTGCCTGTCCGGCCAGGCCGCGGGCGACCTCGTCGGCGAGGATCTGCTGGGCAGCGTCGGATTTCGGGCTGCGAATGCGCCACATGCCGCCGTCCCCGGCGACCTCATAGGCGTGCTGCAGTGCCGCATAGACAGGCCCCAGCCAAGGTTCGGCCGGGGTGCCGGTGAGCGTGGATTTGCGCGCCGGGAACGAGCCAACCAGCGAGGCATTGATGCTCTCGCCCTGCTTCGAGGACAGCCACTGAAGGAAAGCCCACGAAGCTTCCAAGTTGCTGGTCTTGCTGCCAATACCGGCAATCCAGATGCCGCGATGGGTTCCGGCCTGGACATCGCCCACCGGCAACACCTGAATGCCGACCTCGTCCACGGTCAGGGTTGTCGACTTCGGATCGACAGCCGTCGACTTGTAGACGCTGCCCCAGTTGAACAAATTGGCGACCAACCCCTGCCGGAACGCCTGCAGCGAATCGGAGAAGCCGTGACCCAGCGCGCCGGGCGGCGCGTAGTCGAGCAGGCGCTTGTGGGTTTCCAGTGACTTCTGGCCGATCTCGTTGGCAAAGGCAGGCGCGCCGCTTGCGTCAAGCAGGCTGCCGCCATTGGCATTGAGGATCGACTGCCAGATCGTCGGCGTCAGCGAATCGCGGACAAAATAGGTATCAACCGCCCAGACATCCGCCTTGCCATCGCCATTCGTGTCGCGCACCAGCTTCTCGGCATCGCTGAAGAACTCGTCCCAGGTTTGCGCCGGTGTCGGCTCGGGCAGTCCGGCGGCCTTGTAGAGCGACCGGTTGTAGAACCGCAGCAGCACGTTGGAGCGGACCGGAACGGCGTATTGGACGCCCTTCCATTCGCCGGCGGCCAGCGGCGCCGCATTGAAATCGTCCCAGTCATAATCCGCATCGGTCAAACCGGCGACTTTTTCGCCTTTCAGGTCGGCAAGGGCGCCGATCTCGGCAAGCTGCGGCACCCATGGGTCATCGACCAGAAGCACATCATATTCGGGCTCCGGGCTGGTCGCGTCGAGCATCATCTTGGCCAACAATTCGGCATAGGGCACGCCATCGAAAGTGACGTGCACGTTCGGGAATACCTTGTTGAACTCGGGCACGAGCACGGTCTGCCATGTGCTGGCGAAGGCCTCATTGGCCATGATCCTGACCTCGACCGGGCTTTCGGCGGTTCCCAATCCGTCCTCGGCCAGCGCGGAAGCCAGCGGCATCGCCGCCAGAACCAGCGACCCGGCCATCCCCGCAAGCACGCGCCTGCGCCCCGCCACAGTCCTCATCTTAACGAATTTCACGATGTCATCCTCCTTGATCGCGGTGTCGTTTTCTACATTCTATATAATATATAAACTGCGGATTATTCCCCTGTCAAGCCCGTGCGGATTCGCCGTTTTGCGAGCTCACTGCCGGGATTTTCACAATAGTTTCATGTAGATAATTCTCGCCCTGACCGCTTTGCGGCCAGACCGGCGACCGCAATCAGGGCTGGCCATTTTGCAGTGATTGTCACCAAACTCGTCAAGCTGCCCCTGCCGTAACCGGCCGCACCGCGCTCGGCTCGACAGCGGCGCGGCCGAGCAACTGCAGACACAGCAAGCATTCAAGAAAGCCGACGCGCCGCTGTTGCGGTGAAGAGTGCTAAACTACTTTTTCATTGAGAAATTTTGGTAGCGGGAGCCCGCTTCAATCATTCCCCCCACCTTGAAATACCACGTTTCTCGGTGTTTCGCTTCATTCCGCGTACGTCGCCGAACTACCGCAGACCAAGTTCGACGCCGATCAAGTGACCGCTTCAGCACAAGAGAAGGCCAGTCCGCTCCACTATGCGAAGGAGCTTGGAATGCGGCTCGAAGCCCTCGGTATCGATGTCCACGCTTCTGAAAGCGAACGCTACCTTGTTCTGCTTCAAGATTCGCCAGGCGAAATCATCGACCTGGGGCGACCTTTGCGGGGATCGCGCATCTTTGGACATGAAGCTATCCGTAGGAATGTGCCAGTTGTCAACGACTTCACAGCCTTTGCGGGGGAAAGCGGACTTCAGAACTGCATGTTCTGGGGAATTGGACTTACTGGCGCAAAGGCTGCCTCCGATGACCTTGTGGCAGCCATGAAGGCATTTAATGCAAGACTTAATATCGAATTTAGCGAGCTACGGAAGAAGCACAGCTTCGAGCTACTTCTGATCGCCATCCATCCGAGGTTTGACATAGCGACAGGGCTATTTGATCTCCATGCGCATTTTATCTGCCGTGTGCCACCAGAACATCGCGAAGCGGCACACCGCAGGCTGATGTCAAAGTTTTCCAAGATCGATCTCAATACCAACCCCATACGCAACCCCGCAGCGGTGGCGACCTACATGCTATGGGGGATTTGGCGGAACGAGGTTATGCTCTCATGGCCAGACCACGCGCTGAAAGCTGCCTGGAGCCTTGCACAACACCGTTTCAGGCTTTTTCGGACAGGCGGAGCTTTTGCGAAGTGGAGGGCCTGTAGGCGATCCGCACCCGAAATGATGGCTAAAGGTATCGACAAGGAAAAGCTCAGGAAAAACCGCCAAGAAACCGCATACATACATGCACCCGTTAAAACTGGCGACAGATTGCTTTCCAAGGTTATGGTTCGCTATGGTGAGAAAAAGGTTGCCGCTCTGCTGTTTGAAATATGTCCTATAGTTGCTACCTCCAATTTTGAATATTCAGAAAAGGCTAAAGATACGTATACCTCGGCGAGTATCCGAATAACTCAGGGCCAACCGATTTCAACGAATACCAATATCGTGGATTCTACCAGCGTTGCTATATCTTCTGTTCCCGCAACAGCCATCGGCAAATCTCCGTGCACGGCAATATCACTCGTCATATTGAAGATGTGGAAGTCATTGGGCAATTTTTCGCACTGCTTCGGTCGCCACTGGAGAGGTCAAAAATATGGGGGCGCGGCCTTTCGTGTGGCCTGGCGGCACGTAAGCGCTCTGTTCGCAATCAAACGAAGGCGTCAATAGCAGTAACAACCAGTAATTTAGTTCACATACTCTAAAATAAAAAATGCTTACGATGGGCGCTGCGAACGCATTCTAATGTAATACACAGAGTCTCGAGTATATCGACCTTTAAAGAACACAGCATCGCGATAAAAGTCCATTTTTTACAAATGACTTGGGTCAAACTAATCAATTCATAGACAATTTGGTAACATTTCTACATTTTGCACCATCATGTCACACATTTTAATTCGCTAACACTACTTAGTTGTGAGAAGCATCTCAACTGAGACGTGGCATATTGTCATTTTCAGTTACAATTTCTATTATCTTTTGTGCCGCAATGCCGGGATCTTCCGCAGAATTATCTACCTCGGCCATACTCAAAAGGCCAAATCCCACCTCCAGTTCATCGATAAATGTCCCGACTCCCCTTTGTTCTTGATCATCCACCGACTTTTGTTGACATCTGCGTCCAATTCTATCTTGACGTATAGATTCATCATTTACCTTTAACAAAACATTCAAGTGGGGTTTCAGAAGACCACTATCTGTGAAGATCGGAGGCGGGATGCTTGCTCCTCGCGCACGGTGGTATGCAAAAGTAGAATAACAATAGCGATCAAGCACCACATTTGAATAGCGCAATAATTTACGCACCAGATCTGCTGTTGCAAGGTTGCTTGCATGATAAAAATGATACCGACTATATACGTTTTCGACCTGCGGTACTTTCATGGCAATTTCAATGTATGGGTCCGGTACACCGTACAATAACTCGCATACACCACCCTGTTCGAGAATACGGTTCTGTACCATTCTGCATACAGTTGACTTGCCAACCCCATCAATTCCCTCAATCACGATGAACTTATTTTCAGACCAGAACATCATTCCCTCGTTAGAAAGATAGAGATGACGTTGACTGCCACTCCGAGAATGAGAAGTATTGCTAGCTCCCGATAGTCAAATCCCTTGATTGCAATGAAAACGCCGATGGCAATCGCGACAAATAGAGCTCTTATTATCAAACTGCTGAAGAAATTTCGCGATGCTGAAATTTGTCCACCAAGCACAAGATCTCGGACCTGGCTAAGCGCCAACACAGAATGAGCAATCCAGTAGAGTGGATATTCTTCTCCAGGCGAATTACGTCTACTACGAAAAGCGCCACGCAAGGGTCCGTCTTTTTGCTGACGTCCAATTACTTGCTTTGTGAGACTGAAAATCGCTTTTGACACCCCATCTCGCCTTCCAGAACTCAGCGAAAGCCTACCGCGGTGTTGGAACGCGTCACACAGTGCGATTAATACGATTGCTTCTAAAGGGTGCTCATGGGCGATTATTCTCTTCCTGAATATCTGATTCTTCGTGAAGATCGCTTGCGCATATCTGTCGAAGGCGTCCTGTTCGCTTGCTCGCCCAAGTTGTTTTGCTTTGGTGTTTTTTAACAGCCAATCCAACGCTCGTATCGCTGCAAACTCGGTGTCCTGATCAGTTGAAAGCAATAAAACTCGAAGGGCCCAGGCGGTATGACCGATCCGCGGAACATCCTGAGCATCCCGACCAAAGCCGCCACTTTCATGTTGGATTTCTTTTAGCCATTGAACGCCATCTAGCTTTAGTTTCTCTAAGGTTGCACGATATTCGCATTCCTCATCTCCGGCAATTGCCTTTAAGAACCTATCAATCGCCAGTACCATCGCCGCCGTTGGGCCCGTGGCAGGTATATACTGCGCTTTGTCGGCCATATAGTCGGAACTCGTGAAGTACCAACCCCTGTCTAACCGATTGGACTTGATCCAAGATACCGTTTGTGACAGCCAGTCAATACGGGCTCTATACGTATTGAGGTTTTCGAACGAGGTTGAAACAATCAGCCACTTCGGAGATATTTCCTTCTCAAGAAATCCGCCATCCAGCAACGCTGTAACCGCAAATATCGTATCATTGACAATTCCCTCCATCTCATCAGCTTGGCCGAGTTGAGGAGCCAATTGAATTGATGGCCAAGAACCGTCGGCTTTCCGGAGACCAATAAGCGTGGACAGGGGACTTTGAGCAAGAAGTGGATTTCCACTCTCCGCAATGGGTAGGCTCTGACGCAACCCGATGAATCCCAAGGATGTGGCACAAGTGTCAATCTCATAAGTCTCGTTGGGTCCGATTGAAGCAGGTGTGAGAAATAATGGCCAAAGAGCGCCTTTATCACCACCCGGAAAAACGAATTCCTGTTGACTTGTCGAAAGAAGACTACGCGCAGATCCCAACGAACTTTCGATCAGCCCCTTGATACCGAAAACCCCTGACTGATCCATCACGCCTACCTCTCATCATACGGAATTTGTTCCCGCAGACTTTTCTCCCCATTTTGGGGCTATCTCGTTTATGCAGACTTTCCTCAAACGCGACAACACAACAGGGGGTCTCGGTAATTGACCCACAATTACATGCTGCGAAATGCAGTCTTTATCTCATCGTCGGTTAGCGTTTTCGGTGCCCCCTCCATATCGGGATTCCGTGATTCAGCTACCAACCTAGCCATTCCCTGTTCCGACAAATCAATTTCAGGTATCCCAACTTTCCTGCTAGGGGCGACGTTATCAAGGAACGCTTCAACCGCTTCAGGAATCCTCATTGATCTCGGTAGGACCAATATCTCACTCATGAGTCCTTCGACGACGTGATAGCGCTCCGCACAAACCTCATAGTTGATTGATAGAACCTTGGGAGCAACAAGCGCTAAAGCGCGACCATGGTGAATATCGTAAATTCCACTCAATGGGTCAGACAACGCATGGATTGCTCCAACCGAAGAATTCGCAACAGCTAGCAAACCTTGAGCACTCGCGTGAGAGAGCTGTTTCCATACCGATGGACTGCTGCCCGAATCTGAGAGCCTCTTTATCCCCTCGAGAGAATTCTTAATCCCAGCCAAAGCATACATTTCCGCCCACAAATTGGCTCTCTGCGACGTTAATGCTTCCAACGAATGAACAAATGAGTCAAAAGCCGCCAATACATTAAGCTCTATGTCGTCGCTTCCGATGTGTTGGAATGAATAATACGCTGCCTTAGGGTACAAATGCGGGCTAAATACGATCCTCTTTTGGTGCCCAATACGAATCAGACTGGCAGGCGAAATCTCCGTCCCTGTTCCCACAATCGACGGTACACAGAATAATGGAACAGTTACATTTTTAATCTTATTATATCCCTGACTCTCAACCGTTAATTCTTCAATTGAAAATTCATCGTTGATCAGCACAGATATAATCTTCGCAGCATCGTGGACGCTTCCAGCGCCAATACTCAGAATGCAATCGGGTCCATGGCGTCTAGCGTCTTTCGCTGCCTGAATTATTTCCTCTTCGCGTGGATTTGAATGTATTCCCTCTATGACAAAAACACTCGACAGTTTCGTACGGAGAGATCGTAGTATTTCTACAAAAAGACTCGAACTTCGCGTTCTCGCTCCACCTGTAATAATTAGACAAGACGAGAAATTGGCGGATATGTATTCGACGACCTTTTCAACTGCGTCGTCAGCAAAGTGAATCTTGGTCGGGAAGTGGATGTCCATTTATACGGCCTCTAGTGAATTGGAGACGCGGGTGCAAGAACAATGGGGCATTCAAAACTACAACGATCGCAGCCCTTTCTTGGGTCGTCAACGCGCTCGTTAAACAACCCACCCGCCACGACGCAACTGACTTGCTTTCCTCTTTGTTCGATAGTCATCCTGTCGACTGATTTGATGCGATCAAATCTAGTCAGATTGACCGAATGTGCTGCAACTTTAGCTGCCTTGAGTCCTTCGACTACAGACTCTAAGCTTGGAACACCGCCAGTGTGTTCTTCTCGAGTGACTGAATTCAAAATGTGTGCGCCTCCGGCAAGTGCCATAGCGGCACCGCCAATTGCGTTGACTACATGATCGAAGCCTATTGCGCTGTCCGTTGTCATTGGACCAAGCGGCATAAAAGGGCACTTTGCCTCAGAAGCTATTGCTATGTACCTCGGAATGTCAGTCAATTGCATATGACCAACACCCTCCATAATCACATTTACTCCTGCCTTTCTGAGTTCCCTGACAATCTGCACCTGCCTTTTTGTTTCGAGCGTGTGCGCTTCATCGAGGGCGGAAAAAATGTCTGGTGGACGGTACGTGGTTCCTACGCTTATCGTTGCATCAAACTTTCGAAATACGGATGCAATATCAGAAATTGCTGAACGAAAAACATTCTCATTTCTGCCTGACCTCAACATGTCTCTGACGACCAGCCCCCCACCACGAGAAGTGACGGGTATTGGTCTCGTCTTTCGAGCAATATCGTAGATATCTAGATCGGACGTAAAATGTAGCGTCATAAATGCTACACCGCCCTCAAGCATTTCTGTGATTCTATCGATCAGCGCAGATTTTTCTACACCGTGTTTTGGATTATATATTGTATAGTGAGGAAGAGTTCCAACAGGTCCGTCAAAATGACCAACCATTGTCTTCCAAAAGTCGCGGTGTTCCCGATCAATCGTGTGATCCATCATCATGTCGGGGCGAAATGAAACCCGACTTAATAGCCTCAATTTCTCCAGTTCAACGTTAGGGTCCGATTTATCAGATATCCCAATGTTGGTATTGATTTTAACAGGAAGGCCATGGCCAACTGCCACTGACCTTTCACGACCGTTAATTAGCACGGCACTACCATCCGCTACAGCGTTGCGAAGAATATCGGCTCTGATATTGCCGCGAAGTACGTCATCCAACGCAAGTAATCTCTCTTCAATCTCCATCGGTGCCTCGCAATCCATTTTCTACAAGCCTCACGCTGATTCCGTGATCTGTAATTTTAAAGATAGTGATGGCTCTTGTTTCTTGCAATGACTTCCTCAGTGATGTTGGACAGCGTCAAGTGGCTTCTTCCAGATCGCCGACGCTTTCCTTCGCACCGTCCGCATGTCGGGTGGCGGGAAATCCTCCTAGCCCGCGAACCAGTCCATCGTATCGCGGACCGGCACGCCCTTGCTGACCGACATGCCGTGGTTGTGCGCACGCCGGGGGATGCGCTGTCGCACCGAAACAACAACACCACCTCCGCGCCCTCGATCTCGACGATCCCGAGGCGATCTGCTTGTCGACTATTTCGACCGTCGGCAGCCCGACGGAGTGCACGATCTCGCCATTGAATTCAGTGAGCTTCGGAAAAAGCACTCTTTCGAATTGCTCTTGATTGCGATTCATCCAATATTCGATCATGATTCTGGCCTATTCGACCTTCATCCCATTTTGCCTGTCGGGTTCGATCGAACAACGGGAAATGGTACATCGCAGACTTTTGGTCAAATTCCCAAAAACGGATCTCAACACCAGACCTATCCGCAACGCTGCGGCGGTCGCTACAAATTCGTAGTGGGACATATGGTGGAATAAAATCATTCCCTCGTGGCCAGACCATGCGTTGCAAGCCGCCTGGAGCCTCACACAGCACCGTTTCAGGCTGTACAGGACTGGCGTAGATTTTGCGAAATGGAGGACCTGTAGGCGGTCAGCGCCAGCAAAGTTGGCCAAAACCATCGACAAGGCAAAACTCGACAAGAACCGCCAAGAAACCGCATACAGCCGCCCGACAGTTGAAATAGGCGATAGGCTGCTTTCCAAGGACTTCGTTCGCCACAACGGTAAAAAGGTTGCCGCGTTGTTATACGAAGTGCGCAATCCGCAAACCCCTGAGTCCGTCAAGATGGGGTGCTCCGATTCAACGGGAGTGTATACTTCAGCGACTATTGTCGTAACTCAGGATTCCCGATCGGTTGTCCACCCCCAAAGTGCTGGCCTCTACAATATGGGAGCACCATCGGCTTCAGAGACCACTGAGAAAGGCATGAGGCGCATTTACGAGAGAATTTCGATCTTGTGGTCGAAGATTGGTCCCCTGACGAGGCGAAGATTGCAATGGCTCAGCCGCGACATCTCTCAACTTCAGAAAACAGTATGTACCTCGAAGCGCTTTGCTCGTCTGATAGCGGGTTTCCAAGTCATCAAGAGAAAGCGACCATAAAATAAATAAAACAGTTGAGCTACTACAACGTGCATTTAAAATTGAATATCCGGGATCGATAGTGACGTTAAATTTGAAAAAAATGAATTACTTAGGACCTTAGCTCTTTTATAATAGAAAATTGAAGAACTCATTTCTAATATTAAATAACACGCGTTAAATCGAGTTCTTGAATTGTTTAGCGCATAATTACAACTATATATATGTTTCATAAATAATCAGGATTGTTAAATTAATCATTGCAAACCGCAATGTTGCGATCGCTAATTTAATAATCGAAGGAACCTTTTGTCTATGTTCAATGAACTCGAAGACGTGATCTTTTCAGAAGGACAATTCCACACAGACGAGTATGGAGTGGAGTTTGTCGACCACATCGAAAATGGGACATCAGGAGACTATGTGGTTTTGGTCTCTCGAGAACACTGGGACGGGGAATACCTTGAACTGTTCGCGCAGGTTCACTTCATAGCCCGCACAAAAACTGGGTTTTTCGCCATGCGCGTTCCTCTAGTCGAATCCTTCAGTGACTCTTTGGATGTAGAACACGGAGCGACCGAACAAAGTGAAATATATCACGTGAAACAGGAATTGCTGAATGTGATCGGCGATCTCGACGACTATCGAAAACGTCACGGGATACGGGCTGAACTCAATCACCCTTTCGTTATGGAAGACGATCCGTGGGACCATTTTCGCAGATGGCTTGATGTCGGCCGCGACGAAGTGTGAACCAAACGGCTTATCTGATCGAAAGTAGCCGAGTGCAGGCGCAATTTGCGGAAAGTTCAGTTCCTCGGCTTGGAGGATTTGCTCTGTTAATCTGGGATGCTCACCAGAAAGTCAGGCAATAGCCCAGACGAAGTTCAGACCTGTCGCAGTCCTCAGCCGCACTAAATCACTGCTGCATGATCGCCAGTGCTACAGCCGTGGCATGTGGACCATGGGTCCTATCCATCATGCGCCACGTCTGCCCATCGGCAAGCTCATCTGCGAGCCAAGAAAAGTCGGCAGCATGGAGCATTGCCAGTAAAACAGGCAGTTCGCCAGTCGAGAGGACACCTTCGATCCGCCGCGCTGCCTGTACCAAATGGCCAACATCTTGGTCATTCACTCGAATGAACTCCGACCTGAAGCTCTGCCAGCTATAGCATTGGGACATATCGAACCCGAGTTTTCGGCTCATGTGGATCACTGGGTCAAGTGCCCGCCATGCCTGGAAGCCAGCTGACCATAATTTTTCAGCGGTCATATCACCATCTCCACTTTCCCGTGCTCAGTGAAAACTCTAAAATGGCTCGGCGGCGCATTCTTGACGGCGGTCCATATCATCTTATCACCACTTCCCTATACCATTAAATACAAATCCACGATCCTATGTCTCGACAGCTGAAGAAAAGACGTTTGTGTGGCGTTTGTCAAGAAATAAAATAGGGTCTATATTTTGTATTACTATAAATATGCCAAGTCTTTCATTTTGAGTTATATGTTTGATTGAACGTTGCTTGATATATTCAATTCCGTAATTAATTGAATTCGGAGTCTTGAATTAATATTTAGGTCTTGTGAATGCAGGAAAAAATTGGGCTGCCTCGGGGGGGCACGATTGAGAACCTGGAGTGGATGAGGATAACCGCCAGCATCGGGTTGGCCCAAAGCACAGGCGAAAGTTTTGATCAGGTGTTTGAGCGTACCGAAGCAGCGCTCAATCAGGCGAAGGATAACGTCGCGACGGGCGCGACCATGTGCATTTCGCCGGCCGCGGAAAAGATTCAGTCGAACAGCAGTACCGATGCAAAATCAAAGCCTCACACGGCTAAGGGTACACTTTTACCACCCACTCCTTTTAACGCATCCACCCTCAGCGCCCCATTCGGCGCAATGTGTCGGTAAAGCGTTTGACGCGATACCCCGAGTTCTTTGCAAAGATCAGCGACAACAGTTTCAGGCTGCCCCATTGCGGCCTGAGCAAGCCGAATTTTCGCAGGCGTCATCGTGGCCTTGCGTCCACCAACTCGACCACGGGCGCGCGCAGACTGCAAACCTGCGATTGTTCTCTCTCGGATCAGTTCGCGCTCGAATTCCGCAAGCGAAGCAAAAATGCCGAACATCAATTTCCCTTGCGCCGACGAAGTGTCAATGGGGGTTTGTCCCGAAAGAACACGAAACCCCACACCCCGTTTTGACAAATCGTCAACTGTGGTCACCAGGTGGCGGAGATCACGTCCAAGTCGATCCAACTTCCATACGGTCAGTATGTCACCCGACCGCAGCGCCTTTATGCACGCATCCAAACCAGACCGGTCATCTCGTTTGCCAGACGCGAAGTCTTGATAGAGCATTTGCGGACTGACGCCTGCAGCAAGCAACGCATCTTTCTGCAAATCGAGAACTTGCGACCCGTCCGATTTCGAAACCCTCATATAACCAATCAATTCACCCATCGTCCCAGTCCTCTTCAAGCTGTCACGCAAACGGTCGTTTATGAGACTAAGGTTGGATCAGCTTTCCATCGGCCACAAGCTGTCACTATTTGCGTCACACTATCTGTGTGACGCAAACGCCTGCGCTCAGGACTCCAAAACGGACGCAAGCTATCACAAGATCGTCGCGGCCCTTTCAAGACGTTAGCAACGATATAAAACTGACCGGATTTGCCGGAAGGCATACACACATTCATAGTAGAAATGATCCATAGAAGCTTGCCAAAGGAATGAGAAAAAAGTCTATCTACTTCCATGACATCGCCGCGCACCAAATTTATCCGTTTACTAGACCGAGGATTCTATCCGGTTGAACTTCCGCCGCCGTTTAGAACCAGAAATTTCAGCCTCGTTGGAGATACCCTACCAGTTCCTGCCAACTATTCCGGGAGTACGACTTTTTTCGATGGTGCGACTTTTCGTGGGCCCCTTCGTACCTTCGGCGTGATCAATCCCGCAAGTTATTTACTTTTAAGCCGATTTATTGCTGATAACTGGGGGGAAATATCTCGAGTTTACCGCCTTAGCGCGTGCTCGGGAGCACGACCGACATTTCCGAATTTAGCAGCCGAAGGTCGAGCTATTAAGGCCGCTTCACTAGCAACCAAGCGTCTTAGTCAACGCCACCTTGCAAGCGTCTACCCAGTGATCCTCAGCCTCGATATTAATCGATTTTACGGGTCAATCTATACGCATTCAATCCCATGGGCCGCACTAGGGAAGCAGGAGGCCAAGCACAGGTATCGCGCTCATACGCTCTCGGCTCATTGGAGCGATAGGTTGGACACTTTGGTTCGAAACTGCAATCAGAGGCAGACGATTGGCATTCCAATAGGGCCGGACACATCTCGGATTCTTTCCGAGCTTATCCTGTCCCGAATTGACTCAGAAATAACTTCGACTGGGACTGGATTAGGTACGCCTCAAACATACCACAACATAGATGACTACCAGATTGGCGTGTACAGACTGAATGACGCTGAAAACGCACAAAGTAACTTTGTGCGAGCAATTAGCCGCTACGAGTTGCGACTGAACGATTTTAAGACATCCGTTGATCACGGATTAGATTTCGCGCCATCAAATTTTCAGCGAAATTTCGATGTACTACAAACTCAAAATGGACAAAATTTCGTCGAACATTTTTTTGAAATTCTTTACTCACAGATTCCCCAGCATCCAAATAGCAACGTTGTAGGCTATGCGCTTAAACGCTTTGCAAGACCGCTTGCGCGAAATCGTGAGAAGGATTTGGTTCGCGAATATCTCCAGCGGCTGATATTTGCGGCTCCGCAACAGGTGCGCTGGATTCTGCCGCTGCTCCTGGGAATATACCGTCAAAAAGGAGTGAATGCTGAAATTCGCCGTTTGATCTGTTGGGGTATTGAGACATGCGCCCGTCGCAATGATGTAGGTAGCCTACTCTGGTTTCTCTATGCTGCAATTTTCTTAGAAATTCAGCTCACCAGCGCCGTCTGTGGTCAATGTCTGGGGATGTCGAATGAAATAGTAGACTTGATGATGTTCCATGGAAGGCATGCGGGCTTGTTCTCGTTCCGCGTGACCGATTTGCGTCAACGTTATGCGGATAGCAATTTTACGTCACCTGCTTGGTTGCCACTTTATGAGATTGGAAGGAGGGGATGGGATAGTTCTGCGGCGTTCAACAAGATAGGCGGAGCTGACGATATAGTCGGTCTGTATGCGCATCTGAATGCAAACGATGTTCAATTCTATAATACTGAACAAGGAAGTTTTCGGCTCGACATGTTCAAAAACTGGAATTTGTCACAAGAGGATTTCGAACAAGAAGAGCAAGGTTTGCCAGAATATGACAATTTTGATTTTGAAGATCATTGGGGTGACTACGAATAAATTTGGAACAAGTGACAGTAGCGGGTAATGGCAGCTGAATTTGCTAAGCGAACGTCCGCTCTTCATCGACAAATGAAGGCATAAAACATGCGCAGCACAGCAAACTCTGACCTTCAAATTGAATGAGAAATCGGCGGCAGTCGGTACCGCGTCCAAGGCCGCTCCTGCGGCTACCGTATTAACCCATTTCTCATGCGCGAATTCCCGCCCTGCCGCTAATGCGTCGCTATGCTCATGGCTCCTATATGCTCTCCCCAATAAAACCCAAGGGCCTTCCCAGAAATTGATTTTGGGACGGCATGAGCAACCCAGGATTTCAGCGCGTCCGATGGACACATGAAAATCCCAGTGCAATACAGGAACCATCAATTCCCGCATTTCGAGAGATTCTATGTCCAGTGCCCTCAGAGACCTTTTCGACCGTTACCGCACTCATTCGAGGGGTGAGCGAGAGAAAGGGACTTATTTCGAGAACTGGGCCAAGGTCTTTTTTGAAAATGATCCGCAATACACGCAGCGATTCGACAAAGTCTGGACATTCAGCGAATGGGCCGCTGAAAGAGGCGTCAGCGGTCAGGACACAGGAATCGATCTTGTAGCTCGCGTTCGCGACGATGGTGGTTTTTGCGCCATTCAGTGTAAATTCTACAGAGAAGGCCATCGTATCCAGAAGGGCGACATCGACTCCTTCTTCACGGAATCGGGCAAAAAGCCCTTTACCGAACGCCTGATCATCGACACCACCAACGCAGCCTGGAGCGAACACGCTGAAGCAGCGCTTCGCGACCAGAACATTGGCACCCTGCGCATCGGCATGTCCGATATCGAACAAAGCCCGATCGATTGGAGCGCATACATCAGGGACGACAAGGTTGTCCTTGCCAGCAAGAAGGAACTTCGCCCGCATCAGCGGGAGGCCGTTGAGGCGGTTCGGGAAGGCTTCACCAAGGCCGATCGCGGCAAGCTTATTATGGCTTGTGGCACGGGCAAGACGTTCACGTCACTGAAGATCGCTGAAGACCTCGCAGGTGTAGGAAAGATGGTTCTCTATCTCGTTCCCTCGCTTGCGTTGATGTCCCAGTCGGTCCGTGAATGGTCCATCGACACGGAAACCCCGCTGCGCTCATTCGCAGTCTGTTCGGACGTCCAGGTCGGCAAACGCAAGAGCGGAGATGACCTCGCTGACATTGATATTCATGACCTCGCTTATCCGGCGACTACCGACGCCAGAACGCTGGCGAGCAAGATCACCGCCCATCCCGATCTCAGGATGACGGTCGTCTTCTCCACTTACCAGTCAATCCAGACGATATCCGATGCCCAGAAAAAGTTTGGGCTGCCTGAATTTGATTTGATCATCTGCGATGAGGCGCACAGGACGACCGGCGCGAAATTCGAAGACGAGGAAGAATCCAACTTCATCAAGGTTCACAGTCAGGACTTCATCAAGGGCAACCATCGACTTTACATGACCGCGACGCCGCGCATCTACGGCGATGGCGTTAAGACCAAGGCTGCCGAGTCGTCCGTTGAACTTTGCTCCATGGATGACCCCGATCTCTATGGCGAGGTCTTTTTCCAGCGTGGTTTTTCGTGGGCCGTCCAGAACGGCTTGCTCACCGATTACAAGGTGATTGTGCTGGCTGTGGATGAGGCCGTCGTCTCTGCTGGCGTTCAGCACCGCCTGGCCGACGCCAACAGCGAGTTGCTGCTTGACGACGCCACCAAAATCATTGGCTGCTACAAGGCCCTGACAAAGGCTGACCTGAAACAAGACGTCACGGCCGATCCGCTGCCTATGAAGCGGGCTTTGGCCTTCTGCCGCGACATCAAGAGTTCGAAGCTGATCACCAACGAGTTCACCAAGGTCATCGATGAATATCTCGACAGCGCTAATATCATGGATGGCGATCCCGCCGATAAATACAGACTCCATTGCGAATGGGATCACGTGGATGGAACCTTCAATGCCAAGACGCGCACCAATCTCCTGCAATGGCTAAAGGAAGACACTGACGGCGACACCTGTCGTATTCTCAGCAACGCGCGCTGCCTATCCGAGGGGGTCGATGTGCCCGCCCTGGACGCCATAATGTTCCTGCATCCGCGCAAATCCCAGATTGACGTTGTCCAGTCCGTCGGTCGCGTCATGCGGCGCGCTCCAGGCAAAAAGATGGGGTACGTCATTCTCCCTGTCGGCATTCCCGCAGGGGTCGCGCCTGAGGAGGCGCTTAACAACAACGAGAAATACAAGGTTGTCTGGCAAATCCTCAACGCCCTTCGCGCTCATGACGACCGCTTTGACGCCACCATCAACAAGATGGAACTGGGGGGCGATGTTTCGGGACAAATCGAGATTATCGCAGTCAGCAATGACCTCCCGAACAGAAACAAGGCCGACGCTACTGGGCTTGGGCTTGGTCAAGGCAGCGATGCCCAGAGCGATGAAGACCTCAACGGACAGACAATATCCGAACCAGTTCAACGGGCGTTCTTCTTTGATGAAATCTCATCCGCCATCATGGCCAAGATCGTCAAGAAATGCGGACGTCGCTCCTATTGGGAGGACTGGGCAACCGATATCGGAAAGGTCGCCCAAACCCACATCACACGCATCAAGGCGCTGGTGGAGATCGCAGGCAGCTCCGAGCGTAAGGCGTTTGACGGCTTCCTTGAAGAGCTTCGCGACGACCTGAACGACAGCATCACCGAAGATGAAGCCATCGAGATGCTGGCGCAGCACATTATCACCAAGCCAGTCTTCGAGGCTTTGTTCGAGGGGTATAACTTCACCAAGGAAAACCCCGTTTCCCGTGCCATGCAGGGCGTGTTGGACGCGCTGGACGAACACCACCTGGAAAAAGAATCCGTCAGTCTCCAGAAATTCTATGCGGACGTCAAAATGCGCGCATCTGGAATCGACAACGCCGAGGGCAAGCAGAAGATTGTTGTCGAGCTATATGACAAGTTCTTCCGCAATGCCTTCCCGAAAATGACGGAAAAGCTGGGCATAGTTTACACGCCAGTCGAGGTCGTGGATTTTATCATTCATTCTGTCAATGACGTCCTGAAATCGGAGTTTGGCCAGACAGTCGGCAGCAGGGGCGTCCATATTCTCGATCCCTTCACAGGCACGGGCACCTTTATTACCCGCCTGCTCCAATCCGGCCTGATCAAGCCCGAGGAATTGGAGCACAAATATGCCCATGAAATTCACGCAAATGAGATCGTATTACTGGCCTATTACATTGCAGCGATTAACATCGAGGCAGTCTATCATTCGCTCTCAGGAGGAGACTACAAACCATTCGAGGGCATTTGTCTCACTGACACCTTCCAGCTTTACGAAAAGGATGACCTCGTAAGCAAACTGATGGTCGACAACTCATCCAGGCGTCAGCGTCAAAAGGATTTGGACATCCGCGTTATCGTGGGCAATCCGCCCTATTCAGCCGGGCAGACCAGCGCGAACGACAACAACGCCAATATCGAATATCCAAGCCTTGATGCGCGCATTCGGGAAACTTACGCCGCACATTCGAGCGCTACACTCAAGAACTCTCTGTATGACAGCTATATCCGAGCGATCCGCTGGGGCAGCGATCGCCTTGGGGACGCAGGCATCATGGCCTATGTCAGCAATGCAGGCTGGATTGATGGCAATGCCACCGATGGGCTGCGTAAATGCCTGGCGGAGGAGTTTGCTAGTATTTTCATCTTTCATTTGCGCGGCAACCAACGCACCTCTGGCGAACTTTCCAAAAAGGAAGGTGGCAAAATTTTCGGCTCAGGGAGTCGCGCGCCGATAGCCATAACCCTGTTTGTGAAAAACCCGAACGCCAAGGAGCGCGGGAAAATCAGATTCCATGACATCGGTGACTATCTTACACGAAATGAAAAACTCGCGAAGATTAAGTCCTTCAGCAGCACTGAAGGCATCAACGAGGGCGCAGGTTGGAGAGGAATCAAGCCGAATGAGCGAAACGATTGGCTCAATCAGAGAGACACTGCCTTTGAAAAATTCATCGCCATTGGCGACAAGAAAAATAGAAATCCAGCATTGTTCGCCAACTACACGCGAGGCTTACAAACGGGACGCGATGTCTGGTGTTACAATTTTTCTGCAGGGGTAGTGAGGAAGAATATGAAAAGCATGATCGCCTTTTACAATGCTGAGGTCGAAAGATTCGATGCTGCCTACAAAGGCGAAGATCAAAGAGTTCGAGAAGCGGGAGTCGAAAAATTCATAGCTACTGACCCAAATAAGATAAGTTGGACCAGAGGATTGAAGCAGGCGCTGGTCAGAAACACAAAATTCAACTTTAATGAAGACCGAGTGCTGGTAAGTTTTTATCGACCATTTACAAAGCAATTATTATATTTTGATAAAGATTTTAACGAAATGATTCTTCAGATGCCGCGTCTTTTTCCAAGCGTCGCATCCGAAAACCGAATGATCATGATTAAAGGGAATTGGCGTGGCAATGGTCAGTTGGCTCTAATGACAAATTCCCCCTCGTCCGATCAGCCGGACGGCGGCGCTCAGTGCTTTCCTCTTCATATTTATCAAACGCCATCCGCAATAAAGGCTCCCTCAAATAACCAACACAGCCTCTTCGACACAGGCTCCGATGGAGTAGGACCTAAGCGTCTAAATGCGATCAGCGATGAAGGGTTGCAGCACTTGCAAACTGAATTGCCGAACGAAATAATTATAAAGGAAGACGTTTTTTATTATGTGTATGGCATTTTGCATTCTGAGGAATACCGAGCGCGCTATGCCGATAATCTTTCCAGAGAACTCCCGCGCATTCCATGCGTAAATAAGTCGGGAGACTTCTGGGCATTCGTGCAGGCAGGCCGTGCGTTGGGCGAGCTTCACGTCAATTACGAAGACGTCGCGCCTTACCCAGTCACCTACAGACAAGGCAGCCTTTCACTGGCCACAATCAAAGACCCCGAGAGCTTCTATCGCGTCGAGAAGATGAAGTTCGGCGGGAAGCGTCCGAATCTCGACAAGACAACTGTCATCTACAACAGCAATATCACCATGACCGACATTCCGCTGGAAGCCTATGACTACGTCGTCAATGGCAAGCCTGCGCTCGAATGGGTCATGGAACGCCAGTGTGTGAAGACCGACAAGGACAGCGGCATCGTCAACGACGCCAACCGCTATGCCATCGAAACCGTGGGTGATCCCGCCTACCCGCTGAAGCTTTTCCAGCGGGTCATCACCGTCAGCCTTGAAACTATGAAGATAGTTCGGAGTCTGCCGAAGCTGGAAATATAAACGTAACCGGGAATTGGCTGCCTTTCCAATTCCAAAACCAAAATCTGGGGGTGGGGAAAATGACAAATCAAAAGCTGGTCTTTATCAATGTGGGGTGGATGGTCCATTACAAGGGACCAGATGGCGACAAGGCTGAGGGCAACTTTCGATTTCTGAAGACCAACGCAACAGCACATGAATCCTGGAATTTTGAAGACCTCAAGGGGAAGCTCTACGGCTACGTACCCAGGTCCGCTAAGGTGAACATAAGAAAGCTGGGAGCGAAGGCGAAGGACGACGTTGCGACCGACGTCACTGTGGTTTGGATTTCACGCAATCCGCGCACAAAAAAGACAACGATCATCGGATGGTACAAAGGGGCCACGATTCACCGTGAGGCGAAGCATCTGCAACTGGAGCGCGCTCCAGGAAAAACCGTCGGCTACCAGATAGAGGCAGCCACAAACAATGGACTTCTCCTGCCTGTAGACGCTCGTCAATTTCTCATCCCCACGGCAAAAGAACCCGGCAATCTGGGCATGAGTCCAATTTGGTACGGAAAAGACGGGGCCTTTAACGATGCCGTTATGGCCTACGTCATTGGCGGCCGAAAATCCACAGGTCGAGGCAAATCACCGCGGCAGACAGACCCAGAACTACGTAGGAAGATCGAACAGGCAGCAGTGGACCATGCCATAGCATATTTCACATCCTCCGCTGGCGGCTCTCGGCGCGTTGAATCGGTAGAGCGCGACGGCGCAGGCTGGGACCTAGAGGCGTTTTCTGACACCGATGAGACATTGAAAATCGAGGTGAAGGGACTTTCGGGCAAAGAACTCGTGGTCGAACTCACGCCAAATGAATATGCGAAGATGCAATCGACCGAGCACCGAATGAACTACATCATTTACATCCTGTCCGAGGCACTTACGAAAAATGCTCAGTCTCATATTTTTCGGCACGATGCGTTGCTATCAAAAGCCAAAAACCTAGTCTGGATAAACGATTCAGGGCAGACCTTGAATATCAAAGAACTGGTGGCGGCTCGACTATCCGTTAATTGACGCGAAGGAGGTCGAATATTTGACCGAGGATACTTCGTTGGAAGAACTCAAGGAACAACTGCGTCAGAGACCACTGAGGATTGGGGTCTCCACGCGCGCCCTATTTGATCTCGAAGAGGAACACGGCGTCTTTGTTGAGGAAGGCGTTGAAGCTTATGCCCGAATGCAGCTGGAGCGCGAAACGATACCCATCGGCAAAGGTGCGGGTTTCGAGGTTATAGAACGGCTTCTGAAATTAAACGAGCCAGCCCAAAAGCCATACGTCCAGGTTGTCCTTCTGTCCAAGAATTCGCCCGATCTTTCATTGCGCGCGTTCCACTCCATCAAGGATTATGGGCTGGCCGTCATCACGGGAAGCTTCACCAGCGGAGCATCATTAGGCCCTTTCATTCCAGCTTGGGAAATCGACCTCTTTCTTTCAAACGATGGCACAGATGTCCAAGCTGCTGTTAATGCGAAGGCAGCAGCAGCGAAGCTTGGCCCTGTGTCCACAACATGGGAATGCCACACTAGCGATGAAGTCCGCATCGCGTTCGACGGGGACGCCGTCGTGTTCAGCGCCGAGTCCGATGAAATCTACAAGGCTCAAGGACTGGAAGCGTTCCGCCGACACGAGCAGGAAAACGCCCTGAAACCGATGGAGGGCGGCCCGTTTGGCGAGTTTTTGAAAAAGCTTTCAATCCTTCGGGCCATCTATTTGGGGGATGACGGGGTCAGCAAGGTGCGTATCGGAATTGTCACCGCCCGCGACAGCGAAGCCCATGCACGCGTGATCCATACCTTGAGGGCGTGGGGAACACCGGCCGACGAGGCCCATTTCGTCGGCACATGGCCAAAGGCCCCGATCCTCAAGGCCTTTGGCGCACATATCTTCTTCGATGATCAGGAAAAGCATGTGCTGGGTGCCGCTGGCGTCGTTCCGTCAGGCCATGTTCCAGGGCCGCATGATCCAGACAAGCCAATTATTCCGGGTGGATGACGTTGCAACGCAGAGGGAATCAGATAGCCTAGTTCAACCTGAAGGGGAGGAATAAGAATTGGCATTTACAAATAAGGACGCATCCATTGTTCTGGGTATGGTCGGACGAGGAGATAAGCGCCACGACATCGCGGCATGGTTCGGTGAAAATCAAGCGCGGATTGCCGAGATTGAACAAGGTCAATATGGTAATTTGCAAGCTGCGCCGGAAATCGATCTGCCGCCGAAGGGCGCACCTGGACCAAAGGGCCGACGGCTAAGAAGCAGGGCGATCAAAGCAGTTGAGGCACTTGAACAAAACGACGCGGCCGCTGCGCTGAAGATTCTCAAGGATGCCTTGGCCGATTTCGCTAAGAACCAAGCCTAAAGATAGTCACCAGGCCGCTCTAACGACCTTCTGCAGGGCGGAATCCATGCCAATCGCGGAGAGCTAGGAGCGGCTTCTTTGTTCCACACGAACCATGCATATCCAGTGGCTGTCGATGCCTTCTGATCAACGCGCCCCCGTACCATTGGAACCCGCTCAGAAAACTGCGCGAAAATGGAAGGCGGATTGCTCCGAAATATCGCCTCGTAGCGCCCTATGCTTTCAAGAAACACGGTTCTCGCCAAAATCGCCACACCGCAACGCGCAACCGTCATTGCGCGCAGCACAAACTCTTCCGCAAGTCGGAACGGAGGGTTTGTTATGACCCAGTCGTGTGATCGGGCCTCGTAGGGGAACGTAAGGAAGTCTCTGATTTCCCCATACCCATATGAGTAGGCGTCGGCGGAATCCACCACCTCAAAGTACTCCGACAGCGGGCGGGACATGTATCCGCGACCACAAGCGGGCTCGAGGCATGTCAGAGTTCGAGCATCTTCAGCTCCTATGACATGTTCAATCAAAGACCTCGTCGCCCATGGGGGCGTTGGGAAATCATCAGGACTATCTGCTGGCTCATTCCGCTGAGCCATAACCGCGTGTGAAGTATTTTGCATCCGTCCTTCTAGGCTCCTATTTCAGATAAGGGAATCTTCTTTTTCTGTTCCGCTGCATCTTCTCAAACATTCATAGTCGCTCGGCATGGCGTGAAGCTGGTCGTTAAGAAGAGCATAAGTTGCCGCCGGCGATTTCCTGGTCGACAATTCCAATGTGGACACAGCGTTTCGAGTGACTTCGGTTGCCAGCCATGCGCGTGTGCCCACACGCGCAGCAGGCCAAGGGGCTAACCCCTGTGGAACCCCAAGAGAAAGGTGACCGGATGAAAGAGAAATCCATACGCTTCAGAGTCTCCAACGATGAGAAGGCCAAAATCGAAGACTTCGCCCTCCTAACAGGAAGGCCGATGTCCGAAATTCTGCGCTTGGCAGTGGTTGACGCAATGCGTGGTGATGTCCCAGGCACAGAGGCACGTCGGATTTGGGCCGACGTCAGACGATACAGCAATGCCCTCCTGCACGTGATTGATACGCGCCCTATCAACATTCTCCACCTCCGCGCAGCCTGTACCAATCTCCGCAATGCAGCGCAGCAGTTGGTGCAATGACGGTGATCATCAAATCACTCCGCATTCGATCGAAGTCTGGAATTAGTCGGATCATTCGGCACCTGCAAAACGGAGATGAAAACGAACAGGTCGCGTTTCTCCGTGGTACCCCCGCGGACATCAGAGACATGCAGCGCGACGCTATGGCTAGGAGTACGACATATTCAGTGCGCCATTGGATCATAGCGCCCCACGAGGCCACGACACGCCCGCAGATTCGGTACGTGCTGATGATGTTGGCCAAGGAGTTTGGATTCGACGCTGATCGTGCTGTCGTTGTTGAGCATTGCAAGAAACGTGCAACGGCAGACGCTGCGGACGTTCATTGGCACGTGCTGGTCGGCGAGATCGATCCCGCTACCGGGCGCGTCCTAAGAACGTCCTTTGATCGCATTATTCATGAACTCGTCGCTCGGGTGAGTGAGTACAAATTCGGCCACGCTTTCGTGCAGGGCAAGCACACCAAAACGGTCATCAGAGGACTGCGCAAACGGAAACTTGGCTGCATTGCCGACAGGCTCGAAACGCTGGTCGGCACAGAGACGACAGTTCCCTTGGAAGCCTTCACTCACGCGCAGCATCAAGAAAAAAAACGGCTCGGCCTAGACTTGCCCGCATTGCGCCAAGCCGTAAAGACCGCCACCGACACCGCCACATCAAGGGCTGATCTCGTGGAGAAACTGGCAGCATCTGGGATGACGGTGATGGTTGGCGAAAAGCCAAACACATGGATTGTCAGAGATGACCAAAACAATCTCATCGGCGCTTTACATCGACTGGCGTCGAAACGAAAATCCGAAATAAACCAACTACTGACAGAAACGCCAGCGGTGGAAGCGGAGCCGATCACAGCGCCACCTCTTGTTCCAGACTTCACGTCTTTTCAGGAATCCGAGACCTCTTTCCAGCGGGCTGAAAACAGCAGTTCACGGTCAGAATTACTCGACCAGCTTAGGAGACTAGGCCGTGGACTCATAATGGCGCAGACGTAGCCTGATGCAAGCGAGCTTGGCCATTGCGAGGAAGGTTGAGCCGAGCTTGTCGTATCGCGTGGCTATGCG
>JGI25319J35699_1000338_pt1 | contig 30719 bp, 30 predicted proteins | sample AutmiccommuBRH17_FD_35699 | JGI IMG/M metagenome (IMG submission 35699) | reverse complement strand
AAATTTTGGAGAGTGTACCTTACACGAAAGGGTTTGTCCAGTTTTAAACGTAAGTTGATGAATTTGTATCAGAAAAAAAGTAGAGGAAATTCTCCCTGGGATATGCAGTACTATGACAAGCTTTTCGGGATCTTTCAACGATTGCACACTGCCGAAGAAATCGAGGGCACGGGGATAGGACTTGCCAATGTGGAGCGAATTGNCAAGCGCCATGGAGGACGGATCTGGGCGGAAGCAAAGGTCAATGAAGGGGCGGTCTTTTACCTCTCTTTGCCGAAGGAGAAAGTAAAGGAATGAAGGAACATGGATAGCGCCAAGCGAATACTTATAGCCGAAGACGAGGAAGCCGATGTGCTGCTGATGCAGATTGCCTTGGAAGAGTATGGCCTGGCAGCTGAATGCGCAGTGGTGCACGACGGACAGGAGGCCCTCGATTACCTCCACTGCCGTGGGGCGCATGCCGACAGACCACGTGGGAATCCGGAACTTATGCTGCTTGATTTGAAGCTGCCCAAGGTGAGTGGACTGCAGGTGCTGCGGGAGATGAGGACTGACGGACAGTTCGGTTCGGTCTCGGTTGTGATCTTTTCATCCTCTCTCGATGAAAAAGACAAAGCAGAGGCTTTTTCCTCCGGGGCAAACGATTTCATGGTAAAGCCCATGAATTTCGATACATTCCGGATGACTATCAAGCAAGTAATATCCACCTATATCCTTTCCGGTGGCGGTATTTTCAATACCTAACGACAGGGAGATCGGCATGATAAACACTCGCAAGACCAGTTCTCATGATGCATTCGACCTTGCCCGTTTCACAGAAGCCCAGGAAGACATATATGACCGGGCCGTATCGGAGTTAAAAAACGGTCGGAAGCGAAGCCACTGGATGTGGTTCATTTTCCCCCAGATCGATGGCCTGGGGCAAAGTGCAACTACAAAGCGCTATGCTATAAAAAGCATGGAAGAGGCTCGGGAATACCTGGAACATCCCATTCTTGGGGCAAGGCTGTTGGAAAGTGCGAAAATCCTTTTAGGCATTGAAGGGCGTTCGGCGTCTGAAATTTTCGGCTCTCCCGATGATGTGAAGTTGAGATCGTCCATGACCCTTTTTGCTGCAATTTCAGGGCCGGACTCCGTGTTTGGCCTTGTCCTCGACAAGTTCTACAGTGGTCAGAGAGACCTTAAAACACAGAACATCCTGGAAACAATGAACAAGGGCGCAGGAATATAAGTTCGGAAGAAACGAAAAAAAAATCGATTTACTGCCGACGAACGGCAGCATGTTTCATCGGTCGCTCGCTTAGTTGTAAATGCGGGTACGCTCCTCAATGCTCAAGCAGTCGGCAAGATCTTCAACCCAGGAAGAACTCTTGCTTCTGCTGATCACAAAACACAGTCTTCCACCGGTTACCGGTTTCTCCCTGGTGGTCGGCCTCTCCATGATGACTGGACTTTCACAGATGGCAGGCGGCACAGGCTCTTGCCGATTACCACATCGACCCTGTTTATTCAGCGAATAATTAATAAAGCATCTGATGAGGTTCAATGCGTCATCCAACTCTAATTCGTCATCCATCATATTCTTTACCCCCGGAAAAGATTAAGGGGTCACTATAGTTAATATGAAATAAAGAGTAAATAGGCGATGGTACTGAAAATTATATAGGTATACATACCAATGAATAAAGGAGATCCGTCCCTGGCACGATAGATCGGGAAGTGGGGGAATAGTAATTTTTACTGAAGATATCACCGCACGCAAAGGGATCGAAAAGCAGCTTCAGACTCTGAATGATCAATTGGAACAACGAGTTGAGCAACGGACGTTTGAGCTGCGGGAGACACAATCGCAATACCTGCACGCCCTCTGCTGTACTTCTCATAATACAGTGAGATGTGAACCAAAGATATTCGATTGTGGTTGCGCCCGGAATTTTAAGAGAGGAAACACTTTCGAAAGTGTTTATTTTTGCGTGATTTTAGGGTATGAATCTTGATTTTTATGACAAGGCATATCCGCAAACGGATTTTTAAGTTGTATTTGATGCATGAGGATGGGAGAAAAGGACATGAGTGACTCATCAATTTTATTGGTGGACGACGAGAGCGTCATCCTGCAAATCTTATCCAGGGAGCTGAGAGCAGAGCATTATAAAGTCACTGCCGTATCCAGCGGCAGTGACGCGATCAGAGAACTGCAGACGGCCCAATACGACTTGGTGATCTCCGACCTTATGATGGAAGGGATCGATGGGTTTGGCGTACTCAAGGCTGTAAAAAAAATGACGCCGTTGACCAGGATCATTATCCTCACCGGTTACGGGGACTTAAAATCAGCGATCGACGCTTTGCGGCTCGGGGCAGACGATTTCCTCGTCAAACCCTGTGAAATTGAAGAGCTCGTCTTCAGGATCAGGCTCAGTCTTGAAAAGCGAAATTTGCTGCAATTGCTGATGGAAAAGACACTGAAGCTGGAGGAAGAAATAGCCCGATGCCGTCTCCTCGAAGAACAACTGCTTAAAAAGTGATATGAGATTATTGTAACTGCCTTTGGTTCCGGATGTGGTTGACCATTTCACGAGTTGTGATCCAGTATTTCCCTGATTCTGTAAGTAAGCTCCTTCTTGGTGAACGGTTTCTGGAGGAAATTGACCCCCTCGTCCAGGAATCCGCGGCTGATGATGATATCGCTGGTGTAGCCGGACATGTAGAGCACTTTCATGCCCGGATTTTCCCGCACCGCTTGCTCATACAGTTCCTTCCCGTTCATTCCGGGCATGACCACATCGGCGAGAAGCAGCTGCACCTGACCTTTATGCGACGCCAGTGCCCTCAGCGCTTCTTCGCCGTTTTCCGCCATAATAATAGTGTAGCCATGTTGCTTGAGGATTGTCTTGGTGAGATTACGCACTTGCTCGCTGTCCTCAACCAGGAGAATGGTCTCGGTGCTTGCAAGGTCGGTAGTCATTCCGTTGTTTTCCGCTTCGACCGGGGTTTCTTCTCCAACAGGGAGATAAATTATAAACGTTGTCCCTTCGTCCGGTTTGCTGTTGAGCCGGATGCTGCCGCCGTGCTGTTTGACGATGCCAAAAATCGTGGCCAGGCCAAGGCCGGTCCCCTGCTGGCCTTTGGTGGAGAAAAACGGCTCGAAAATATGATCGCGGCCCTCCTGGTCCATCCCATGGCCCGTGTCGCTGACTGCCAGCATGACGTACAGTCCCGGGGCCACGTCCAGAGGTATTCCGGGATATTCTCCGTCCAGCACCGCTAAGGCTGTTTCAATGGTGAGTCGGCCGCCGTGGGGCATCGCATCGGCGGCATTGACCGCCAGGTTCATGACGATCTGTTCGATCTGTCCGGCATCGGCCATGACAGGCCGGATATCCGGGGACAAGATCATCCTGATTTCGATGTCTTCAGGAATAGTGCGCCGCAGCAGTTTTGAGAATCTTTCAATCGCTTCATTTATATTCAACGACTTGAAGTCCAGGATCTGCTTGCGGCTGAAGGCCAGAAGCTGGCGTACCAGATCCCGGGCGTGAANCCCTGCGCGGAGGATTTCGCTCGTGAACTGTTTCTGTTTCTCGGTGAGGCTCGGATCCAGCGTGAGTATTTCGCTGTAGCCGATGATGGGGGAGAGCAGGTTGTTGAAGTCATGGGCTACGCCTCCGGCCAGCCTGCCGATGGCTTCTATCTTCTGAGCCTGGTGAAGCTGGTACTCCAACTGGCGCTGCTGTTCTTCCGCATGCTTTCGCGCAGTGATCTCCTCGTGCAGACGCTTATTCAGTTCGGAAAGCTCGTCCCGTTGATTCTCGGCCCGGTTTCGCGCCGATATCTCGGTGCGTAGCTGGATCTCGGCAATAACCGCTGCGGCCAGATCCTGAACGACTGCGACTTCCTGCTTGCTCCATTGCCGAGGCTTCGAATCGATGACACAGAATGAGCCCAAAACGTAGCCATCGGAGGTAATGAGGGGAATACCCAGATAGGCAATCACCTGCAGATCCCAAATTGCAGGGCAATCCTTGAAGAGCGGGTGAACCCTGGCATCCTCGATGATCAGGGGCTGGCCGGCAATCCGGTTATACTTGCAGAAGGAATGAGAGAGGGGGCTTTCCCGGCGGGAACACCATGGCTCAGGCAGGCCGATGCAACTCTTGAAGAACTGGCGATCGGCATCGATAAGCGTGACCAGCGCGACCGGTGCGTTTACGAAACTTACCGCCAGCCGGGAAAGCCGGTCGAAAGCCTCTTCGGTGGGTGTATCGAGCAAAGCGGTGTTACGGAGCGCGGCGAGCCGGGCGGGGTCGCTTACGTGGGTGGAAAGGTCACTGGCGTCCATGGCTGATTCTCCAGGTGAGAAGGGTCCATATACGGGTTGACGGCATATCACCCGAACATCCGGATCAGAAGTGATAACAACTCAGCCTATCAGAATGACGCAGTTATATCCATAAGATTTTTTCCTTTTGCTGCAAGGATGTAAAGAGGATTTATTGTGCCAGGGGGGAAGGTCAGGTTGTCGACGCCTTTGGCTTTGCCGGGGGAGCAGGTGGCGGAAAAGAGCCGGCATCCCTGCGTTGTCATGAATCCGTATCCGTCTGCATGATCTCCGCGCACATCCCCTGCCATTGGGCCCCCTTTTCCAGCAGGCCAAGCTTTTCCAGCGCCGGGAAATACAATTCCTCGTTTCGGCCGATTATCTCTTCAGGATTGCAGCGGTAATACAGGATGTTGGCAACATGGACGGCCAGGGCCGGGGTGAACGCGTCGGTCGGATACCGGTCCAGGGCGGGATGAAATCCAATACCTTCGATAATAGGTTGGGTAAATCCCCACAGGCCGATAAGGTAGGCACCCACGGCAGCCTGGCCGACGCCGAAAACCTTTTGCTCCGCCTCAGGCAGGGTGATGTTCTCCTCCCTGGCCAGGTCGATCACCTGCCGGTACTTGTCAGGGAGATGGGAAACAAGAACCAGTTTCCCGATATCGTGGAGGATTCCGGAAAGAAAAGCATTGCTGAGGAGATCCTTGTCTTTGCTCTCCCCGGCGGCAATCGCCTTGGCAATCTTGCCGACGGTGAGACTGTGCGACCAGAGCGTCTCGACCGGGAAAATATCCTTGGGAATCTTGATCTGGGTGAAAATCTCCAGGCCGAGAACCAGCGCCTTTATGGTATCCAGACCCAGCAACGATACCGCTCTGGCCGGACTTTCAACTTTGGTGTAGATCCCGAAAAAAGCAGAGTTGACCAATTGCAGGATCTTGGCACTCATGGCGATATCCCGCTCGATGATCTTGCCGATTTCGGCTATTTCCACATCGGGCGTAGCAAGGGCCTTTTGCAGTCGGGCATAGGTGGTCGGCAGGGTCGGCAGGGAGCCGATCTGTGAGATGAGATCCTTCAGGCTGCCGTCTGAAAGTATATCCTGCAGCGCCCCGGCCTGGACCAGAACAGTCTTCAGGCGGTCCGGCGAGCAGGGTTTCGCCAGGAACTGATGGACAACGCCGACGGTGCTCAGGATGGAAGTTTCGTCCGCCTGACCGGTCAGCATGATCCTGATGGTATGGGGATACTTTTCCTTGATGGTTTTCAGCAGTTCGGCGCCATCCATGCCGGGCATGCGCATATCGGTGACAACCACATCGAACCGGTGGCCGGCCATCAACTCCAGGGCTTCACTGCCGCTCCCGGCAAACTGCATGTCAAATTCATTGCGTAAAGACCTCAGCATCCGCCGCAGGCCATCGAGAATGTTCGGCTCGTCATCGACAAAGAGTACTTTTTTGTTGTTCATCGTTATTTTCTCCTCGTTCAACCTTCGCTTGGTGTTTCGGCCCAGGATACAACCACCGAAACCCCCATCCGGTCGAGGTATCTCAAGTGCTTGCAGCAGTTTCCGGTAAATCGGGCGTGATAGGCAGACGCAGTGTGAAAACCGTGCCCATATTTACTTCTGAAGCACAATTGATCGTTCCCCCGTGTTTTTTCACAACGACATCATGAGCAATAGCCAAACCCTGTCCCGTCCCCTTGCCGACCAGTTTGGTAGTGTAGAAAGGGTCGAAGATGCGGGGGAGAATGTTCTCGGGAATACCGCTGCCGGTGTCTTCTATGCAGATTTCGACATACTCCCGATCTTGACGGGTGGATATGCTAATTGTGCCCCTTTCCTGGTTGCCATGGGATTTTTCGGTAACGGCATGGGCGGCATTGACCAGGATGTTGAGAAAAACCTGGCCCATTTCATCGGCAAGACAAAAAACCCGCGGCAGATCCGGAGCAAGGTTTTTTACGATCTCGGCGTTATATTTCCATTCATTCCGGGCTACCGTAATCGTCGTTTCGATGATTTTATTCAGATCGTTATACGATTTCTCCTTACTGCCGGGGTGAGAGAATTCCTTCATCGCTTGAACAATCGAAGTAACCCGCTGAAGCCCTTCTTTTGATTGACGGATTGCCGTCGGAATTTCGGTATCCAGGTATGACCAGTCAAGTTCCTCAAACAGGTTTTCCGCTTCCATGCCTGCTTCGGCAAGAGCCGAGCCGTCGGAAATCGCCCGCAGCACTTTCTGCAGGGCATGGACCAGACGCCTGGCATCGGTAAAGGCCCCTTCAAGAAATTGTATGTTTAAAACGACAAACTGGGTCGGGGTGTTGATTTCGTGGGCGACACCGGCGGCGAGTTGGCCCACAGCCTCCATTTTCTGGGCATGAAGCAACCGGGTCTGGGTGAGTTGCAGTTCCTGCAAGGCCTTCTGCAACTCCTCTCCCTGGTGTTGTAAAGTCTCGGTCTTCTGCTGAACGACACGTTCGAGATTCAGGTTCTGCGAGAGCAACTCGAGTGACGACGATCCAGCCGAAAAGCGCTGTTCCGCGGCATTCATCAGCACTTCGATGGTTTTCTCCCGGGCCTTCAGTTTGGCTTTGAGCCTGGCGATCACGCCGGCTTCGTCGATCTCGGCCATCCGTCAACCTGCCAGGGCAATTCCCGTAAAGGTCTGGTTGACATGCACGGAATTATATTGCTCTCCATAGGTGCTGAAACCAACGACTTTACTCCCGGCCATCAGTCGACCGACCGTGTCGTCAATCCCCCGGGCTTCCATTTCCAGCCTCCTGAGAATACAATCGCAGCCGATAATGATTGCGGGATCACCTATATTTTCATGTAAATTCCGGAGTTCAAGCTCCAGGGCATCGATGGCCGAATGACCTTTTCCTATGGTGAGAACAAGTCCTGCGTCAATGGCACAGAAAAATTTCAGACTGCCGTCGGGCTCGATACCGGCAATCGACCGCACGTAGTAATCGTCGCCGATACGAAGCATCAACGGATGTCGGGAGAATGTGGAGGCATCGAGTTGGTCGACAGGTGTGCCAATCAATTCCGCGTAAGCCTCTACCGCAGGTTCGCCGTTGATTTCTTTCACCAGCCGTCGGCCGGGGTTTGCGGCTGTGACCACAAGTCGTGTGGCGGTGGGCTGGAAATGCTGGTGTTTGAAGATATGGAAAGGCAGGGAAGTGACAAACAAGGCAAAAACTGCGGCATCCTGCAACAGCCGGCCATCGTAATAGACGAAGGTCTGTTTGAATTTCAGCGAATCGCCGGCCGAGCCTCCGATAAGGGGAACATCGCCAAGGGCCATGTAGAGTGTGGAAATCAGCGATTCCTCTTTCATCGACAGGCCATCGACCATCAAAAAGCCAAAAGCCCGCTGCCCCGTGCGGGAGAGACGTTCCCTCACGTCTTTCGCTATTCTGCCTGCCTGTTCATTCTGTGTGGCAAGAGGATGAATCAGGTAGGGGACAACCGACAGTTCGTCTCCGGCAAGCGAAGCGCCGGAGATACCGCCCTGCTGAAAGCCGGAGTCCGAGAGCTGCCCGGCAGTCGTGCAGCCGATAACCGGACCGGGAAGATACTCCTGCAGGGCTCGGCCGAGTTCTTCCGGATCGTATTCGTCCGAGAAAAATGCCAGAGTTGCCCGTATACCGGGCTGATCGATCTGTTCTGCCAGTTCACGTACTGCCCGGTGAACATCGACATGCATCGATTTCCCCTGCCGCACCTTCAGGCGCGGCAGGAGCCGGCCGTCACCGGTTGACGCCTGGCCCTCATCTACCTTCCTTTTATGTTGTTCCATGCAAGCCTTCCATTGAATAATAACGTACTTCGGTTCAATGTCTTGAGTATCCACTATTTGCAGGCGTCTGTCAAATAACCTGGCCCGACTGTTCGACCTGTAAAGGCAGGCGATTATCATTGGTGTTCTCCGGCGGCTGCCGCTTAGCAGCAGACTCTTTTTGCCTCTTCCTCCATTTCCTCCGGACTCTTGCGAACACGGCTGGCAACGGACCAGTGATGGCCAAAAGGATCTTCAAGCTGGCCGTAACGATCACCCCAGAACATGTCCTGGAGCGGCATCGTTATCCTGGCGCCGGCTTTGACGGCTTGTTCGACGAAGTCATCGACGTCTTCGACATAGAGATGGATGGTGACCGGCGATCCTTTTGTTATTTTTGGTCCTATTGCCCCCCACTCGGGAAACTCGTCGACCAGCATGAGCATCGAATCGCCTATGCGGATCATGGCGTGGATGAGCTTGCCGTCGGGGCCGGGCATCCTGCCCACTTCAATTGCATTAAAGGCTCTCTTGTAAAATTCGATCGCTTCGGCCGCACCGGCGCAGATCAGTTGCGGAGTTACCGTGTGCATCCCTTCCGGGATAGGATTGACGTATTGTGAGTTCATTGTCTTTGCTCCTTGTTTGTGTGAGTCCTTTGGAGATTAATCTACAGTTTTCAAGGTGTTATCTTTAAAGGACCATGCCCTTGAGAGGGCACTGAACAGCAGAGTACCCCTCAAGGGGTACTCGAAAAAATCCCATTATTATAAAACATCGACAGTGTATGTATGCGATGTGATAAACAGCAATTGATCTTCAGAATGATGGCATAGAACAGTTACACCGGCGCTGCCGGTCGTTTGTGGTGTCAGGCTGTCTGCAAGGAACTTTTTCTTTCAGTCTTTCATCTCCGGAGGAGCCTGTTTCAGTGTCTTTGTCCGCTAACCATAATCATGAATTGCGTGGTAGTGAAGATCGGCTGCTCCATCCGGCAGTCGAGTGCCCGGGCCGGAGATGAATTGGCATTCCTTCTCCGAGGGATGATGTTTATGTTCATGCAATGGAAAAAGAAACCGGAAGAAAATTGAAGTTGCCGGTGAGCGAGAAGGACGAAAGTCGAATAAAGGCAAGGGTGGATGAGGTTTACCGGGCAGAGTCGCGCCGCGTCTTTGCCTCTCTGATTCGGCGACTTGGGGACTTTGATCTTGCCGAGGAGGCGCTGCATGATGCCTTCAGAGCTGCGCTTGAACAGTGGCCGCGCGACGGTGAGCCGGACAACCCCAAGGCATGGCTGACATCGGTGGGGCGTTTCAAGGCCATCGACCGCATTCGCCGGCGCGCCCGGTTCGACCCGCTGGACGAGGCGACCACGCCGGCCACCTTTCCGGGAGATGAAGCTTCGGAGAATGAAAGCGAGAGTGTCGGGGGCGACCTCCTGCGTCTGATCTTTACCTGCTGTCATCCCGCATTATCCCCGGACGCCCGGGTTGCTCTCACCCTGCGTGAGGTGTGCGGCTTCACGACAGAAGAGATCGCCCATGCATTTCTCGTTCCCCTGCCGACTCTGGCCCAGCGTATCGTCCGTGCCAAGGCGAAAATACGTGACGCCCGCATACCCTACAGTGTACCCGCGTTATCCGAACTGCCGGATCGGCTCGACGCAGTGCTGCAGGTAATCTATCTCGTCTTCAATGAGGGCTATACCGCATCGTCCGGCGATTCTCTGACTCGGCCGGATCTTTCGGGCGAGGCGATTCATCTGGGCAGGCAACTGGTCGGGTTGCTGCCCGAATCCGAGACAGTCGGCCTGCTGGCGCTGATGCTGCTGCAGGAATCACGGCGTGCCGCCCGAACTTCNCCCTCCGGCGATATTATTTTGCTTGAAGACCAGGACCGGTCGCTCTGGAACCGGGAGCAGATCGAGGAAGGCCTGGCCCTGGTGAAAAGGGCGCTGTCGTCGCGCCGGATCGGCTCGTATNCCCTCCAGGCGGCAATTGCCGCTTCACATGCCGAAGCAGCCGATGTCGCCTCGACCGACTGGACCCGGATCGTCGGCTTGTTCGAGCTTCTGATGCGCGTCCATCCGTCGCCTGTGGTCGAGTTGAACCGCGCCGTGGCGGTGGCCATGAGGGACGGACCGGAGGCAGGCCTGGGGCTGATCGATACCATCCTTGGTCGGGGCGATCTGGCGGACTACCACCTGGCGCACGCCGCGCGGGCGGATCTGTGCCGACGGCTTGGCAATATACAGGGNCTTTATAACCGATGGTCCTTTTGCCGAGACGAAAGAGCAGTTGGGGGGAATCCTCATCCTCGAAGCCAGGGATCTGAATCATGCGATCCGGTTGATGTCGGAACATCCCGGGGTGAAGGCAGGTCCCTTTGAGATTCGTCCGGCTGAAGACTTATCGGCAATGGTGGCGCAAAGTGAACGGCGGCGTTTGAAAAAGGTAGAATGACCCGCAAGAGCGGGACAGGTAACCAGGACGAGCCGCCGCGGCAACGCCAGATATATGAGAAGGAGGCACTATGCAAAAGTTCACCCCTTGTTTATGGTACGACAGTAACGCGGAGGAGGCTGTATGGTGATTACCGGCTCCATGACGCCATTCCGGATTTTGCCGCTATGGCGGCGTTCAAGATTTTTTCGGAGTCATCAAGATGTATGGAAGGAGAAACCCCCATGAAAGATTTATTGATGTGTTGTATTGATGAAAAGCTGTGGGAAGAGATTCCGCAATCGCAGCGGGATAAAATCATGGATACGTATCAGGCCCTGGAACAGGATCTGGTCAAGAGCGGCCACTNCCTTGCCGGCGCCAAGCTGGGGCCATGTTCGACCGCTGCGACGGTCCGCTCGCATGACGGCAAACCGGCCATTACCGATGGTCCGTTTGCAGAAACCAAAGAGCAGATCGGCGGGTACCATCTGGTCGAGTGCAGGAATGTCGACGAGGCGATCGCTCTCGCCATGCGGATACCGACGCTGCCGGTGGGCGGCTCGATTGAGGTGCGTCCGGTCGAGCAAGCGATCCATATTTAAATAATCTTTAATATTTACATCCTTTCGCTCCGACAAGAACGGGCGAGCCCGGAGAAGGTCAAATCAATGCTAACAGCTTTTCTTGCAGTCGTTTTCGGTCTCGCGCTTCTTGTCTGGAGTGCCGACCGTTTTGTCGAAGGATCGGCCATCACCTGCCGCAATTTCGGAATGCCGCCCCTGTTGATCGGCATGGTGATTGTCGGCTTCGGCACATCGGCACCCGAGATGATGGTCTCGGCCCTTGCCTCTTTCCAGGGTAATCCGGGTATCGCACTCGGTAATGCCTACGGCTCGAACATCACCAATATTGCCCTGATCCTGGGTCTGACCGCTCTTATCAGTCCGATCGCCGTGCATTCGCAGGTGCTGCGCAAGGAGTTGCCTCTCCTGACTGCCGTGACGGTCCTGGCAATATTGCAGCTTTGGGACGGCTGGCTCAGCCGGGCGGATGCCGTCGTGCTGCTCTGTGTTTTTTTTGGTTTGATGGGCTGGAGCATCTGGCAGGGGATGAAGAAACAGCCCGATNCCTTCGCCGCCGAGATGGAACAGGAGCTGGACATAGAAGCACTCGAAATGCCGATGGGCCGGGCGGTCTTCTGGCTGGTGACGGGTCTTGTCCTGTTGATTCTCAGCTCCCGCATCCTGGTCTGGGGAGCGGTGGAAATTGCCCGCGGATTTGGCGTGAGCGATTTGATCATCGGCCTTACCATCGTGGCCGTGGGTACTTCGCTGCCTGAACTCGCTTCGTCGATCAGCGCATTGCGGAAAGGCGAGCATGAAATTGCCCTGGGGAATGTCCTGGGGTCAAACCTTTTCAATACCCTTGCCGTCGTCGGCATCGCAGGCGCGATCCACCCCATGGCCGTATCAGGGGAGGTGGTGTACCGGGACATGGCGGTCATGTCCCTTCTTACGCTTTCCCTTTTTGTTTTTGGCTATGGATTCAAGGGTTTGGGGCGCATCAACCGGTTTGAAGGTGCGGCCTTGCTGGTCTGTTATGTCGGTTATAATGCTTATTTAGTGTCTACTGTGGTCGGATTCCCATGGTAATTGTTGCGACAATACGTCTCCCGCAGCCGGAAAGAACCGATCAGGGCGAGAACGGCGAAGGCGAGCATCAGCAGGAAGCCGTGGNGGTAGTCGCCTTGGGAGNAAATCCGTATCCCCTGGACGGTTGTGCCGTCCCATGAAAGATCGGCAAGATAGCCGAAGAGAGGTTGCATGAGGGCAGTTCCGATGAAGCAGCCGGTGTTGACGACGCTTACCGCCATACCCGACAAATTCGGATCGATAACCTCTTTGGCGGCGGCAAAGGTTAAAACAAAGCCCGAGCCGCAAAAGCCCATGAAGCCAAAGAGCAGAAATCCGGCGATACCCGGGGACCAGGATACATACATCAGGATCAGCCAGGACAGGGAATATCCGAGAACGCAGGCGATGAGAAGAGGTTTGCGGCGCCCGATCCGGTCGGAAAACCAACCGAAGAATAAAGCACCAAAGGCAAAACAGAGCAGCATCGCGGTAATGTAATCGGCGGCAGACGATCTGCTCAGCCCATGGACATCGCGGAGGTAGGGAATTCCCCAGAGGCCCATGAAAGAATAGAGCCCGCCGATCATGCCGAGCTGTACCCAGAAACCCGGCCAGATGCGGAGTACCGAAACAACCGAGAAAAGGTTTTTCAACCAGTGGTTGGCGTGAGAAGCCCTGCTGCCTGTGCTGTAACTGTTGGGTGCCGGGAAACCGAGATCTTCAGGGTGGTTACGGACAATCAGGAAGGCAAGAACCGCCAGGACCAGGGAGAGAAGACCGATGCCGATAAAAATCGAACGCCAGGCGAAGCTAACGAGAAGTGCCGAAAGAGGGCCTGCTGCAAGGACTGAACCAAGGTTGCCGATGAGCAGGGTGAGGCCGCTCATGATCCCAAAGACTCGTTCCGCAAACCAGACCGAATTGCTTTTCATGATGCTGACAAAAATGACCGAAACGCCAAGGCCGACAAGAAAGCGGCCGACACAGGCCATGGCGAAGGTATCGGCCATGCCGAAGCACAGCGAGCCGATTCCGGCGATAAGATTCCCGCCGATAACGGAAGTCCTGGTGCCCAGGGTATCGGCGATAACCCCCGACGGTATCTGCATCCCGGCGTAGACAATGAAATAGAGGGCCGACAGGGTGCCGAGACTAGCGCCGCTGGTCTGAAAGGCGGCCATCAGGTATTCGGCGACGACGCCCGGAGCCATGCGGTGAAAATAGACAAGAATATAGGTCAGTATGAGAACCGAAAAGATCGACCATTTGGCGACTTCGTAACTGCTTAACCCGCTTTTCCCCGGTATTGTACTCTCCTGCATCAGCTGTTCTCCTTTTTGGATGAAGTTGCGAGTTCAATCCCCGCAGGACCGGCAGAGGTGTCGTTTGCTATCGTCATCTTTTTCACATAGCCGCACAGTGCTCCGATCGACCGGTCGAGGTTGATCCTCGATTTATCGGAACTGTACACGACACATGCTCCGAGGATCCCGGCAAAGAGGATCTCCGCCGCCTCATCGGTCCTGGTCTTTGCTGATTGTACCTGCTGCCATTTCGGTATCGAGCAACCGTTTTATCATCCGTCGCAGCCTGAAAAAGCCTTCATTTACTTCCTTGCCGAGATGCGGGAACTCATCGCTGAGTTCGACGGCCAGATTGACGAACATGCAGCCACCCGGCAAATTTTCGGTATCTGTCAGATAAAAATCCCGGTAGTTTTCGAGAAGCCGGATGATTTTATCCGTGGGCCGGGAAATTTTGTCGAGACCGTGAAGATTTTTTTCGCGCCAGATTTTTCTGGCGAGGCTGAGCGCTTCGAGAAAGAGTTCTTCCTTGTTGCGAAAGTGATTGTAGAGACCACCTTTCGAGGCACCCACAGCTTCGATGATCGACGAGGTGGACGTGCAGGAATACCCTTTGGTGGAAAATTGGCGCAGGGCTTCGCGCAGCAGCTTGTCTCTAAGGGTCATCGGCATGTCCTGAAGCAAAAGAGAGACCGGTCGGTCGGTCTGCGGTGAACATATCCCGCTCGCAAAGGAATGTCAAGGACAGGTTCCGGGGATGTTTCGGGGATCATCTCGGCAGGAGAGTTTTTAAATGTCATTGCAACGGAGGATAAAAATACGAAATCTAACAGATTGCTGAGGTAATATGTCATAATGGTGCACGCCATCGGTATCTTTCTATAATTCTGATAAAAATGACCTGAGTGACTATGATGATTTCCTGAATGTCTGTGCCGAGTATCGAATACAGATGTTTTCCCAACCATGATATGTATGGAAAATGCACTGCTTTTAATGAGTAAGATATTGAAAAAACAATAATTATATGAAAAAGATATGAATATTGATAAAGTTTATCGATCCATGTTAAATGATTTCCCTGGAAAATGTCTTGGAGTTGGTATATGATTGTGGCAAAACCGTTCGGTATTCCCATCGAAACATTTCTGTTAGCAGGTATTATTCATTCAAACAAGGAGGGGAGAGATTTGAAAACGAAAATTATTTCTTTTGTCGTCATGGCGTTTTTAGTAGTCTCGGGAGGTATCGCAAATTCGGCAACTACATTGATGGAAATCGGTAGAAGTCCTTTTTGCGTACCGCTGGAAAACAGCGATCAACTGATCGCAATGGTTAAATCCAGAGCGGGTGAAGTGGAAAAAGGTTTTGAACTTGCCGGCCGCAGCGAGCTTTATCAGCCTTTCATGACCCAGATCGAGACAACCCAGATCCAAAGAAACGAATATCCCAAGGGTACGCGTTTCGAGTGGATGTTCTTTAAGAAAAAAGGAAAAGGACAGGTCCGTATTGCAAGGGATGTTACCTGGGGAAATGAGGACACATTCCCCGGATATCAATTCGACATCGAGCATGAAGGCACTCGCTCGACGTTCGTTGTTCCGCTCGGTTGCGGCAACATTGCGCTGCTCGGAGAAAGCAGGGTCGAGGAGCCGGCTCCGGCTCCTGTGGCACGGATTAATCAGGCCCCAACATGCGGTATGGCCGTCTCTCCGACAAAAGCATTCTGCGGCGATACCATCACCGTAGACGCGCGTAATTCTTCCGATCCCGATGGCACTATTGCCAACATGAAGATTGCCGTAGTCGATAAAACCGGCAAGGTCGTAAGCGAGAAATCGGTTGCCGGCGATGCTCTTGTCAGCGAGGTTGCAATGCCTTGCGGCACCAACACTGTTCAGGTTACAGTAACCGATAATGAAGGTGTCGATGCTACATCCGCTCAATGTACTGCGGAAGTTACAGGCATCAAAAGAGTGCGTCTGGTCGGCGATGTCGGTTACTACCATCAGTTCGATCCAGGCCATTATGTCTTTGGCCGCATTGGTGGAGAGTACAGATTCACTGAAGAGTGGTCGGTTCTCGGNCTCGTGGGCGGGGCGATTCACTACGATGGACTGGACGGCGATGATGCATTTCTTGTCGATGTACTCGGAGAGTATAAATTCTCCCGGTNCTTTGTCAATTTGGGCGTCGGCGGCTGGATAACCGACGGCGACAATGATCTGGATGCCGAAGACGACGATTTCGACATGATCGCCGCAGTTGGTGCCCGTGTCTTCGGTGAGCCTGAGGGCTTCAATGCATCTGTTTTCCTTGAAGTTCGTTCTGCATTCGACGAAATGGATCAAATAGACGAATTCGGACGTTTTGGCGCAGGTGTTCGGTTCCGGTTTTAACTGAAAGTCTCAATCACTGGCAGTGTCAAGCGGATACTTCGGCAGTTCGGAGTATCCGCTTTTTTATTGAACCTGCCCGACATGCTTTATTCCTCTCGTGGTTGTCAGCTTTACAATCGGTTGCCAACGAAGTAAATACAGCAAGATAAAAAGTCGTTTCAACTTTAATCGCCAACAGAGGAGGATCGTATGGAAACAGGGACGAAAGGGGAATGTGTCTATACCGTTCAGCAGCAGGATCTGGCAAGTGCGGTGGCGATCAGCAGCGAAGATGATTTTCCGGAGGTTTTGGCCACTTCAAGGATGATAGCCCTTATGGAACTGTCGGCAGCCAGGCTCATGAAACCGCTGTTGCAGCAGGGTGAGCTCTCGGTTGGAGTCGGCGTGGACATCAAACATTTTGCGCCGACGCCCGTGGGGGAGGAGGTGAAATCCGTGGCAACATTTCTGGGGCAGGATGGCAAACTCTATCTGTTTGAAGTAGAGGTGTTCGACCGAGCCGGTAAAGTGGCAAGCGGCAAACACTCCAGGGCGATCGTCGCGACAGCCCGCTTGGTCGAGGGTGCTCGGACAAGAATGGAAAAAGCAGAGCGGGTGTGATCGGCCACGTACTGAGAGTTTGTTTGGTACCTGACAGTCTTTTTCTTTTTCTGACTTTCGGCTCCTTGCAATACTGCCCGGCAAAGGTGGAGAAACTTCTTTTCGCCTTGGCCGGGCCTTTTCCCTGCCTCACCGATAGATACCCTTGCTACTCGTTTTTTCATTCCATTTCTTTGGCAGTTTTTCCGCTGGAGACGTGAGGGAATCACGTGTCGTTTTTCTTGTAGAATAATTTGAAAACCGTCTTTTTTTGTTGAAAAAAAAGAAAACCGTTGAAGCTCCCGGTTTTGCGAAGATAATGAAAAATGATACCATATGTTGTAGTTTGGTGTTGAGCAAGCCATAAATGTGGGGTATAAACTAATCCAGGTATTGCAGTGTGTAAGGGTGAAATGAGGTGGAGCATGTGACCTTTTTCGCGATGTATTGCATACATTTTCATTGAAGCGTTTCCTGACCCGGTACACGGGATATATTAAAGTGCCCTTTGAGAGGGCGAAAGTTCCCTTTGACGAAAAACTCTGCGCAGCAAATTTTTTTTTTACCAGGGAATAATGCTAATTTTTTCATTTGAAAGAGGTCCTGCATGACACCTGATTTAACCAAACAGGTATTGACGGCTACCGCCGAAACAGTACTGGCGAGACGGTACTATCTTAAGGATGGCGAAGGTAACGTTACCGAGACGTGGGAGACATTGGCCCGGCGGGTGGCGAACGCGGTGGCGGACGTCGATAAAGAGAGAAAGAATCATAAGCAGCTCGGCGAAGATTTTTTCAACATGATTTATCACCTCGATTTTCTGCCGAACTCGCCCTGTTTGATGAATGCCGGAACGGATCTGGGGCAGCTGTCCGCCTGTTTTGTCCTGCCTGTCGACGATTCAATGGACGGCATTTTCACTGCCATTCGCAACGGCGCGCTGGTCCATAAAACCGGCGGCGGTACCGGATATTCCTTTTCCCGCCTGCGGTCAAAGAATGCTTCGGTGCGATCCACTCAGGGGGTTGCCTCGGGACCGTTGTCCTTTGCTGCCGTTTTCGACGCCGCTACCGAAACCATAAAACAGGGAGGTAAGAGACGGGGCGCCAATATGGGNGTGCTGCGGATCGATCATCCTGATATAATGGATTTTATTATCGCCAAAGAGGACCAGAACCGATTCAACAATTTCAATTTCAGCGTGGCTGTCACCGATGCGTTCATGCAGGCAGTGGAGGACGGCAACGAGTATGAACTGATCGAGCCTTCAACCCAGGAAGTTGTCAAGTGCTTGGACGCGAGAATGGTTTTCGATAAGATTGTAGATTTGGCCTGGCATAATGGTGAACCGGGAGTATTGTTTATCGATGTGGCAAATCGTGATAACATGACCCCTCAGCTTGGTGATTTCGAGGCCACCAACCCTTGTGGCGAACAATGGCTGCTTCCCTATGAAAGCTGTAATCTCGGGTCGGTCAATCTGGCTAATTTTGTCAAAAACGGGGAGGTAGACTACGACAGACTGAAAAAAGTAGTGCGGAATGCCACGACCTTCCTCGACGGTGTCATCGACTGCAACCGGTTCCCAATCCCCGAGATTGCCGAGATGACCTTGAAGACAAGAAAAATAGGTATGGGAATCATGGGCCTGCATGATATGCTCATCAATCTGGAAACTCCTTATGCCAGCGAAGAAGGCAGGGCGCTGGCCGGCAAGGTGATGCGTTTTATCAGGGACACGGCCGAGGAACGGTCGATCGAGCTCGCTCAGGAGAAAACTCCTTTTCCGGCCTATGATCCGAGGAAAAACGCATATCCGCCGCGCCGCAACGCCGCGCTGACCTCGATTCAGCCCACCGGCACGGTGTCGATGATTGCCGACTGCGCCTCCGGATGCGAGCCCTACTTTTCCATTGTCATGATGAAACATGTGATGGATGGCGACCGGCTCATCATGGTCAATAAATATTTTGAAAGAGTGGCGCGGCAGGAAGGTTTTTACTCGGAAAAACTGATGAGCAAGGTCGCGGACAGCGGCACGGTTATAGGCCATAAGGAAATTCCTCCACGGTGGCAGGAGATCTTCCGTACCGCGCAGGACATACGACCCGAGGATCACATCAAGATGCAGGGGCACCTGCAGCAGAGCGGTGTGGACAGCTCGATTTCCAAGACCATCAATCTGCCGTCGAATGCCACCAGGGAGGAGGTGAAACTCTCCTATATCACCGGGTATAAACTGGGCTGCAAGGGACTCACCGTGTATCGGGACGGCTCGCGTGACCACCAGGTGCTCAACACCACCGATGGTTCGGCCAAAGAAAAGGTTGCCATTGTCTCGGAGCGTGGACCTGCCAAGCAGATCCTGCCGGATACTCTGAATGCCAAACGGTACCGGGTCAAGGATCAATACCAGAAATCCGTGTATATAATTGTCTGTTTCGACGAAAATGAAAAGCCGATGGAGGTTTTCGCCAAATTTCCCTTTGACAACCGGGTCGACCTGAAAGACAAGTCGACTATGTGGACAACTACCTGCCGTCTGGTTTCCCTTGCCTTGCGTTTCAATGTGCCGATGGATGAAATTATCAAACAGCTTGACAGGTCAAGCGGGCATATGCTGGACCTGCCGGCGCAGCTCGGCAAGCTCTTCAAGTCTTTTCTGGCCGGGACGCAAAAAGGTTTTTCGTCAATCTGTCCCGAGTGTTCCGGTATGCTCCGCTTTGAAGAAGGGTGCGAAACCTGTTACGATTGCGGGTACAGCAAATGTTCGTAACGAAGAAACAGTAGAAAAAACCCGAAATAGAGAGCATTGTCTTTTTTTGTCATTCCGGCTTTCGCCGGAATGACCATTTTAAACAACAGTCCATAAAATAGAAGAGGTGCGATATATGCCAAAGATCGGGAGAAATGAGAAATGTCCTTGTCGAAGCGGCAAAAAATTCAAACACTGCTGTGCCTTGAAGGAACAGCAGGCTACCCGGCAGCCTTCGCCGCAACAGCAACTGAAGTTGACTTTGACCGACGGGGTGAAAGAGATCCAGGCAGATGCGGTAAACAAGAAACCGGTCTGCCGGGAACTGGGGGTCTTTTTTTTCTACTCGACAGCCAGGGGGGATGCCTGGGTTCTGGAAGTGACCGACTGCGATTGTGTCCAGGTGGCAAAAGACGGTGCAGCGCTTGAGGTGCCCATTGAGGAAGACTCCGAGACAATCGAGATCAACTGGAGTCATATGTTCGCCGTGCCCAACAAACAGCTGCAGATTACCGGCTATGCCGATAAAAGTGTAGAGATCCTGGCCGATGCGCCAACCAGGGAACTAAGTGCGGCGATGCGCCGCATCCGGAAGAGATTTTCCAGCGACCAGTTGAAAAAGGGCCATCTGCCTCTCCCTGAGCAAACTCCCGCTGCATGACCAGGCAATGCACTGCACCGATACGGATGATTCCCATGGCCCTGGTCATGGGAACTATTTATTACCTTTCCGATAAACCGGGAGACAGCCTGCACCTCCCGGCTCTGCCGGGTATCGACAAACTGGCCCATCTGCTGGCTTATGCTGTATTGGCCTCTGCGACACTGTTTGCCTTTGATGAGCGATGGAGGGCAGAGAAGGGTGGGCTCGTTGTTTGTATTACGCTGTCCGTTTGTCTTGTTTACGGCATCTCCGATGAATTTCATCAGTCGTTTATACCCGGCAGAGAACCCAGCATCTTAGATATCCTGGCAGATGTAAGTGGCGGAGTGCTGGTTTGTCTGCTTTGGCTGCGGCTCAGGGGAAAGAAGAGGACCATTCTTCGAAGTAAGTAGCTCCGAATCGAATCACTATCGAAATCGCTATCGGGATCGAATCTTTCCCGTTGTTTCGATAGCGATAGCGATCCCGATTACGCTTTTATTTGCGGTCCTTCAGTATCTTTGCCATATCCTTGGCAAAATAAGTGATGATTATGTCCGCACCGGCCCGTTTGATGGACAGAAGCGTTTCTTCCATTNCCCGGTCCCCATCGATCCAGCCTTTTTCCGCCGCCGCTTTGATCATGGCATATTCGCCGCTGACATGGTAGGCGGCGATCGGCAAGTCGAATTCGTCACGTAGCCGGGCGATGATGTCCAGATAGGCAACGGCTGGTTTTACCATGAGAATATCCGCGCCTTCATCGACATCGAGGGTCGCTTCCCGCAACGCCTCACGACTGTTGGCCGGATCCATCTGATAGCTTTTCCTGTCGCCGGACTGGGGGGCGCAGTCGGCTGCCTCCCGGAATGGCCCGTANAAAGCCGAGGCGTATTTCACCGCGTAGGACATGATCGGGATCGATTCGAAATTGTTCTCGTCGAGGGCGGCCCTGATCTCGGCGATCCTGCCGTCCATCATATCGGAGGGTGCGACCATGTCGGCTCCGGCCTGGGCGTGGGAAAGAGCGGTTTTGGCCAGGATCTCGAGGGTGGCGTCATTGTCGACGACATTATCGATCAGACAGCCGCAATGGCCGTGGTCGGTGTATTCGCAGAGACAGACGTCGGTGATGACGAGCATCTCCGGCACTTTGGCCTTCAGCTCCCGGATTGCGGTCTGGATGATGCCGTTTTTGGCATGTGCTCCCGACCCCATCCCGTCCTTTTTCTCCGGCAATCCAAAGAGAATGACCGAGTTGACGCCCAGTTGCAGGCATTCCCTGGCTTCACCGGCCAGCTGGTCGACTGTCAGCCGAAAAACTCCGGGCATAGAGGGAATCTCTTCACGCTTGTTCTTGCCCGGCATGACAAAAAGCGGATAGATGAATTGCGCAGGGGAGAGTTGAGTCTCACGAATGAGAGCGCGGAAACTGCTGTTTTTACGAAGCCGGCGAGGGCGATATTCGGGAAACATGTGTACTCCTGTAGGGGAATGAGATTATGTGAGGGAAGAGGACGCTGGGGAAGTGCCTTTGCACCGCCGGCATCATTTACCGTTTACTGGATGATTTCAAACGACTTGAGTTTCTTATGCAAATGGCTTCGTTCAAGACCCACTTGTTCGGCCGTTTTGGAAATATTGTTTTCATTTTGCAGCAGCTGGTGCTGTAGATACTCTTTTTCAAATATTCTCTTGGCGGTTTTATAATCCATGGCGAGGAAGGGATTCATGGCGGAACCGTTGCCCGCCGGCGGAGAGCCCTGGCCGGGATTAAGAAAGAGTTGGATATGCGCGGCGGTGATAGCCGGTTCCTGGCACATGATCGCCAGTCTTTCGATGAAGTTCCTCAATTCACGTACATTTCCGGGCCACGAATGCTCGGTCATCGCCTGGTAAGCATCCTGCGTGAATTCCTTGTATTTCAAACCCTTGTTCNCCATGCTTTTTATCATCGCCTCGACCAGCATCGGGATATCCTCCAATCGGTCCCGTANCCTGGGGACATGGATGGGAACAACGTTCAGCCGCCAGAACAGATCGGCTCTGAATTTGCCGGTTTCGATGGCTTCTTCCAGGTTTTTGTTGGTGGCCGCAAGTNCCCGGACATTGACTTTTATGGTCTTGTTGCCGCCCACCCGTTCGAATTTCTGCTCCTGGAGGATGCGCAGAATCTTGGCCTGGGTGTTGAGGCTCATGTCGCCGATCTCGTCGAGAAACAGTATGCCGCCATCGGCCTGATCGAATTTNCCCCTTTTGCTTATATGGGCGCCGGTAAATGANCCCTTTTCATGGCCGAACAGTTCGGACTCGATCAACTCCTCGGGAATTGCGGCACAATTCACCTCAATCATCGGTTGATCGCACGACCGGGATGCCCGGTGGATTGACTGGGCGACCAGTTCCTTGCCTGTGCCATGGTCGCCTCTGATCAACACCCAGGCATCGGTCGGGGCGACCATTTCAATCTGTTTCTGCAGCGCCCGGATACAAGGAGAATTGCCGGTCAAAACCGGTTTCTCGCCGGTGCCCTGGCGGAGCAGGCGGTTTTCCTGCTCGAGTTTGGCAAACCGCAGGCCGTTGGTTATCGCCAGGATGATTTTATCGTATGAAAGCGGCTTTTCGACGAAATCGAAGGCTCCTTTGCGGGTTGCCTGCACTGCCGTTTCTATTGTTCCGTGACCGGAAATCATGATAACCGGCATGCTGAAGCGCTCGCGGATCTTATCCAGGGCAGTCATGCCGTCCATATTGTCGCCGAGCCAGATATCGAGGAGCACCAGATCGACATTCATCGATTCGAGCAGTTCGAAACCCTCTTCGGCCGATGACGCGGCAATCGAAGTAAAACCTTCATCCTCGAGTATTCCGGCCAGTGTTTCGCGGATACTGATCTCGTCATCTATTATCAGAATGCGTTTGCTCATCGAGTGTATCCTGCTTGCAGTGGTTATGAAAGCGCACAGTCATGCCCTCAAAGGATTCCCGGCCGTAGTCATATCTAGTTAAGCTGGAGGTGCTGCTGGTTCAGAAGTGGCAGCTCAATAATGAACACCGTTCCGGTCGGCTCATGGTCCTGAACCCGGATATATCCGTTATGATCGGAAACTATTGTCGATACAATGGCCAGGCCGAGGCCGGTTCCTGTTTTCTTGGTGGAGAAGTACGGTTCAAAAAGCTTCAGCTTGTTTTCTTTGGAAATACCCGGGCCGTCATCGTACACCATGAGAAATACATTTTCCTTCTCTTCATCGAGGGCAAGCACGATGTCTATATTACCGCCATCGGGTAAAACTGCAACCGCATTGTCCAGCAGGTTGATGAGGCAGCGCTTGATCTGTTCTCCATCGAAACTGAAAATGGGGATGGGCTGCCGCTCGGAGCAGGTGAAGGTGATGCTTTTATGCCCTTCCTGGTACAGGAACAAGGTCTGGTTCGCCAGTTTGGTCAGATTGTCGGGGGATTTCTGGACCTTCGGCATGCGGGCGAACTGGGAGAATTCGCTGACCAGCCGTTTCAGCTCATCCACCTGGGTGATGATGGTATTGGTGCACTGGTCGAAGACGCTGTTTTTTTCATTCAGGATCTCCGGATAGCGCCTGCGCAGCCGTTGGGCGGAGAGCTGGATAGGGGTGAGCGGGTTTTTGATCTCATGGGCAATTCTCCTGGCAACCTCCCGCCATGCCGCCATGCGCTGCATCTTTTCCAGTTTGGTGAGGTTGTCGAAAACCAGGACGAAGCCGACCGGTTTTTCGCTTTCATCTTCCAGCCGAGTGAAATTGATGAGCAGCGAATAGGTCTTTTTCAGGACATTCAGTTTGATGTGCTGCTCGACCGTGTTCTTGCCGGTGACCTGCAGCTCTTCGATGAAGCCATCGACCACGGCCGCCTGGTATTGCGGCATGACATCCCGGTAATTGAGGCCGAGAAAGAGGTTTTTGTCGATATTGAGAAGCTTTTCGGCAAAGCGGTTGATGGTCGTTATCTTGCCGCTTTCATCAAGGGAAATGACCCCTGCCGAGACGTTTTGAAGAATTATCTCGGTATAGCGTCTTCGCTGTTCGGATATCTGTGAGTTTACCTGCAGGGCGGTATGGGCTTCGGCCAGTTTCTTGTTGCTCGAGTTGAGGTTAAGGGTCATCNTATTGAACGAGTCGACGAGAAGTCCCATTTCGTCGTTGGAATCCCGTTCCATGACAAANTCCAGATCGCCGTCGGCCACCCGCCTGGTTGCCAGAACGAGCTTTTCAAGAGGGACGGTNATGCCTCTGGAAATATATAATCCAAACCATATGGCGGCAAAGATGACCAGCATGGTGACGATGAGCAGAATGATCAGCAGCCAGAATTTAAANGGTTCCTTGAAGTGNTTCAACTGCCGGTANCCCTCNATTCCCTGAGAGATGGTNGTCATGCGGGCCAGCTGGTCGCTTTTGACCAGCAGGGAGGTGACGAGAATGGCCTTGCCGAGGCTGCCGTTGCCAATCTGGACTTCGGCGATACAGCTTACCAGGTCGCCGTTGTTCATCTCCTGAACGAGCGTCTCCCGGCCATGTTCGGCCCGCACCCGGTCGAGGATATTCAGGGGGATTTTCGGCAGCAGGGTGCTGCGCAATTGAGGTCCACGGACACTGATTTCCAGGTTTTTGTCGTTGGTGATGAGGCCAAGGCTGTCCGGGCCGTTGATCGGATTGAAAGAGAGGATGTTTTCCAGGGTGTCGCTGATGGTCTCCGAGGTGTAGGAGGATATGTCGAGATCCTTCATCCGCTCGGCAATGCCCTTGCTCATGAGGGTTACCTGCTCTTCTTTTTCGCGCAGGAGCGATTGGGCAAGTTGCAGCGACTCGGTCAGGGAGTCTTCGACACTGGCATTGAACCAGTAATCCATGCTCGTGGAAACAAACTGCAGCGCCACAAAAAAAAGCAGGATGGTCGGGATAAGCGTCAGGGAAAGGAAAGAGGCGATCAGCTTGGTTTTCAGCTTGTTGCCGAGGCGGTTGATCCGCCTTTCGAAGAGGAGTTCCGCCAGATTGCGCAGGACCAGGAAAAGAACAAACAATACCAGCAGGACATTGATATTGATGAGAGCGAAGATGAGGATGTTGTTGTCAAGCGGCAGCGCGACTTTGCCCTTGAAGAGGATGCTCTGGATCCAGATGAAAAAGGGGATGAGAAGAATACAGACAAGAATAACCCGGCGGATCAGCTTACGTTTCTGCAGGAGCTGTCGTGCAGTGTACGGCTTTTTATCGCCTGATTTGTCTTGGGGATCTGTATCCATGGCGATATTTTAGAATTTAAATTCGATTGAATGCCAGTCTGTTTCAACATCCCACCAGGAAAGAAAGGGCAGGGCGTTGTGCAGGCTGAGGGGCAGGGTCTTCTGGTACAGCTCGGCCCTGATTTTCAGTTTATACAGATTGTTGGGAATAAGCTGGCTGAGTTCGAGCACCCTGGCGCCGTTGATCTCGTTGATCACTTTTTGCGCCTCTGCCAGGGATTTATAGGACACAACCCTGTTGTTGTCCTCTTCCAGCGTGATACGATAGAATTCCTTCAGGGTGTCGTAGGTCATGACATGCTGGAATTTACGCAGGAGTATCTGCTCTTCCGGCCAGTTTTCCGCCTTTTTGTACACCTCGACAAAGAAAGAAAACCGGAGGGGAATGCCGCTGTGCAGGGTTTCTATCATCTCGGGGTTGAAACTGTTGTCCAGGGTCCCGAAAAGCAGGATATGCGTTTCCGATGTCGTTGCCGTCAATTCCTTGATGGACGCCTTCTGCCGCGGTTCGGTCGCCGGTGTGCGATCGGGATCGACCACCGCCAGCAGGCAGAAAACAACAAAAAGAAATATGATTTTCCAGGACATGGTCGAATGTGATATGTTACCGTTTAATGTTGATAAAAAAGTAAAAAGAAGCCGCCCGATGACGGGGGCGTTTTTTTGGTAACTTACCTGATCTTCCTCGGGTTGTCCATGGCTTGTTCCCTCCAAGGGCATGTGATCCTGCTTCATTTTGCGGCGATTTGTCGTTGTTGCTTGACTATCGCCAAATGAAGGATTAATGTGCAAATGCACATAAAAGAGTGCTCGGCAATAACATGATGCAAGGCAGTTAAAAAAAGAAGTTTTATTCAGCGAGGTGAGAGAAAATGCGTGTTGCTATCCCAACCAATAATCCCGGCGGTCTCGATGCGGAAAGGTCGGAACACTTCGGCCATTGTGACGTTTTTACGATAGTTGAGCTTGATGCGGAAAAAGGCGTCGATGGCGTAACGACCATTGCCAATGGCGGTCATGAGGCAGGCGGCTGTATGGTGCCGGTACAACTCCTCCGCGATGCCGAGGTTGAAGCCATCGTTGTCGGCGGCATGGGCGCACGACCGATGCGCGGTTTTGCCGACGTGGGCATTGTTGTCTATTTCGCCGATCCGAACAGCATCAAGAGCGTTCAGGAAGTTATCGACGGTTTCGCGGCCAACCGCTTGCCGGTCATGCATGCGGATCAGGTCTGCAAGGGATCGGGAAACTGTCACCACTGATTGATTGAATTTTCCTTCCGCAACCGGTATAAAGAAAGCCTCGTCGGGGGTGAGTGCAATTTGCGGTCGCCCCATCCGTTTGATGCCGTACTGTTCGTTGTTCGGAGCGGGGTTATGATGCTCCGAACTTCACAAAAAAACGCGAAAAATGATGCTTTTATTTTCACAGCTGCTTTTCGCCGGTGCGACCTGGAGAGTTATGTCACCAAGACCCAAAAAAACCAGAAAGTGTCAGGGGAATTTTTGCGGAAAGGCTTTTAAGCCAACCGGTACCCCTCTCGTTGAACTGAAGCAGATTCCTCTCCATCAGGATGAGCTGGAAGCCCTGCGGCTTTGCGATGGGGAGGGACTGACCCAGGAGGAGGCAGGAAAGAGCATGGGGGTGTCCCGCGGCACCATCCAGCGGATTATTACCATCGCCAGACAAAAGACGGCAAAGGCCCTGACCGAGGGACATGCCCTGGTGTTCGTCGATCAGGTGGAGAAGGCTTAAAGGTTAAATGTTTTCGCGGGTCTTGTCGAAGGTGATCGCCGGCCATTTTTCCATGAAATATCGCAGCATCCACTCGTTCTGGGCCAGATAGGTGAGAAATCCTTCGGTATCACGGGCCAGAGAGGCCATGTTCTTTCTCTCGAATTCTTCCATCGCCTTTTTGTCTTCGCACCGCNCCCAGCGGGCTGCCTGATAGTCCACCGGTTCGTAAATCGCCTTGACACTGTACTCGTTCTGCAGTCTGGCCATGGTCACTTCAAACNGGAGGACGCCGACGGCCCCCATGATGTAATCCGAGCCGATCAGCGGACGAAAGACCTGGATGGCCCCTTCCTCGGCAAGCTGCAGAAGACCTTTCTGTAACTGCTTCATCTTCAAGGGATCCTTCAGCAGAACCCGGCGAAAGTGCTCCGGGGCGAAATTGGGAATCCCGGTGAATTTCAAGGGCTCCTTCAGGGTAAAGGTGTCGCCTATCTTTATCGTCCCGTGATTATGCAGGCCGATAATATCGCCCGGCCAGGCCTCGTCGACGTTGGAGCGCTCCTGGGCCATGAAGATGGTGGCATTGGCAAGGGTAATGTCCTTGCCCAGGCGATGATGTCTGACTTTCATGCCGCGGGTGAATTTTCCGGAACAGATTCGGAAAAAGGCGATACGGTCACGGTGCGCGGGGTTCATGTTGGCCTGAATCTTGAACACGAACCCGGAAAAATCCTCTTCTTCCGGGTCGNCCTCGCGGCTCACCGATTCTCGCAGTCCGGGCGGCGGAGCCATCTCGACAAAACCGTCGAGCATCTCCCTGACTCCGAAGTTATTGATGGCGCTGCCGAAAAATACCGGAGTCTGGCTGGCTTTCAGGTAATGATCGTATTCATAGGGGTTGGCCGCTCCGGCAAGAAGTTCAAGATCCTCCCGCAGGTCGTCTGCTTGGCGTCCGAGCAGTTCATCCACCTTCGGGTCGTCCAGATTTTCGATGAGAATACCCTGTATGGCCCGGGTATTCTGGCCTGGGGTGAAGAGATGGAGGGCCTTGTGGTAGATGTCGTACACCCCCTTGAAGGTCTTGCCCATGCCGATCGGCCAGGAGAGGGGAGTGCACTCGATCTGCAGTTTCTCCTCGATCTCCGCCATGATATCGAGCGGCGATATGCCTTCCCGGTCAAGTTTATTGATGAAGGTGATGATCGGAGTATTGCGCATCCGGCACACTTCCATCAGTTTCTCGGTCTGGGCTTCTACGCCCTTGGCGCTGTCGATAACCATGATCGCCGAATCGACGGCGGTCAGCACACGGTACGTATCTTCCGAGAAATCCTGATGGCCGGGCGTATCGAGCAGGTTTATCTCAAAATCCCGATAGGTGAATTTCATTACCGAGGTGGTAACCGAGATGCCGCGTTCCTGTTCGATGGCCATCCAGTCGCTGGTGGCATGACGCTCGACTTTACGGGATTTGACCGCACCGGCCAGATTGATGGCACCGCCGAAGAGGAGGAGCTTTTCGGTAAGGGTGGTTTTGCCCGCATCGGGATGGCTGATGATGCCAAACGTGCGCCTTCTGGCAATTTCCTGTTTCTGTTGTTTACTCATGACTGATGAAAAAAGAAAATATGACTTTGATTTGTGGGATGAACTTATTATAAGAACAGTCATAAAAAAGTGTGTAGGATATGTTCTTTTTCCGATAATGCAAACAGAAAACTGACAATAATGAAAAATAAACGTACTGTTCTGGTGACCGGAGGGTGCGGTTTCATCGGGGCGAATTTTATCCGGATGCTGCACAGTGACTGCCAGGATTGGCGGGTGGTCAACCTCGATAAACTGACTTATGCCGGCAACCTTAAGAATCTTGACGGGATACGCGAAGGGGAGCGGTATCGCTTTGTCCGGGGGGATATCTGCGATGCCGAGCTGGTGGCGAAGCTTTTTGTCGAAGAACGGATCGATACCGTCGTCCATTTTGCCGCCGAATCCCATGTCGATCGCTCCATCACCGGCCCCGGGGCGTTCATCCGCACCAACATCGAAGGAACGTTCACCCTGCTGGAAGCGGCGAAAAAGGCCTGGCTCGGGGGCAACAAGAGTGTGACGCAGCCTTGCTTTCTCCATGTGAGTACCGATGAGGTGTATGGTTCTCTGGGAGAAACCGGCAGGTTCAACGAGACCACGGCCTATGACCCGCGTTCGCCGTATTCTGCTTCCAAGGCCTCCTCGGATCACCTGGCCAGCGCCTATTTCCACACCTATGGATTGCCGGTGCGGATAACCAACTGCTCCAACAACTACGGTCCGTACCAGTTTCCGGAAAAACTGATTCCGCTGGTATTCAACAATGCCATGCACAACAAGGCCCTGCCGGTCTATGGCGATGGCAAAAACGTTCGCGACTGGTTGTTTGTCCGGGATCATTGCGAGGCGATAGTCGAGGTATTGCAGAAGGGCAGGGATGGGCAGTGTTACAATATCGGCGGCAACAATGAAAAAGAAAACCTCGAAGTGGTCACCCTCATCTGCGATCTGCTCGACCAAAAGCTCGGGCTCGCCCCGTCGGGACAGCCGCGCCGCTCGCTCATTACCTTTGTTACCGACCGGCTGGGCCATGACCGCCGGTATGCCATAGACGCAACAAAAATCAGGGAACAGCTTGGCTGGGAGCCGAAGGCGACCTTTGAAAAAGGCATGGAGGAAACGGTCGACTGGTATCTCGCCAATCGAAAATGGGTGGACGCTATCGTCAACGGATCCTATCGGCAATACTACGCGGCAATGTACAGTGAGCAGGAATAGGCGTCAAACTTCGGATTAATTTAAAGAAGATCAAGAATGAAGGTTACAGCTACGGCAATTCCAGAGGTGCTGCTCATCGAACCAACAGTGTTCGGTGACGACAGAGGTTTTTTTTATGAGAGTTTCAACCAGAAACAATGGCAGGAGTCGACTGGCCTTGACAGGGTCTTCATTCAGGACAACCACTCCCGTTCAGGCCATGCCGTTCTTCGTGGTTTACACTACCAGATCCGCCAGGCCCAGGGCAAACTGGTGAGGGTGGTCCTGGGAGAGGTCTTTGATGTGGCGGTCGACCTGCGCCGTACCTCAACCACTTTTGGCCAGTGGGTCGGGGTTGTTTTATCGGCGGAAAACAAAAGGCAGCTGTGGATTCCCGAAGGATTCGCGCACGGCTTTGCCGTCCTCTCCGAGGCTGCGGAATTTCTCTATCGCACAACCGAGTATTGGGCGCCGGAACATGAACGCTGCATTGTCTGGAACGATCCCGATATCGGCATTGACTGGCCGCTCGCCGTGGCCCCGATCCTCTCCCCCAAAGATGCGGCAGGTGCTGCTTTCCGGGACGCCGATGTGTACGAATGATATCACGATTCGCTCAAGGAAGCGTATGAAGATGCTTTTTTACCCGCTCATGGCGGTGGTATTTGGCCTCAGTGGATGTGCCTCGCACTCCGGCAAGCCATCCGTGGTTATCATGCAACACCCTGAAACCATGGATTTTGTCAACTGCAAGGTGGACGAATGGGCCACTGCCGCCTCGTATGCCGAAAACGAAAAGTGCGTAGAAGAGCTGAAGAAACAAGGTTATATCGTCTGGGGAGAACGCTAGGAGCTAGATATGATGGTTAGCAAGTTGGCGAAAATAGACCTGCCTTCCTTGCCAACGTGGGTTAAGTTGAAAAAGGCAAATTCAACAACTCAGAGCCAAAATCAAGGAGGCAGGTCATGCAGAAAACAATAAAGAATATCGGGTTGGATGTCCACAAAAACTCAATCTCAATTGGA
>JGI25319J35699_1000328_pt1 | contig 31259 bp, 36 predicted proteins | sample AutmiccommuBRH17_FD_35699 | JGI IMG/M metagenome (IMG submission 35699) | reverse complement strand
GGATATTCTGGGTGGCAAGCAGCGCATCCTCCGCCGGACAGCTGGCGTCCTTCCGGCCGGTGACCAAAATAGCCGCGGTAGCGCCATGAAAGAGCCGGTCTNNCCCCNCCTCGTCCCACTCCCGCAACGCTTCGGCAACGGATGCGAAATAGTTGCGATAGTAAAGCCCCAGGCTGTCGCCGGATGTACATTTTGCCAGCCAGCGAACAAGCGGATTTGCCGCCAGCCGGTTCAATCTGCGGTAATAGCCGGCAACCATTTCGCCAAGCACCAGCAGATCCTCCCTTACGGGCAGAATGATAAAGTTCCAGCCCTGGCTGTTGGTGCCGGAGGGCGCGGTGGTGCCGATCTTCNCCAGATCGACAAGCGCCTCGAGCGGCACGGCCTGCTGCCGATACTTCCGGCAGGAACGGCGGGAGCGCATCAGGGCCACCAGTTCCGGACCATTCGTTTTTCCCGGCGCCNCCGCCTCCATCTTCTCCGTCATGGAAACCAGCCCCAGCTGCAGAGGCTCCCCCGGCAGAACAACGGCGTCTGCCGGACAGACCGCCCGGCAGTGCCCGCAGAGCAAACAGCCGGGACGGGTGTACTCCGCCCTGCCATCCACCAGAGTGATCGCCCGGTCCGGACAGATTGCAGTACAGACGCCGCAACCCGTGCATTTTTGCCGATCAATGATTACCTGTTCCGTCAACATTTTTAAGCTACCCAATTACTAACCGGTGGTGTATGAACAAGTCCCGCAATTCCAGAATGACGATAGCCCCTTTTGTCCGGAAGTGACACCATAAAAATGACCGTTTTCCTTAAAACCATGTGGCGGAAAAACCACTACCGCGAAGTATTGAGAATCTGCCTGCCGCTCGTCCTCAGCCTGTCGGCGACAACCCTGATGGAATTCACCGACCGGATTTTCCTCGCCAACTACAGCATCGACGCCATCTCCGCAGCTCTGCCGGCCGGCATCACCTCGTATCTCCCCATCGCCTTTTTCGGCGGTGTCGGCGGGTATGCCGGGGTGTTTATCGCCCAGTATACCGGTCGGGGCGATGGGCAGAAAATCGGCAACGTGCTCTGGCAGGGAATACATTTCTCCCTTGCATCCGGCTTCGTCCTCTGGTTGTTGGCGATTTTTGCCACCAAACCCCTCTTCGCCCTCGCCGGTCATCCGCCTGAAGTTCGAGTGCTTGAAGAAATCTATTTTTCCATTCTCTGCAAAGGCGCCGTTCTCCATGTGGCGATGATCACGCTTTCCACATTTTTTACCGGCCGGGGGATAACCAGACCGGTAATGGTTATCACCTTGCTCGGCGTCTTCGTCAACATTCCTCTCGATTACGCCCTCATCTTCGGCCATTGGGGGCTGCCGGAACTGGGCATCCGAGGCGCCGCTCTCGCCACGGTGACCGCCTGGGGCGTCAATGTCGTCTGCCTCGCGGCACTGATCTTCACCAGGGCCAACAATCGCCGTTTCGGAGTCTTCAGCCATTTTCGCTTTGACCGGGAGATCTTCCTCCGGCTCATGCGTTTCGGCATCCCCGGCTCACTCCAGTTCACCATGGATATCCTGGCGTTCNCCCTGTTTATTCTGCTGGTCGGCCGTATCGGCAAAGTCGAGCTCGCCGCCACGAACATCGTCCTTTCCATCAATGCCCTGGCATTCATGCCTTCCATGGGCGTCTCGCAGGGGGTAAGCGTTCTGGTCGGCCAGGCCCTGGGCAGACGCAATCCAAAACGTGCCGGCGAATATGTGGGCAGCAGCTGTCATCTGCTGCTGCTCTACATCCTGGCTATCGATCTGGTGTTTATCTTTGCCCCGGACCTCGTGCTTTCGCCCTTCCTTGCCTCAANCCCGGACGATGCCGCCGCCGTTTCAGCCATCGCCGGAAACCTGCTGCATATCGTCGCAGCCTATCTATTTTTCGACGCTTTGTACATGGCTTACAGCGGCGCACTGCGAGGGGCGGGCGATACCAGATTCATGATGCTGGCCCTCGCCGTGGCTTCTCCTTTATGCCTGGTGATACCGGTTTACATCGGCGTGCAATACCTGCAGATTACCATCGCCACTGCCTGGCTCTGGGTGCTCTTTTTCGTCACCGTGCTGTTTGTCCTCGCCGCTTCGCGCTTTCGCCATGGAGCCTGGAAAAAAATGCTGGTCATTGAGGACGAGAAGGTAGAGCCACCGCACCTTTCAGCCGGCGGGTAAAAAAGAAGGCGAGCCCGATCATAACCAGGAGCTGCACCAGGAAGGCCTGCCAGCCGTAGCGCTGGAATACCGCCCCCGGCAAGACCGACCCGAGTGTTCCGCCGGTGTAGTAGAAACAGATATAGAGCCCGTTGGCTATCGCCTTGTTATCCTGGGCCAGCCTGTTGACTAACCCGGACAAGAGCGAATGAGCGGTAAAAAGCCCGGCGCAGAACACAAACATCCCGAGAAACATCACCGTGTAGTTTTCGATCATAAAAGACAGGGTTCCGAGCGCAAAAACCAGGATTCCCGCCCCGATGGCATCGGCCTCATTACCGAATCGCCTGATTATCCGTCCGCTGTTGAGGGAAACCAGAATCCCCATGCTATACCCGAGATAGAGCAATCCCACGCCTGCTTCCCGCGATGCCGGATTGATTATTTTGAGCTCGAAGGGAAGAAAATTCATCAGTGCGGCAAAAACAAAAAACAGGCAGAAGATCGAGGCGTAGAGCCACAGGAATTCCCGGGCCTTCAACAATGCGATTATTTCGGTGGGCTTCGGCCGGGCGTATTTCAGCTTGGCATCATGAGCCATTCCTTTCAACAGATAGCAGTTCAGCAGCAGAAGCAGGCCGAGGGCAAAAAAGAAAAAACGCCAGCCGAACAGATCGGTGAAAATTCCCGACAGGAAGCGGCCGAGAAACCCGCCCAGAATGGTTGCGGCAATATAGGCGGCGATGGCATGCTGCACCTTTTCCCTGGGCGAGGTGTAGCTGATATAGCTCATCAGCGAGGTCAGAATGGCCGGAATCATCAGCCCCTGGACGCACCTGATCGCCAGCAGGCTGAAGTAGCTGTCGGCCATGGCAAAAAAAAGTTCGAGAACGCCGAGAAAAAAAAGAGCCCAACGGAGCATTACCTTGGCGGAAAAGGATTCAAGAAGATACCCGTAGACCAGGGGAGCAACGCCCAAGGGTGCCATCATCAAAGTGGTAAAGAGGATCGCCTGAAAATTACTGAGCTGGAACTCGCTCTTAAAGAGAGGCTGTATCGGCTGCGCCGCATAGAGCGAGCAGAACGTCACAATGGTGGCAAAGTAGAGGTATTTGATGGAGGAATCGGTCACGGCATGCTACCGAAGAGCATAGCTGATATGAAGAGCCTTAGAGCGTTAGCGAGTATCTTGTCAGCTGGATAATTTCTCGAGAAGCTCCTGCATCGCCGCCAGATCGAAAGGCTTGGCAATGACCCCGGCAAAACCGTAATCCTGATAATTTACCATGATCGGATCGCTCGAATAGCCNCTTGAGACAAAAACCTTCGCCTCCCTGTCGATGGCGAGGATTTCGTTGATAGCGTCCTTTCCACCCATNCCGCCNGGAATGGTGAGATCCATGATTACNGCGGCATATCCNTGCCCGGCNTCTTTCTGTTTTTTATATTCTTTTACNGCATCCGCTCCGTTTGCCACCCAGGCGGCAGCAAACCCCAGAAATTCAAGCATCTGACAAGCTATTTCCCCGACCATATCCTCATCATCCATGATAAGGATTTTCTTTTTTTGCTCATTCTTCTGCAAGGGCTGCTCCTTTCAAGACCGAAATGATCTGGCACGAATTTCTACTCCCTGTAGTATGCCAAAATAAAAATCAAACAGTCAAGCAAATTACCGAAGATATAACAACAACATCTCAATTCCCTGTTTTTCCCGACTGTATTTGCAAGTATAGTAAAATTGTCTGGCAACAATAAGACTTCCGCGTACTTTTGGCAGTGTAACCCGCCTTTAACGAATGGAAAAACACCCATGTCCGATATCTCAGATATTCACGATCTGATGGTCCATAGAGACTATTGGAACGACCTCCTTGTCGAAATTGTCGATAACGGCGACCACCGTTCCCTCTATTTCGGTTCCCGTCAGCTGCAGAGCCGAATGTCTCTCAGCCGCCCCCACGAACTTGTCCTCTCCTACACCTGGTATATGGCCGCAGCCCTGTTGATCCTGCCCGAGCCGACGAAAATCCTCATCATCGGTATCGGTTCCGGTTCGTTCATCCGATTCTTTCACCACCACTTCCCGGATTGCCCGATTGATGCCGTAGACTACTCGCAACATGTCATCAATATTGCCAGAGGCTATTTCCACCTGCCGGAAAGCGACCGGATAGCTGTGCACTGCCAGGATGGTTTCCGGTTCCTCAAGGAAAACAGCACCGGACAATATGACCTGATTCTGGTCGATGCCTTTGACGATCTGGGGATGGCTCCCACCATTTACGGACGACCCTTTTTATCACTCTGCCGGCAGCATCTCACCGAGAAAGGCGTCCTCAGCTGCAATCTATGGAGCGATGATGAGGTCCGGTACCGGGAGATCCGAACAATCCTGGCAGACCATTTTACAGGCTCTCTGACTCTTCCCGTCCCCGACCGCGGCAACATTGTTGCCCTGGCAATGCCATGTCCCGTTCCCTGGACGAGAATCTATTTAAAAAACAGGCGGTTCGAGCAACTCTCCAATCGCTACGCCATCAATTTCAAGCAGCTGGCAAGAGTCATAAAACGAAACAATTTAAGCCTCACCGAAAGACTGATCGCCAGACTGAGTTAGTACCTTAGAAAAAACTACAGTACATTCCCCAAAGAACGAGAACCCTTGGCAATTCTCTCGCGTTGATCGACAAGGTCGGCAATTTCCTTCTGCCAGTATTCCCTTGAACCGAAACCGTCGATTGCCCTGGTCAGACCATCCTCTGCCACCTGATGAGCGCACCAGGCCATGTAATGGATATAACGCATCGCCCTGAGCGGCTCGATCAGCTTGAGGGTCCGACGATCGAAAGGCCGGAAGGTTTCATATCCTTCAAGAAAGAGATCGAGTTCGACAAAGGCTTCGTCGACCTCACCGGGCAAGAGCATCCAGATATCCTGGACCGGTGGCCCCATCGCCATATCATCGAAATCGATGAGGTAAAAGGATTCGCCCGGGCGGAAAATTACGTTGGAAAAATGACAGTCCCCGTGAATCCTGATCATGCCGGAGGCCGGAAAGAGCGGGCCGATATCGGCGATTATCCCTAACCCCGCCTCCTTCAGCGGCTTTTTCAGATCCTCCGCCACACAGGGTGACTGCAGCAGATAATTGAGCTGGTCGAGGGTCGAGCGGCGCGGCTCCATCACAATCCTGTGCTTTGCCTTGGCAGCCTCCCCGACCTTGTGGACTCTGCCCAGCAGGCGGCCAAGCTGAAGCCACTGGTCCTCGGTGAATTCGTCGACGCTCCGCCCGCCACACTTTTTGAAAACACTGAACAGCAGGTTGTCGCTTTCAACCAAGGTCCCGCCGCCCGGCAGCATGAGGGGGGCCACAACCGGTATCTCCTGGCCTGCCAGGTCGAGCAGGAACCTGTGCTCATCGAGGATGGCCTCTTTCGTCCACCGACCGGGCCGATAGAATTTCACCACCAGGCGGACACCCTCCCGGGTTTCTATCTCAAAGACCCTGTTGATATAACTGTTCAGGGGACGAAACAGATTGTTGCAGCGAACCCCCATTGCCTTTTCCACAAGATTCAGCACCTTGTCCGGCCCAAGTTCTTGAAATCCGCCTGCTTTGTCTTTCTGCTGAACAGCCATTTCACTCATCCTTATCAATTCATACCTGAGACCGAGATGTTCTCGCAACACCTTTACGGCACTCCGGCGTCAAGCCGGAATCAAGTATCTCAAAGGTATATAGTAAACGGCAAAATGGAATGTTGAAACAACTGTTTTGACGCCTTCATGCTTTTTGGATTACAAATGTTGTACAGAGGGTCCCAGGCGGTGTATGGTCNCCCCGAAACACATCAATTATCCTCAACGGGACATGCCACCGCAACAATGAGTCAACGATCGTCACATGCAGCCATCGCGCCTCCCGCCCTCATGAGTGGCGGCTACTGCAGAAGATGCGCGGGGGAGCACCGGCTTGGTCCCGGCAACNCCCTCGACTCCTGCCGGGAGCTGATGCGCTTTTTCGCCGACCGCGGGACCATCGATCTGCTGTCGACTCGCCCCTCCCCCGACCCGGCTCTGTCCACTGCTTGGCTTTTCGGTCAGGCGCGAGGCAAAATGTTCGGCGTGATGGAATGTCTGGCGCCGGATGGAAGTACGGTTACCCTGCGGGCATTTTCCGGTCAGTACAATGGACTCTGGCTGGTGGAAGGCTGGGTGCCGCCGCTTTTTGATGTCGATGAATTCAATGCCCTCTGCACCGACACCGAATCCCGCGTCAAGGAGCTCGGCCGGGAAATCGATTGCTGCAAACCCCAGTCCGACGTGTGGCTGGCGCTGAGAAAACAGCGTCGACTGCTCAGCCGGAATCTGATGCAGGAGATCCACAGCCTCTACCGGGTGACCAATTTCCGGGGAGAAACGGTTCCGCTCGCCGAGGCCTTTATCGGTACCAACGGCATTCCCACCGGAGCCGGCGACTGCTGTGCTCCGAAACTGCTGAATTACGCCGCAAAAAACCGGCTGCGGCCAACAGGGCTCGCCGAGTTCTACTGGGGCAGAGAAAACCGCTCGGGCAGCCGCCGGCATGACTCGTTCAATTCGCCCTGTGCGGAAAAATGCCGGCCCATCCTCGGCTTCATGCTCTGCGGCCTGATCGGGTGCGATTTCGAAAAGGAGACTCAATGACAGCGCTGAGTCCTTTAGGAAAAGCCCACAACCACCTGCCCTTCAAGCAATACGGCGAGATGGAAATCCTTTACCGGGATGAGGCGATTGTAGTGGTCAACAAGCCGGGCGGCCTGCTGGCCGTTCCCGGACGCGGCCCGGAAAAGCAGGACTGCGTCACCGCCAGGCTTCGCCGTCTGTTCCCTGCCATGATCCCCCAACCGGCTGCCCACCGGCTGGATGTCTACACTTCAGGGCTGATGGTCTGCGCCATGACTGCCGAGGCACACCGCNCCCTCTCCCTGCAGTTTGCCGGCAGAGAAATCCGCAAGCGATATATCGCCTTAGTCTCAGGTATAATAGCGGGAGACAGCGGCGAAATCCGTCTGCATTTCCGCCTCGACCCAAACAACCGCCCTTTGCAGATTCATGACCAGGAATACGGCAAGTTGGGAATCACCCACTGGCGGAAAATTTCGGTTGAACAACAAAACACCAGGCTCGAGTTTACCCCGCTCACCGGCCGCACCCATCAACTCCGGCTGCACGCCGCCCACCCCCTGGGACTCGGCGCCCCCATAGTCGGCGACAGCCTCTACGGCACCGGCCGCGATGGCGACAAGATGATGCTCCATGCCACCTTCCTCCAGTTCCGGCATCCGCTTACCAGGGAAATAAAAGAATTCAACTCTCCCCCGCCGTTTTAAGCCGGGAGCTCGGGGGAGTACCTGGGAATAATCTTGCTCAAATTGAACGGACAGGATAAGGTTTCACTCCTGTTAACGACCTGATCAGGGGGCTGAAGCACTTACACCTTTTCCTTCTTGCGCACCATGTTCATCACCAAAAACAGGCGACCATTCCTGCTGTTCGTTCTCCTCGTTATCTCGCTTGGATCTTTCCTGATCAGCATTACGCTCAATATACTGCGACACGATCTCCTGCAGGTGAATGAGCCCCTGCATTCTTCCCTTGAAGCTTTTGGCGGTATGGCGGCAGTTTCAATGGCGCTGCTTCTCCTTCAGCTGCATAAGGATGCTCACCGGAAAAAAAGGGAGTATTACCTGTTGGCCATGGGCTTTTTCATGATGGGAATTNTCGACNCCTGTCATGCGGTCTCGACCTTCGGCTACGGCTTTATTCTGCTCCGCAGTCTCGCCGGNTTTTTCAGCGGCTGCTGGTTTGCCATGGTTTGGCTTCCCGGGATGTATTCATATATTGAAAGCAAGAAATCAATGCCCTGGCTGACGGTNTGTNTTTCCCTTGNGACAGGTGTGTTGATCCTCAAGTATCGTGAATACTTTCCTTTAATGATACAGGACGGAAACTTCACCCCTTTCGCAATAATCATCAACCTTGTCTCCGGAGTTCTGACATTCTCCGCAGCAGTCTATTTCTTCCGCGAATTCCTGCGTACCAGCGAAACAGAGTCGTTTTTGTTCACCTGCATGCTGCTTCTCCTGAGCTTGTCGGGACTGGAATTTCCTGTTTCAGTGGCCTGGAGTGAAGACTGGTGGTTCTGGCATGTCCAGCGGTGTCTTGCCTATACCGTGGTTTTTTACTACATGTTCAAGACGTATCTCAGAGTGAGCGAAGAACTGAAAAAATCCAACGAGATGCTCGAAAAACGGATTGCCGATCGTACCGCAGAATTAACCGACGAAGTTGCCGAGCGCAAGCGATACGGAAAGGAAAGAGATGAAGTTATTCTTGAGTTGAAGGATGCGCTTGGCCAGATCAAAGTATTGACCGGTCTGCTGCCGACCTGCGCCGCCTGTAAAAAGATACGGGACACCGAGGGGCAATGGGTACAGATGGAAACCTACATTCAGGCCCATTCCGACGCCAGATTCACCCATGGCATATGTCCGGGATGCGCCAAGGAATTATACCCGGATATATATGACAAGCTCTTTCAGAGTAAAGGAGCATAAAATAAACTTTATGCCGCTGGCAGCTGCTGCAGGTGTATCGATCGCTGTCCGGCTGGGCTCCAATCCTTCATCGGCTATTGCCGCAGGTATTGATTATTGCGGGATGTGTCCGTAACTTTCCTTCGGGACCGGGATAAAATCTTTACCGCCCGGCATTTTCCAAAAAAGCTTGAGGGCAGAAGTTCCCTTACGCTGAAAGTATTCGACGGTAACCGGCACCCATCCTTCTGCGGCTATTTCAATGTGAGCAAGGTTGGATAATCGATCGGAGTGCTGCTGCGGATCGCTGATGGCAAGCTTATCGTCGATAACCACAATAACACCGTCGTTTGAAAGGGCCTGCATTTGGTACCGGCCCGGTTCGGGAAACAACAAGTACCCCTTCATACTCATCGCGACACCCTGTCTGGTTCCGCTGCCAAAAACTTCACCATCGCCGAACTGGTGATTTAACTGAACGACAGGTTCACCTTTCATAATTTCAAACTCATTCTCTTTCATTTGCTTGAGATACCCAAGGTCGCGCTTAAAAAAGTTTAAATAATAGGTAACCGCTAAACCCGGCTGCATGATTTCCGGTGTGATTTTTTCGGCGGTGATGTCTCCAATTGTAATTGGAGTCTGTTGAGTCTCCCCAAGCTTCTCCGGTTCCTTTGCATATGCTGAAAAAGCTAAAATCGAGAGCAGCATCAGTGTCATAAAAGTGATGGCAAATTGCGATTTCATGATTTCTCCTGGAATTTGATAGGCTGGCTGTGAAATTTGTTTTACATTAATCACTCTATGAGGAAGCCGGTATATCGAAAAGGGAATAATCGGGGAAGGCCGGATTTAAAAACTACATTGAACAAATGGAGGAACACCTATGACTCTTCGTCGTATCGCCAAGATTTTTAAAAGTCGGCCCACCATCGAAGGTGCCGGCGTTCATCTCAAACGTGCCTTCGGCTATTCCCAGGTTCCTCAGTTCGACCCGTTTTTAATGCTCGATGACTTTCATGCCGACGATCCCGACAAATACCTGCCCGGCTTCCCCTGGCATCCGCACCGGGGGATGGAAACCATCACCTATATCCTTGAAGGCCGCGTCGAACATGGCGACAGCATGGGCAACTCAGGGGTGATCGGTGCCGGCGATGTGCAGTGGATGACTGCCGGCAGCGGCATCATCCACCAGGAAATGCCCAGGGAGAGTCCCACCGGGACCATGTGGGGCTTCCAGTTCTGGGCCAACCTTCCGGCCAGCCATAAAATGATTGCCCCCCGTTACCGGGAGGTTAAAGCTGCCGAAATTCCGGAAGTTTCGACGGCACAAGGCGTACAAGTCAAAGTTGTCGCCGGCGAGGTAGCCGGGGTGAAAGGTCCGGTGGGGGATATCACCATCGAGCCGGAAATGCTCGATATCACAGTATCGGCAGGAACTGTGTTCACGCATGCATTGCCGGCCGGCCACACCGCCTTTGCCTATATTCTCGACGGCGAGGGGTATTTCGACGACCGTCGGGACGCCTATGCCTACGAAATAGCAGGCCATGGCTGGACCGACCTGGAGCGCAGGTGCGTTTGTCAGCATGAGACGGTGGTACTGTTTGAGCATGCCGGTGATACTGTGCAGGTTACGACAACGGACCAACCCGTTCGATTCCTTTTTGTTTCCGGAAAACCGCTCAAGGAGCCGGTAGCCTGGTACGGACCGATCGTGATGAACACCCAGGAGGAATTGCGGGTCGCCTTCGAGGAATACAAGCTTGGCACATTCATAAAATAAAATGCTGCCATTTACTTAACACTCCACAAGTCTGCCTGAGCGACGCCAACGAAAAAAGAATCATAAATGTTTATTCTCTGTCCCAAAAATGATAAAGGATGAGGTGTTTATTATGTAGGGAACTCATCATTATCGTATCGAGCCTGAAGTGTTCATTGTATGAGGTGTCAATTTTGAAGGCCATAGCATAGGATGTCCCTGATCTGCGACAATGTTGCTTTCACCTATCCCGGAGCACAACACCAGCTCTTTGATGGTGTGTCGTTTCAACTCACGGCACCGGGATTTCATTCGTTCTTCGGCCCTTCGGGGGTGGGTAAAACCTCTCTTGCGAAAATCATCACCGGCGACATCGAAAGATCCTCCGGCAGGGTTGCAACCGACGGGCTGGGCACCCTCCTTTATTCACACAATAAGGAGCGGCTTCCAGGCTGGTCCGGGGTAGGCCGTCATTTAACGCGGGTCATCCCGCCGTCGATGCATGCCGGCATGAACGAACTGGTGGAGATATTCGGCCTGTCCGACTGTATCAATTCCCGGTTTGACCAGCTTTCCATGGGACAACAGAACCGGGTGAACCTGATCCGCTACCTGCTGCAGGACTGCGATCTGCTGATCATGGACGAAAGCCTGGCCAACGTCGATGAGCTTACCCGGGAAAAGATTATTCTGGCCATCAAGGCGATGTTCCCCCATCGCTATTTCATCTATATTTCCCATAATGTCATGGAGGTTGCCAAATTCTGCGATTCGATCCTGGTCTTCCGCAGCAGGGGCAAGGCGCCACAAACCATCATGATTAAAGGTTGCAACATCCGAAAAAAAGAAGACCTTTCGCGCGCGGCTCTCGATGCGACCCTGCTGGAGGTCATGAATGCTGCCTAGACGCGTCTTCCAGTTTTTTATTATCTACTTCCTGTTTCTCGGCGGCCTGATGGCGCTGAAGTATAGTCTTGCGCTCTCAGATTACGTAATTCCGGCCCCTTCCGGCATCTTCCATACCCTGATCGCCGAATACCGCCAGTACAGCCTCGCCACTTTGAACACCATGTCTGTGGCGGTGATCGGCCAGATCCTTTCGGTGGGCATGGCGCTTGTTATCGGCATCACCGGCCGTCAGTCAACCTGGCTTGGCTCCTTCATCAAGGTCGCCGCCTACAATTTTCAGGCCTACCCCATCGTCGCGCTGGCGCCGATCCTCTTCATCCTGCTCGGCGACGGGTTTCTCACCCGCTTGTTGATCGCGGCGATGATCTGTTATTTCCCGGTGCTGCTCTCCGTTTTAGGAATCATGTCCAAGCCGGTTGACGATATCGAACACTTCTACCGGGTCACCGGTCGCATGCGCTGGCAGCTGGAGGTCAAGATCCGGACCTTTGAAAACCTGACGCAACTGACCACCGTCATCGCCGGCAGCGCCACTCTGGCCATGGCCGGGACCATTGTCGGAGAATTCATCGCCGCCAATGCCGGAATCGGCTACAATATTCGGATCGCCCTTTATCAAAGCGATCTCGGCAAAATTCTCATCGCCCTTTTTCTGATCGGCATCACCATTGCCATCTATCAGGCACTGCTGGAATCGCTGGGGACAGTCATAAAACGGGCCTGGACCGGAAGATAACTCCCCTCCTCCGGATACGGGATTCGACCGGACCTCTCATGCCAAAGAAGGAGTAACGATGAACAACAAAGCCAAAACTCTCATTCTGTTCTGTGTCCTGTTGGTAATGGCAATGTTTGTCGCGACCGGCGCCCAGGCGGGTGAAAAAGTCGTTTACCGCCTGAAGTGGCTTCGCAATGTCAGCGTGGTCGGCGCGTTATATGCCGAGACCCACCATCTGTTCGAAAAAGCCGGGCTTGATGTGGAGGTCAAGGCCGGCGGGCCGGAGCGGGATGCCATCAGGGAGCTGGAACTGGGCTACGCCGATTTTGGCGAGGCCTCCGCCGATCAGGTGCTTCGGGCGCGCGCCAAGGGGTCGCCGGTGGTGGTGATCGCCCAGCTGTTCCAGGTCAACCCGCTGCAATGGATGTATCGCCCCGAGGAACTGCAGATAGGAAATCTTGCCGATCTGCAGGGCAAAGTCATCGGCATAACCTTTGGCGGCAATGATGAAACCATCATGAACACTATGCTGGCCGAAGCCGGGCTCGGCAGTTCCGACGTGAAGCTCTTTAGTGTCCGCTATGACTATACGCCGTTCTACCGGCGTCAGGTTCAGCTCTGGCCGGTCTATCGGAATGCCCAGGCGCCGCTTATCGAGGCACAGCTGGGTAAGGCGGGAGAAGAGACCGCTTTTTTCAATCCAGCGGAATTCGGGGTGAAATTCGTGGCCAACTGCGTCGTCACCGAATCGCGCACCTTGACGGAAAAGCCCGAATTGGTGAAGCGCTTCCTCGCCGCCCTGCTTGGAGGATGGCAGCAGGCGCTTGATCCGAATAATCAGGAGGAAGCCATCGAAACCCTGCAAAAGTACGATCCGGATACGCCGCGCCCGATCCTGGAAGAGCAGCTGAAGATCACCCGCGAACTCATTCAGCCAGATACTACTCTTGCCATCGGCACGATCGATGAAAAGGGCTGGGAGCAGACCGAGCGAATCATGCGGGCCCAGAAACAGCTGCCAAAGGAGGTCGATCTTAAGGCAATATTAAGGCCGGTCGGCGGTGGTGCCGAATAGGGGGAGATCAGTCCTCCCTTTGCAGCCGAAAAAAAGTATCGGCAGGACTCACTCAACGGGGGCTGCACTGCAGAACGCGTCGAGTGAGACGCCTTATTGAGCTGGTTTTGGCATAAAACGATTTCAGGACGCCATCAGCCCAGGTTCTCCGCCGCAAAATTCCAGTTGATCAGTTTATCCAGCACCGCGTTGACATAGTCCAGGCGGCGGTTCTGGTAATCCAGGTAGTAGGCGTGTTCCCACACATCGATGGTCAATAACGGTTTCTTGCCGGTGGTCAGCGGCACATCCGCATTCCCGGTCTTGACCACCTTGAGCTTGTCGCCATCAAGCACGAGCCAGGTCCAGCCGCTGCCGAACTGGGCCATCGCCGTGGCCGCCAACTCCTTCCTGCAGGCATCGACGGTGCCGAATGAAGCCTCGATCTTCTGCTTCAGGCCGGCGGGCGGTTCACCGCCGCCATTTGGCCTGAGGCTTTGCCAGAAAAATGTGTGGTTCCAGGTTTGGGCGGCATTGTTGAATATCGCCGTCTTGTCGGCTGTACCGGCCGTCTTGGTAATGACCTTCATCAGCGGCAGGTCCGCAAACTCCGTTCCTGCAATCAGCTTGTTCAGGTTGTCGACATATGTCTTGTGATGCTTGCCGTAGTGAAAACCAATGGTTTTTGCCGAGATTACCGGGGACAGCGCGTCATCGGCGTAGGGCAGGGCAGGCAGGGCGTGGGGAGATACAGCTTCAGTCTGGTCATTGCTCATCATTTTTCCTCCATTATGTTGTCTTAAAAAGATGCTGATGGTCATCAGCGCCTCGCGTTCAGGGCTATCTCACTGCAAGGACCTGCCGAATGGCCGATCATTTACCCGCCGGCCCCGGCGACCATATGCCGGCAGCAGGCGGGAAAACCGGTCTCAGGTCTTGAGAAACGCCAGCAGATCGGCGTTTAGCTGGTCCTTGTGCGTTTCTGTCAAACCATGCGGTCCGCCCGGATAGACCTTCAGGGTCGCGTTCCTGACAAGTTTCGCCGAGAGGTGCGCCGAGGCCTCGATCGGTACGATCTGGTCATCGTCACCGTGGATGATCAGCGTCGGTACATCGAACTTTTTCAGGTCCTCGGTGAAATCGGTTTCGGAGAACGCCTTGATACAATCGAAGGTGTTCTTGTGACCGGCCTGCATCCCCTGCAGCCAGAACGAGTCGATCATACCCTGCGAGACCTTGGAATCGGTCCTGTTGGCCCCGAAAAAAGGGCCGCCGGCGAGATCCTTGTAGAACTGCGAGCGGTCGGCGGTTGCGGCCTGGCGGATCTCGTCGAACACCTTAATCGGCAAACCGCCGGGATTGGCGGTCGTTTTCAGCATCAACGGCGGCACGGCCGAGATCAGCACGGCCTTGGTCAGCCGTTTCGTGCCATGGCGACCGATATAACGGGCGACTTCACCGCCGCCCATGGAGAAGCCGACCAGGGCGGCGCCCTGCAGTTCGAGCTTCTCGATAAGCTCCGCGAGGTCGTCGGCAAAAGTGTCCATGTCGTTGCCGGTCCAGGGCTGGCTGGAGCGGCCATGACCGCGACGGTCATGGGCAATACAACGATAGCCGTTCGACGCTAGAAAGAGCATCTGAGCCTCCCAGCTATCGGCAGAGAGCGGCCAGCCGTGGCTGAATACCACCGGCGGTCCTTTGCCCCAGTCTTTGTAGTAGATTTTTGTGCCGTCTTTCAGGGTGATCGTGCTCATGGCAGGATTTCCTCCGTTGTTTTTAAGCGACGTTGACTGGTTAGCATGCCTTTAGTTGTGGTCCATACCCTTCATGTCCTTCATGCCCTTCATCATTGGACAATTCGCCATGGACTCCTTGCCCATCTGCATATGCTGCATCATGTGCGGCATCATCTCATCCTGCATTTTTTCCATTCGCGCATGCATGGCAGTACGTTGCTCCACCAAGTGGGTGACGACGGCGGCGATCAGGTCTACCTTTTTATCCGCCGGCGCGCTGTTCATTTCAGCGACCTGCGCGGTGAGTTCGGCGTCCTGCGTCTTCATTTCTGCCATCATTTTCTGTTTCTGGTCCATCATCTCCTGGCAGCGTTCCATCATTTTCGCCTCTGTCATGTTTGTTCCCGCCACAGGCTCGGCCGATTGCGATTGGAGAGGAGACCAGATAACCAGCGCCAAGGCCCATGCCAATGCGAGGGTGGATCGGATGATGAGGTTGGTGTTCGTTTGTTTTTTCATGTTGTTCCCCTTTTCTGTTTGTTGTTTTTCTTCGCTGTACCCGTTTTTTCAAAGGGCTGGTGATTTTTCGAGGAGCTGATGGTTTTTTGTTTATCTCCAGGTGTTATGCTTTTGCCAAACTCCTCTGTTATGCTTTTAATGCTCTCATATTGCTTCCTGGCGAAATCAACCTGCGCCCGCGTCTTGGTTTTTCTTTGACTACGGCTTAGCCGAGGTTCTGCAAGGCGAATTCCCAATTTATCAGCTTGTCGAGCACGGCGTTCACATAATCGGCCCTGCGATTCTGATAATCCAGATAATAGGCATGCTCCCACACGTCTATGGTAAGCAGTGGCTTCATGCCTGTGGTCAAAGGGACATCGGCATTGGCGGTCTTTATTACCTTGAGTTTATCGCCATCAACAACCAGCCAAACCCAACCACTGCCAAACTGGGAAACGGCGGCGGTAGCGAGTTCCTTCCTACAGGCGTCGACGCTGCCGAAAGATCCCTCCAATTTTTGTTTCAGGGCGGCGGGCGGTTCGCCTCCGCCCTTCGGACGCATACTTTTCCAGTAGAAGCTGTGGTTCCAGATTTGCGCGGCATTGTTAAAAATCGCTGTATTTTCAGGCCGTCCTGCGGTAGCGGTGATAATCTTTTCCAACGGCAGGNCGGCAAATTCTGTCTCCATGACAACATTATTGAGGTTGTCTACATAGGCTTTGTGATGTCTGCCGTAATGAAAACCTATCGTCCGGGCGGTGATGATCGGTTCCAATGCGTTCTCGGCATAGGGGAGAGTGGGTAAAACATGGGGCGCCGCTGCGGCCTGGGCAGTACTGGAAAAACCGCCCATCGCGAGCCAGGCAACGGTGCCGGCCGACGCCATGAGAAACCTGCGACGCTCGAGCACGGGAGAGGAACTGCTTGTAGTGTTTCTGTTCATACATACCTCCATATGATTGTTAGGTTGATGAAACAATTCGACCGTGGTTTTACCTCTGCCCGGGGGGGGTGTCAGTTTTTCATGTAACGAGATGCGGAGCTGAATTGTACCAGTACTTTCTCAGTAGACTGGCTGTTCCAGGCTTAGTTCTTTGGTTGTTCGGTGGCGACGGATGCCGGGTCATGCGGTACCTCCTTCACACAGCCTTTGCCGCAGCATGCGCAATTCGGACAATTTCTCTAGCGATACCCTCAGGTGAAAGAATAAAATCAATACAGCCGCTTGCTATTGCGCTCTCAGGCATATCGGGCTGCCCGGCTGTGTCGAGCTTCTGTGCGATGGTAATACCCCCCACTTCTTTTATGCCGCACAGCGCTGCTGCGCCATCACCATCATAGCCGGAGACAATGACAGCAACAAGTTTGCCGTCCCAGTGTTCCGTCAGGGAACGCATAAAAACGGTAATCACGTCGGGCCATCCCCATGGCTTTGATATCGGTTTGAGACGGAATTTTCCATCCAGAACGTGCAAATCACGTTTTTCCGGGATGATAAAAACATGATTGGGCTCGATCTCTAATCTTTCCGTGATCAGTTCAACAGCCATCTCGGTGTAGTGCGGGAGAATCTCGTGGAGTTGGGTGGCTACGGTCCTCAAGTGATTAACAATGACGAGAGCAACACCCATATCGGCCGGCAGATGCTTGAGTAACCGGATATAGGCGTCGAGGCCACCGGCTGAACCACCCACGCAAACGACAGGAAAGTCTTTAGCAACACGCTGAGCTTTCATTGACAATCACACTCCGTTCGGACTTTTACACACATTGTTTTCGGCGCAAGGTTTCCACCGCATACTCTTATTTGACCTTAAAATAATTATTTGCCTGTTACCCTGCAAGGAGTACTGGGTAAAAATTGACCTGGCAGGTCACAACCGACCTCAAACTTGGTCGCATTGGTTCTGGGAGGACCCACGCCCTCTAATGCAAGGCAAACGGAGGTTATCGGTTGGCCTGCGGCAAACATCATTTCTATCAAGGACCTCGCCCATATCCCGCCGGCGCTCATGACCACCGGGGCGATACGCGGTGTCCAAACCGCGAGCGGAAACATCGGACGACCAGAACATACTGGCCCGAGACTCTCATCAAAACGGAGGTTATCGGAAATGGTTGATGCGGCGGGATGTGAGTTCAACACGATCCTGCGATCGGAGGTATTGCCTGTAGTCATGGTATTCCCCTCATTTGAATTGATATTTTGTATTTTCAACTCCTCTAGCACCCCTCATGGGGGTATAAGTACCTTCACGAAATTCATTCCTGAAAATAAGGAATGAATTTCTAAGGTACTAAAACGATTGGTGATAGTTCTTCACGAGCTGCCTATATTTTGCCGAGCAAAGACTGCTTCTAACCCCATGTTCGTTCAGCCCGCTCTTTTCAAGAGCCTTAGCCGAAATCCGGACGATGATGGACTCGCCACCGGAAAACAGTCGGCAGCGAGTCGGCAGTATCTGATGGTCGTGAATTCGGACTTACGAGGCGGACATGTTGTTGATGACCTCCTTTACCCCACGAACGTCCCTTGCAAATTTGCCGGCCAGGTCCTTTGCCGCCGCGCTTGTGGCATTGCCTCCCAACGTGACAACACCTTCTTTCGTGTTGACCGTGGTTTTAAGTGCACTGGTCGAGCGATGATTGAGCAATGCCACTTTGACCAGGGCAGTGATGGACGTATCATCAATCGCTTCGCCCATCGTATCCGCCTTGTTGGTCACCGCACTTTTATCTGTCTTTATTGCGGCATTTGCCACTGTCATTTCATTGTTGACTTTTATAACGCCTTCCACATCCATGACATGCTCGGTGGTGAGGTCCTTCTGGGCAACGCTGGTGGCTTCGCCGCGCAAAGTGATGGTGCCGTTTTCGGCGAGCACTTCAGTACCGATCGCGTTGACATTGCTATGGAATAAAAGTGTTGTTTTCACTTTGGTGATGAGCCATGCATCCGATTTTGCAGCAGGGGCTCCATCTTTTTCTACCAACCTATTGTCCACACGTTTAACTCCGGGCAGGCCCGCAACAGTCTCCCCGGCCAAGGATTTGTGGGATGCCTCGGAAACAGTTCCGGTCAAGGTGACAAGGCCATCCTTGGACTGCATCTTGATATTATCGTCCTGGAGGTAGGTCTTGAACACGTACGTTTCTTTGGCGGCCGATTCGATGCGGTCATCCGTCCCGGATGCAAAGAGCGGGACGTTGATCAAAAACGTCGAGGCCACAGTGGCTATCAGTGCGAAGCGATACATTGGACTTTTCATGGTGGTGTTTCTCCTATAGTTGGGTGATTTTTTGACCACGGCTTATCCCGAAGGTCAATTATTGTGACAGGTTGATGACAAAGATTATTTTCCGGATTGCCGATATCCCGATGATCATTCTAGTTTTATTGACATATTTCCGGGATCGCGATCATACTTCCACGGCGGGGTGAAATCGTAGTACTTGTAGATGCTCTCTCCCCAGAGGGTGTCTGAGAAATCCGGCCAGTTATCGCTCTCTTCGAACCCAGGAGCGACCATCAACTTCTCCTTGTCGACGTTGAGGACGAGCTTGTTTTCGGTAACAGAGAACGCAAAGGCATCCCAAGGCATGGCGAACAGCTTGCTGCCCATGCCCAGGAAACCGCCGAAGGAAAGCACCACGTAGGCCACGCGGTTATTCTTTGCGTCGATCACCACTTCGTGGATCTTGCCGACGTTCTCACTCTGGCGATTGACCACGGTTTCGCCGATGATCTTCGATGCCCGGACAATACCGTACATAGCCACCGATTGTTCGCTTGTTGCAATCATAACGACCTCCTTTACTTTGGTTTATTGGGGTAGAGTCCTGCCACAGCACCTTCAACGATTTTCGCCGTGCATGACACTGTCGTCGAATCTCTCAGGTGCAGCCTCGCAGGAGATACAGCATCACGAGAATCGGCAGCGGAATTCCCAAGGCCCGAAGCAGTATCCAGCCTATCTTGCCTTCTCATGGAATNCCCGGTTTACCAACTCTTTGACAATCATGACTGTTCCTCCTAATTTGTGTTATTATCCAACATTTCTCTCTCCTCTCGGCGTAAACAACGAACGCTGGCTCATTTATCAACGCCATTCGGCATACATCCATTCTTCCTTCCACCTGAATCAGGCATCTTCACCCTTTTTCGATTTGCTGTTTATCGGCCGGGTTCGTCAAATTCATGTTGCGCGGATATTTCGAAAACATTCATTGCGATAGTACCAATGGATTTGCTTTGCCCAATTTTGGTCTGCCATGTCCGGCCAATTGTCTTTTTCGAATCCCGGGGCATCTTTGAGACGAACTTTCTCCACATTGAGAGCAAAAACCTTGTTCTTGGTATCAAGTATCAAGGTTTTCCACGGAACTGCAAAAAGCCTTTCCCCCATACCGAGCATAGCGTCGAAGGACAGCACCGCATAACCCACTTTGCCGCTGCGCATATCCAACATGATCTCAGTAAGTTCGCCAAGTTTATCGCCTTTTTGACCGTAGACATCGTTGTCGACGAGGGTTTTGGCGCCCATCAAGTGAGGGGCGGGTCCCCTCCGCACAAGTTTTATCCCGCTGTGGGTGGTTCTTTTACACATATCGTACGTATCGCAATCTTCGTAGTTCATGCTCGTCTCCTTAGATAGGTAAATGTTGGTTAAAGGTGGTCTCACGCACACCGGGCATTTTATTCTTGATTCAGATGATTGGGTGACGGCTGGTCTTGAGTTTCTCCAGCTTTTTAACAGCAACTCTTGTGCCTGGCAGGCTGAGAGCCATCTTTGTGAGGTTATGGTATGTAAATACAATAATATAGAAGAATGAACGTTAGCAGGGTAAATCACCCTGGCCCAACAAGAGCGTTGCGCGCAACAGAAAAGTTACATTTATTCCTGTTGCGTGTTACACTTCAAGAAATTGTTGGACTAGAGTAAAAAATCACCTGTTCAGATGATAGACCGGAATATCGGCAGAGGAGCGTTTGACTGAACTACGCCGCCAGGAAGAAATAAGCAGCAGCAAAAGCCTTCTCAATAATCCCCTCGGATTTTACGTTGCAGCAGAGGACCGTGGCAAATTTCAATTCACCTCGAGCACGTTTTTAAAAAAAATCAGAAAGCTCTCCCAGGAGTTCCATGCCCTGTTGAATGCCATTACCGATACCTTGATCCTGTATTCCCCGAGGTGAAAGTACTGTGGACCAACGATTATAGCGCCGGGGATTTACGTGAGAGGGGTCGTGCCGCTCGTTCGGTTGGTTGAGCCGTTGGCTGGGCAGTTCATGACATCTTCCCTTCACAGCGGAGATGAGAAGTGGCGGTTTGTACTTGCCGCTCTGGTTTTAGGTATATACGAACCTGGCAGGCAATACGCGTTCCTGACGTCCGCACGATAGAGATCACCTTGCCGAAATTGCCGGTGAGCCTGGGCGGTTTCTCGATTGTCCAGCTTTCCGATATTCACCTCGGATCTTTTCTGAAAGTTGCCTGGCTCCTGGATGCAGTAGAGAACACCAACGCCTCTCTCCTGACCTGGTGGCTGTTACCGGCGATATGATCGACGGTTCCCGGGATGAATTGAAGGTCGACATTGCGAACACAGAAATCATGTGGGCCAGTTCCATGGCTTTGGCAGGCTTTCAGTTTCTGCTGGGTAAACCGATGTTTGCCTTTCCGTTGCACGGCATGGGGCATGAACTCTCAAGTAAGTACGACATGACCCATGGTGACCCTGGCCCTTCTTACCCCGGCCTGGATGCGTCATACCATGCGCACCGCCCCTCAATACCTGCCTGCGTTTGCGCGATTTGCCCGTAGTGTCATGGGAGTATTCCGGAAAGACGATGCCAGGACCGCAGAAGAAGGTATCAGGAAGCTGGAAGCATTCTATGCCTCGATCAAGATGCCTGCAAGCCTTCGAGAGGCAGGTGTCAAAGAAGAAGACCTGGAAAACATCGCAGAAAAAGCGGTCGAAAGAGGAAACCTGGGTACCCTGACCTCAATTGGCAAGAAAGAGGCTCTGCAGATCATGCGTGACGTTTGAGGTCCTATAAACCTGGCAGCGGATTCATTTTCCCTGAAGGCGAGGTGCCGCACCCGATGCCAAGCTCTGTCGACACCCTCAAGGCATCGAGTGTGCCTCTGTCGGATTCATGAAGCTCACCAAGATTCAGATTGTCATGTATTACGGGGACAATACCCCGAGCAGCCTTCCGAGAATCCGGGCCAGGACAACTGGCGCGTACGCCTGGCGATGGCAAGGCTTTGGGCCGACGCGGTAAACGGCCACGGTGGCGATGTCACCTTGGTGCATCTGCCGGCAATCGGCATTCGCGGCAATACCCACTTTCCGTTCTCGGATCTGAATAATATTGAAATTGCCGACCTGTTATCCAAATGGCTCGAGGGAGAGTCGATTAAAAATATAAGGAGAAGATCAATGCCTGATTCCATTACCCGCCGTTCGTTTATCAAGGGAAGTACCGCTCTGGGCGTAACATCGATACTGGGAGACAGCATCGACGGATGGATTCATACCCCTGCATTTGCCGCGACCGACATCGACATCGCAGCAGTGCAGGGTGCGGATTGAAGAGGTAACAATATGAGGGTAACACTGCAAGGAAAGTGGTTCGCTTTGGTTCTGCTGTTCATTCGGTCGCCATCGTGATCGGGCGTCTCAAGGTACTTATACCCCCTTGCGGGGTGTTGGTTGAAAAGTTGAAAGGCGCATAGCGCGCAGAGAAAACCATCGAGGATTCTATGGACCGTCGATTTTTTTTGAAGAAGATAATCGGGACCGGCATCGTTGCCGGATCCACCGTGGCGTTCGGCGACTACACCAGACTTTTTGCCGCACCCGGTGTCGATCTCGTCGCCGTCAGAGGAGGTGAGCCGGAGGTGATGTTCGACAAGGCTATCGCCTCGCTCGGCGGGATGCAGGACTTCGTCCCCAAGGGCAGCAAGGTCCTGGTGAAGCCGAACATCGGCTGGGACGTGACCCCGGAGCGGGCGGGCAATACCCATCCGAAGCTGGTGGCCCGCATCATCGAGCATTGTCTCAACGCCGGCGCGAAAAAAGTCCCGTCTTCGATCATACCTGCGAGCATTGGGTGCAATGCTACAGGAACAGCGGCATCGAGAGAGCGGTGAAGGATGCCGGCGGGCGCATTGTCTCCGGCGACAGCGAAGGCTACTACCAGAAGGNCGCCGTGCCGAATGGCAAGCGGCTCACCGAGGCCAAAGTTCACGAACTCCTGTTGGACGTGGATGTGTTCATCAACGTCCCGGTTCTGAAGCATCACAGCTCGTCGATGGTCACCATCGGCATGAAGAACCTGATGGGCGTGGTATGGGATCGCGGGTTCTGGCACCGCAATGACCTGCATCAATGCATCGCCGATTTCGCCTCGTCCCGCAAGCCCACGCTCACCGTGGTGGATGCCTACAACGTCATGAAACAGAACGGGCCGCGCGGGGTATCCGCCGACGATGTCGTGCCGATGAAATCGCTGATCGTCTCCCGCGACTTCGTCGCCGCCGACACCGCCGCGGCCAAGCTTTTCGGCGTTGAGCCAGGCGACATCCCCTACATTCAACTTGCGGCGGAGATGAATCTCGGCCGGATCGATCTGAGCGCCCTGTCGATCAACCGCATCAAGCTGTGACACCATGGGGCTTCACCGTCTGAAAGCGTTTCGCGTGGGCGNGTCGGTTGTATTCTTTACGCTGATCGCGCTTTTGTTTCTGGATTTCCGCAATAAAGGCGGGCTGCATCGATTCCCGGAAGAAAACGGTGGATAGCAGTCGCTGCGTGAGCTGCTGCAATTGCCTGGCCGTATGTCCAAGAGATGGGATGCGATTCGAGAACCGGTGGCGAAGGCAGGTCCACGAGGCCGTACCGGATCGCGAGCGGCGCGATTTCATACTCAACTCGGGAGTATTCTTCCTGGGGCTCACCGGTATCAACGAGCCCACCAGGATGATTATCCAGAGCAAGCCGACAACGATTCCCGAGCAGGTGACGTGTCCGGTGTCGCCGCCCGGCTCCGGCAGCATTGCCCGCTTTACCGCCACCTGCACGGCCTGTCACCTCTGCGTGAGCGCCTGTCCGTCGCGTGTGCTCGTGCCGACGTTTCTCGAGTTCGGCCTTGATGGCATCATGCAGCCGCGGATGAACTTCCATTCCGGCCACTGCAACTACGACTGCACGATCTGCATGGACATTTGCCCCAGCGGCGCAATTCCGCCGCTGAAGGTGGAAGAAAAAAAGCTCACCCAGCCCGGGGTGGCGAAGTTTATCAAAGAGAACTGCGTGGTCTATACCGACAACACCGATTGCGGCGCGTGTTCCGAGCATTGCCCGACGAAAGCGGTGGATATGGTGCCCTATCCGAACCCGGCGAATAAAAAGCTGAAGATCCCGGAAATGAAGCCGGACTACTGCATCGGCTGCGGCGGCTGCGAGCACGCCTGCCCCACCAAGCCCTACAAGGCGATCTACGTGGACGGCAACCCGGTGCACAAGCCGGCGAAAAAACCGGTGGTCAAGAAAATTGAAATCAACATCGACACCAGCGAGGATTTCCCGTTCTAAAGAAGATGGCAAGAAGTGATGTGAATCACTGCATTTTCTTATCCGTCCAAGATACAATCCTATCCAACTGACTTGACGGGATTTTTGTGATATTCGACGCTGGGTATACCGTTGACATAGATGCCTTCCAGATAGGAGAGTTTTCTTGGCAGCTGCTGGACCGTGCCCCGGGCAATGAGGAATGTTGCATTCCGCCCTGGAGNGAGTGATCCAAGCTCCTTCATGCCGAAGAACCTGGCGCCGTTTTCCGAGGCGCAGCGGACGGTCTCCTCCAGCGAATAGCCGGCCTTGATGAACAGTTTCATCTCCTCAACCATCGACTCGCCATGGAGNATCCCTATACTGCCGGCGCCGGTTCCCAAAGCCGTGGTTACTCCCATTTTTCCGGCAAATCGCAATTGCGACAATTGTTCGGCAAGCACCTTCTTCCAGAATGACTCTGCGCCGGGGACCGCTTTTCCCGGTGCCACATAACGCTGGGAAAAACGGCAGCATACATCCCCTCCGGTACCGGCACTGTCCAGCGCATTCTTGGCCCGCAGCACGCTGGGAATCCACAGTACATTCTTCTCTGCCATTTTCCTGAGATTTTCCTCGCCCATCCCGTACCCTTGTTCAATGGCCTCGCAGCCCGCCTCAAGCGCCTCCCCAACCTGCCGCACGCCATTGGCCACCACCNCCGTCTTTTTCCCGCCTCTGTGCTGCAGAATGCTGCGAAGATCTTCATGGCCAAGTCGAGGATATGGCCCTTCTTCGTCTTCGATATCGGCGGAATATCCAATCTTTAGAAAATCGCCGCCTGCCGATTTGCCGGACACATAATCCTGCCCGCTCCGGCAGAGACGGCCGGATATTCGAATGTCAATTATTCTCTTCGACTCCATCCCCTCTCGATAGCGTTCCACCAGTTCGGTTATTTCATCGCTGTCGGCCACCCCCAGCACACCGTGTGCATGACAGTAACGGATATGCTGCCCCAACAGGGCTGTCTTTTCCGAAAGACCGGCGGCTTCGGAGGATAACCGCACCCGGCTGTCCACGGACGGCGAGCGCGACAAGGAGACGCTGCAGTCAACCAGCGGCGGCAGAATCGTACAGTGCGAGAAGTCATCTATTGCATCCCCAGCATTGCGGGGAAGGTGTGCTGCGGAGTCAATGGCGACGATGACTCCGTTCTTCACTGCCAGAAAGACATTTTTGCACACATCTGTGCCGAGGCCATCGATAAAGCTTCCTGCCACTATAAATCGTGTACCGCCCATGAATATTTTTCCCTCGCTAATCCGGTCGTGCTTTTGATGTTTCACCCTTGGCAAAAGGCAGTTGCCGGTTCAAGGCATCGATGTCGGCTTGTATCATGTCGTTCACTTTATCAATAAGCTGCTCGAAAAGGAACTTGAGCCGTAGATCATATAACCGGTGCAGGCTGGTATTTGCTACCGCTTTAAATCCACGATAAATTTTGTGGGGCGACCCGGCGCCGGGGTCGAACGTGTCGATGCCGTTGTCAATGGCCCATTGGATGGGAGCATAGAAGCACATATTGAAATGCAGATCTTTAACAGGCGCTTCGCAGCCCCAATAACGGCCGATAAGATGACGATCTTTCACCAGCAGCATCGACATGGCGATGGGAACGGAGGACCCGGCAAAGGCGGCGAAGATCAACAGCCGGGGGCGGTAGTCCCGGAAAATTCGCTTGAAAAAATCGCCATTGAGAAAACGGGCCGCCCATGGGCCGTAGCTCGCATTGGTCTTGAGATAATAACGGTACATGAGCGCGGCAAAGTCGCTTGTAATGGTATTACCGGTGAAAGCGCGGATATCGATGCCGTACTTTTGCATGCGCCGGCGTTCCCTGCAGATATTGTGTCGCTGGGTAGACTTGAAGGTCTTTAAATAATCTTCAAAGCAGCCGAAATTTAGATTTTTCCACATATACGATTGATGCCGCCAGCCGATAAAGCCATGCGACGGCATTTGCGCAAACCACGGCAGGTCGACGAAATTCAAATGGCAACTGGCCAGCTGCTCCTGTTGACAAAACCGATCGATGTACGAGAGCATGATGTTCATCAGACCTGGCTGATCGACACCCTCCGCGATAAGGAATCGATATCCCACAGAAGGTGTTGCCGGACTCATGCCGACCAGCTTGGGGTAGTAGTCGGCCCCATATTCGGCGGCCAATTGCGCCCACCAATGATCGAAGATGAATTCCCCATCGCTATGGTTTTTTTGATAAAGCGGTGCCGCCCCGATAAGCTCACCCCGATCCCAGACGGTTAAATGTCGCGGCTGCCATCCGAAGCGGGGCGAAATACTGCCTGATGCCTCTAAATGATGAAGCCATTGCCATTCCATTAAAGGCGTCTGCAGCGGCACGGCCAGTTTGTCCCACTGCTCGCGATCCACCTGAGCGATGGAATCAAGCCAACGGATTGTCCATGAGGCTGGAGTGTTCATATTTCTTTGTTATCGCTTTTGGCGCTGCCGCCTTCTATTACCACCTCTGCGATCCCGGCTGTACCACATCAAACTGTCTTCAAAAGGAATCTCTTTCAAAATAAGGTTGATCGGCAATCCTGTCACGAAAATGATATTATCTTCATCGGCTTGCTGCCGGCTCCCGTCTCACGCCTGACAATTACGGATCGCCGGTCTTGTAATTCGCTTAAAGGTCCCTACTTTTAACGAAACACCTGCCCTTCTGCAAGTTGTCAGCGTAATCTCGTGGTCCTGGGGTGGTTCCGCTCTTGCCCATGCCCTTGAGTTGCCGGGGTAGTTAATCGGTACGCATGAGGTGTACTGGCTCGCCAACGGGAGATATCACCATGCATCCTGAAAGTATTGAAATTACAAGCTACCAATATTATCAGTTCTCAACGAGAGAGGATGGGGCAAAAGCTGTTTGCACCTGTTCAGGAACCGGTGGCATGACGATTTATATGTACTTTTATGGGGGCACACAAGCTCTGCTCGCGGCTAGCAAGTCCGGCAATAAGTACTATGTTTATTACCGATACTCAGACCTGACGAATATTATCGACATGCTGAGGAATGAAAAACCGATATTTTTGCACTATGTTCCCGAAGGAGCGAACAACACGCGCATAAGCACAACATCGGAGCCGGTCGGTGAAGGTGAGGCTCCATAAAGCGGAAATGGCTGGCAGTAAAAAAATAAAAATAAAGGTTTCCCATCATGAACTCTTATGCCACGTTATTATTCCCGGACACCGACATATTCAGCGAGAATCGCTATCCACTGCTGTTGTTCTTCAGCCCACTCCATTTTTTGCAGTTGGTAGAACCTGGAGCCGGAGCCAAATCGGACGTCAACAACGAAACCGATCTTTTCCTGCAACGTGGTTTAATAGAAGCGCATAATCCCGCCCCTCTCGGTGCCGACCGTCAACAATTTTTGCGGTTGATCGATGACATCACAAAGCGAAAAGAGCATTATGTTGCCCAACTCGGGGCAATGACCACGGGTTCAAAGACTCCGGCAGGTGACGGAACCGCTGATCAGGAACCTGGGATCGTGTCTTCTCTGCTCCGGGAATATGGTATAATGCAGCAAGACGCCGAGACGAATCTGGAATTATGGCAAGCTCGACTGGTACTTGCCATGGCAGAGATGCTCGATTCCGAAGAAGACTCCCTGCGCGAGGAGCTTTCCGAACAGCTCGCTTTCTTCAACGAGGAAGAAATAGCCGCGTTACGTTCTCTGCAGGCAGCAAAAGGAATAAATGAGGAAGACTTTTTCAACGAGCTGGAAAACATCAAGGCCCAATTGGAAAAACCTCGGCTGAATGACACTCTAAAACGAGTTGAAGCCTGGCTTCGTCTCATGAAAAACCAACCACTGCCGCCGGTGAAAGTATGGCTCGCCTCGTCACGCGCCAGTGCGGAACAGATTTTCAACAGGTATGAATCGATAAGAAAAACTGGCGCCATTCCTTTGCTTAAGCTTGCTTTTCCGGCATATATTGATGCAAGTATAAAATATGTGGTGCAGCAGATTGAAGAATTCCAGCTGGCGACAACTGCCATTCATCAAGGATTGGTTGCCGATTTTGAACGAGTTACAAAGACCGTCCCCTACGTGCATGATTCGCACGAGTCACTCCTTCCTTACGGCACCGACTGGGCCGGAGAATGGGAAGGAATGCTGGATGTCTATTTTCCAGCCTCAAAGGACGGGAGACAGTATATCACCTTCTACTTGCTTCCGGATCAGCCACTTGCCCGACTCCTGTCACTGCCGGAATCGGGCGGTGCCTCACACGAGCAAGCCGCTCATGGTTTGCTTGGCATTCTGAGCCCTTCATAAGCTGGCCTGTTTGACGGCTCCGAGAACTTTAGCCGAACAGCCCTCCTGTCATCTTTTCGCCAGATCTTTTTTCAGCGCATGGATTCAGGCGATATGCTCATAACGCAGGTGTAATGCCCAGAGTAAAAACTGCGCATAAACCCGCCAGACCTCGTCGCCGTAGCCGCCGGCCATCAGGAAGACTGCCGGGATATTGCGCTCTTGAAGCCAGGTGTAAACCAGCCGGTCGCGCTCGAACATTTGATTCAGGGAAAGCTTGAGGAGGGCTGCTGAGGGCAACTCATCTTTTTCATACGGATCGGCCCCGCAGACGACGATGGCGAGATCGGCCGTGTCTCCTTCTTCCAGTTTCCGCAGACCAGCACGCAGCCTTTCCAGATACTGCGCCTCTTCGCCGCTTTCGACAGGGATATCGATATCACTCGGGATAAAGGAAGGATGAGGTCTGCCGTCGGCAAGTACAGCAGGACAATCCAGCGGCCAGCCCCCTGCCATATGCACGCTCAAGGTCCGGATAGAATCGTCGCCTGCAGTGAGCGCGGCGGTACCATCCCCCTTGTGGGCATCGACATCGATGATCCAGACTCTGCCGACCTTCTTTTCGAACTGCAGCTTGCGGGGAGCAATGACGATATCGTTGATCAGGCAGAAACCATTGCCGAAATCACGCTGGGCATGGTGAGCGCCACCGGTAAAGGAAAAGCAGAATCCATGCTGCAGGGCAAGCCGCGCGGCTTGAACCGTGCCGGCCGCCTTCAAAAGGAGACGCTCGAAAAGATCGGTAAGCGGCCTCGCAGCTGTTTCCGGGGTATATCGGTAATACTTGCCCTCGGCATCTATCAGCTCAAAGGTGGAAATGATCTCTTTTTCAAGAGCTGCCGAATACAGCCGTTCCACGTATTCGCCTGAATGCACCCGCAACAGGTCATCCCGGGTCAGCGTCTCGACAATGCAGTCCCGATGCCAATGCTTTTGCAGGGATTTCAGTTTGGGATCGTCGAGGAGTGCCTGAAATGTCTTGATGCAACGACTATCCCGGACGGGAATCTGGATGCCGAACTCAATAAGGCTTGCCGGGATACGGCGATCGTAAAGAATCATTGTGGTATTTCATTAATAAAATGACACTTGACGGACAATGGCGGCAACCTCTGCCCTTCTGCCGTGTGACATCTGCATTATTTAGGGGGTCAGCAATTACATAAAATAAGAGTAATACAGAACTCCAGCCGATGCGAAAATATTCGCAGCATTTCTGCATATCACAGATCACCCAGTCCCTCGCCGGACGTTGCGGCCTGCTGACCCTGTTGCCCCTGATGCACTGAGCTTTATGGAAATCACAAAAAATAATATCAGGCTGACGGGTTATTACAATTTTCCTATTCCAAATACCTCAAGTGATACTGTCCGGTAATATTATCGAATACTGCCTGGAACTGCAGCAGCGCGTTACGACAATGGACGTTTTGGATTAATTATTTTGCCTGATACTCTTCAAGGATGTGCCATGGTAAAGCAAGTGATTCTGATCTGGTGGATGTGGACCGTGTTGTTTCTCTTCTTATGCGGCGGCTCGTGAAATTTACAACCATATCCTGAGACCGGCTACGAAGGACAGCGTATCTGTATCCTCTCCCTCCTCCTCCGCCAGGTCCTCCGCTTCAAATAGCGTGCGGTTCCATGATACGCCGATATAGGGAGCGAATTCCCTGGTGAAGTGATATCGCAGCCGCAGCCCCAGCTCAATGAAGTTGATTCCCTGACCGACACCGTATTCTTCGACCTCCTGCAAGGCCACTAGGGTTTCGAAGCGCGGCTGGAGGATCAGACGCTGGGAGAGAAGCATGTCATACTCAACTTCGATAACGCCGGAAAGATCGCCGTCTTCGCTGAGGTAAGCGGTTATTTCGCTTTCGAACCAGTAGGGCGCCAGCCCCTGGACGCCGAAGGCGGCAAAGGTCCTGTCGGGATCGGGCTTGAAGTCGTGGCGGATACCAATCTGCAAATCCCAGAAGGAGGCGATGTTACGGCTGTAGAGTAATTCCGCTCCGGCCTCCTCCACCTTTTCCTCATCCACCAGCCAGGATCCCTCACTCTTGAACCAGAGCTTGTTGTAGTCGAAACCGGCCCAGGCCTGCACGTCCCACAACAGCGCCGCCTCGCCCTCCCTGCTCTGGTATTCGATACGGTCACCGATGAAACGGGCAAAGAGCTCGTTGTCATGCACGAACTGCGTGTCGAAATTCCGCTGCGCTCCCTGCTGGTCAACCTGCACATGTTTTTGCACAGGCCGGCCGACCTTGGGATCCGTCTCGACCTCGTGATAATCGGCGGGAAAGTCAAGTTCTTCCGGATCGGTATACGATCCTTCGGCACAAAGTCCTCCTGCCGGCAGAAATATGACAGCACATATCATCACGGTGAATAAAAATCGCATCAGAATCCTCCTTTTCAGGCTACGCGGACCACCTGGGCCATTCCCGCTTCCATGTGGTAGAGCAGGTGACAGTGAAAGGCCCAGTCTCCTTTTTCGATGGGCGTGATCAATACCGACAGAACCCCTCCGGGCTTGGNGAGTATGGTATGTTTGAACGGCAGCTTTTCCGCGCCGTTTTCCAGCTGCATCCACATGCCGTGCAAGTGAATGGGATGCTCCATCATGGTGTGGTTGACGAGAAAGAGACGCAGCCGTTCATTGTGCCGGAAGAGATAGGGGCCGGGATGTTCGCTGAACTTCTTGCCGTCGAAGCTGAACATGTAGCGTTCCATATTGGCGGTGATGTTGACGGTCATTTCCCGATCGACGATGTCGGAATACTTCTGCGGCTCCGTGGAAATGAGGTCGTCGTAGGTCAGCACCC
>JGI25319J35699_1000308_pt1 | contig 32674 bp, 31 predicted proteins | sample AutmiccommuBRH17_FD_35699 | JGI IMG/M metagenome (IMG submission 35699) | reverse complement strand
TAAAACTTGCCGAAATTATTCAGGAAAGCGGCTTGCCAAAAGGCGTGGTGAATATTGTTACAGGGGCCGGGGAAACCGGAGCCGCCATTGTAAATCACCCAAATATCGATAAGATTGCTTTTACAGGTTCTACAAATGTTGGCAAATACATTCAGAAAGCGATTGCGGGCACCCACAAAAAATTAACTTTGGAATTGGGCGGAAAAGGCGCCAACATTATTTTTGAAGATGCCGCAATAGATCAGGCAGTAGAAGGAATCATTAATGCCATATTTTTTAACCAAGGTCACGTTTGTTGTGCAGGATCACGTTTATTTGTCCAGGAATCCGTTGCAAAATTGGTAATAGACAAGCTAAAAAACAGAATGGAAACTTTAATTGTGGGAAATCCGCTGGATAAAAATACTGATATTGGCGCTATAAATTCAAAAAAACAGTTACAAACCATAGAAAATTATATAAAAATCGGATTAAATGAAGGCGGCGAAATTTACCAAGCAGACTGTAAATTGCCCATCAAAGGAAATTGGTGTGCGCCAACCTTGTTTTTAAACGTTTCTCAATCACATCGCATTGTGCAGGAAGAAATATTTGGGCCGGTATTGGCCATTCAAACATTTAGGACCATTGATGAGGTGATTGAAAAAGCCAACAACACGCCTTATGGATTATCGGCAGGCGTTTGGACCCAAAACGGAGCTAAAATATTCCATTTAACCCAAAAATTAAAGGCCGGTGTTGTTTGGGCAAATACATTTAATAAATTTGACGCAACTTCCCCTTTTGGAGGCACCAAAGAAAGTGGATTTGGCAGAGAAGGCGGTTTACACGGTTTAAAACCTTATGTAAAATTTGATTAATTATTTTTTAGGAAGATTATGAGTAGATTAGCTATACAAAAAACGTATAAATTATATATAGGCGGCAAATTCCCCAGATCTGAGTCGGGAAGATTTTATGCAATTAACAACTCCAAAGGAAATTTAATTGCCAATATGTGTTTGGCCTCCCGAAAAGATTTTAGGAACGCCGTTGTTATTGCCAGAAATGCGCAAAGTTCTTGGGCAAATTCATCCGCGCTCAATAAAGGCCAAATTTTATATCGCATTGCAGAAATGCTAGAGGGAAGAAAAGAACAATTTATTGCCGAATTAATTGCCCAGGGTGAAACCGCCGAAAATGCAAAAACTGAAGTGCTTCTTGCCATTGACCGGTTGGTGTATTTTGCAGGCTGGAGCGACAAATACCAACAGTTTTTTAGTTGCATAAATCCGGTTTCAAGCGCTCATTTTAATTTTTCGGTACTCGAGCCTGTTGGCGTTGTTGCCGTGATTGCCCCCGAAAAACAATCTTTATTGGGGTTGATTTCTGTAATAGCTCCAGCAATTGTTGGTGGAAATACGGTAATTGTTCTGGCTTCTGAATCGAAACCATTGTCGGCCATTTCTTTTGCTGAAGTGTTAAATTCTTCCGATGTACCAGGCGGTGTCGTAAATATTTTAACAGGGAAAAAAGAGGAATTGGTGAATCAATTTGCGTCTCATATGGATATAAATTCAATCATATATTGCGGTACCGACGAGCAGTTAATATTATCCATTAGCGAATTGGCAAGCAATAACGTTAAAAGGACCACTTTTTACAAAAAAAATGATTGGGCAAGCGACTCTTGTGAATCGCCGTATTTTATTGAGAAAACACAAGAAGTTAAAACAACTTGGCATCCAACTGAGATTTAAAATATAAATATTTGGCTCGCTTTAGTATAAAATAAAAGGCTTTAAAAAATTAAAAAATAATTATTATTTAATGGATAACCACTATTTCGCTCACGAAACATCCGTTATAGATGAAGGTTGTAGTATAGGAAAAGGAACTAAAATATGGCATTTCAGCCATATTATGTCCAATTCAAAAATTGGCGAAAATTGCAATATTGGCCAGAATGTGGTGGTTTCACCGCGTGTGGTTTTAGGCAAAAACGTAAAAGTGCAAAACAATGTTTCCATTTATTCGGGCGTTATTTGTGAAGATGATGTTTTTTTAGGCCCTAGTATGGTGTTTACCAATGTTATAAATCCCAGAAGTACTATTATTCGCAAAGATGAATATCAGGAAACTTTGGTTAAAAAAGGAGCGAGCATTGGCGCAAATGCCACCATTATTTGCGGTAACGAAATAGGCGAATATGCCTTAATTGGTGCCGGAGCAGTTGTCACCAAGCCTGTTTTGCCTTATGCTTTGGTTGTTGGAAATCCTTCAAAACAAATTGGCTGGATCAGCGAATATGGCCATCGTTTAAACTTTGATGAAAACGGATTCGCAACCTGTGTTGAAAGTGGCGATAAGTATCAATTAAAAGACAATAAAGTGCTAAAAATATCGTAATAATCTACAATGAACAAGTTATTTTTAAGTTTTCTGCTACTTTTTTCAACCATTTCAGTATTTTCTCAAATGGAAAAATATCCGGTTTTTAAAGATTGTGATTCCGCTGTTATTTCTGAATTGGAGTTTTGTTTCAGAAATGAAGTTAAGAAAGCAGTGATTGCGGAATTCAAAATTCCAGAAAACTTAAAAAAAGATGAGTATAAAGCAACCACCAATATTGTTTTTTTAGTGGACGCTTCAGGAAATTTTAAAGTGATTTATGTTAATTCTCCTTACAAAGAATTAAAAGCCGAAGTTGAACGCGTTTTTGCAACATTGCCAACAATTACTCCGGCCAAATACAACAATCACGCGATTGAAATGCAGTTTGTTTTTCCTTTAAAAATTCCTTTGGAAGATAATGTTGAAGAAATAATTACCAAAAATGAAGTTGTTGCGGCAGAAGTGCTTCCTAAGAAACAGGAAGAATTAACGTTGACCGCTCCAAAAATCACTTTATTTCCTGAGCACAAAAGTGAGTTGCACATCCCTTTCACGCACGCAACTTACAATGCATACGACGCATATTTAAACAATGCCGGCAATTCACACACAGCGGTTAAACCATATTTGTACAATGAAGTGCGCGAATATGTAAATTTAGATGCATTGAAAAATAAATTAATTACGCCAAAATCAAACTGGTTTTCCAGGAAATTGTTCAACGAACATATGGCTTATGTTCAGGGAAAAGACTTTTGGTTTACCATCAACCCAATGGTTGATTTGCAATTGGGAAAAGACAGTGAAGGCGTTAAAACATATAACAATACGCGCGCCATTCAGGTAAATGGCGCAATTGGCAAAACGCTTGGTTTTTCCACCAGTTTTTATGAAAGTCAGGGGCGATTTGCCAATTATGTTAACGAGTATGCCGAATCTATAAAACCTGCAGGCGGAAATCCGGCCATCATTCCCGGACGCGGCATTGCCAAGCCTTTTCAGGAAGATGCTTATGATTATCCTGTGGCTGAAGCTTATATTTCTTATACGCCAAGCAGTCATTTTAATTTCCAGTTCGGTCGCGGAAAAAATTTTATTGGCGATGGTTATCGCTCTTTATTTTTGTCGGATGTAGCTTCTCCTTATCCGTATTTTAAAATTTCCACCAATTTTTGGAAAATAAAATACACCAATATTTTTATGTGGATGCAAGATGTGAGACCTGAATTGACGGTTGACGGCGCTTACAAGCAAAAATATATGGCGATGCATTATTTGGATTGGAATGTTACAAAGAAGTTTAATATAGGTTTGTTTGAAACCGTAATTTGGGATGATGCAAACAATAGAGGTTTTGACGTTAATTATGTAAATCCGCTTATATTTTATTCTGCGGTGGAGTTTGCCACGGGTTCAAGAGCCGGAAATACAACACTCGGACTCAGTTTAAAATATAAATTAAAAGCGATTACGCTTTATTCACAATTGTTGTTAGACGATTTTAGGGTGGGAGAAATGACCAGCAGCAATGGCTGGTGGGCAAATAAATTTGGATTTCAGATTGGCGCAAAATATTACAATGCATTTAATGTTGAAAATTTATTTTTGCAGGCCGAATTTAATGCAGTTCGTCCATACACCTATTCTCATGATGAGTTAAACCTTAATTTCGGGCATAACAACCAACCTTTGGCGCATTTGTGGGGCGCTAATTTTAGGGAAGCTATCGGAATTATGAATTATACCAAAGACCGCTGGTTTGCAAATGCAAAAGTGGTAATTGGAAAAAAAGGGTTTGATTTTGCTGACGGAACAGATAATTTAAGTTACGGCGGCGATGTTTTTGCCGACAATGATGACCGGGGTTCAGATTATGGCAATTCAATTGGACAAGGCAATATGGCCAATGTTTTTATAGGCGATTTGCAGTTGGGTTATTTGGTGAATCCTGCCACCAATTTAAAATTATTTGGTGGTGTAACGTATCGGAAATTTGATCCTACAGCGCCGGCAAAAGGTTTTTCCGTATCAAATTCCACTTGGATTTCCTTTGGATTAAAAACCGATGTGTTTAATTGGTATTTCGATTTTTAAAGTAAATTATAGAAAAGGCAAATAAAAAAAGCCAAAATTTCAATAATTGAAATTTCGACTTTTTTCGTCTTCGGGTTATTTTTTACATCCCGGTAATTTCAAAAAATTCTTTTTCAATGGTTTCCCTGTGCTCAGGATGCGCTATTTTCACCAACTCTTTTACGCGTTGTTTAATCGTTTTTCCATATAAATTGGCAACACCATATTCGGTAACAATGTACTGAACGTGTGCTCTGGTGGTTACAACTCCGGCACCTTTATTTAGAAAAGGAACAATTCTGCTAATGCCTTTTTCTGTCATTGAAGGTATGGCAATAATGGCCTTTCCGCCATCGCTTAAACTTGCGCCTCTAATAAAATCCATTTGTCCGCCAACGCCCGAATACAGTCTTGTTCCAATAGAATCGGCGCAAACTTGTCCGGTTAAATCAACTTGAATTGCTGAATTTATGGAAATCATTTTAGGATTTTGTCTGATCACAGAAACATCATTCACATAATTGCAAGACCGCAATTCAACAAACGGGTTGTCATCAACATAATCATACAAACGTTTAGAACCCATTAAAAATGTGGCCAAAGCCCTTCCTGCATTTACGCCTTTATAATTTCCGTTAATGACATCTTTTAAAATCAAATCAATCACGCCATCGGAAAACATTTCGGTATGCAAACCTAAATCCTTATGATTTCCCAATTTGTGCAAAACCGCATTTGGAATGCTTCCAATGCCCATTTGCAAAGTGCTTCTGTCCTCAATCAATTCAGCAATAAATCCGCCTATTTTATCTTCAATAGGCGTTGGTTCTGCCAAAGAATGCTGATGAATGGGTAAATTCACTTCAACAAAAGTATCTAGTTCGGAAATATGTATAATACCTTCGCCGTGAACGCGCGGCATTTGTTCGTTTATTTGTGCAATTACGTGTTTTGCATTATCAATAACCGCCAAAATAGCTTCCAAGGAAACTCCAAGGGAACAATATCCGTGCTTATCTGGCGGAGAAACCTGAATAAGGGCTACATCAACAGGAAGAATATTTCTTTTAAATAAATTGGGAACTTCACTTAAAAATACAGGCGTGTAAGAACCATTTCCGGCTTTTAAGGTATGGCGCACGTTTGCGCCGATAAAAAGCGAATTAACGTGAAAACTGTCTTTGTATTTTGGGTCGGCATAAGGAGCGTCACCTTCGGTATGCAAATGACAAACTTCTACGCCACGAAGCTCTTCGTGGCGTGCAGACATAGCGTTTATCAATTCTTGTGGCGCCGCCGCCGCCGCTTGAATATATACCCGGTCGTGTGATTTTATGACTTTTACAGCATCTGCTGCGCTAACTGCTTTATACGTAAACATATTCAAATAATTTTGGGCAAATGTACCATAGTTTATAGGCAAAAAAACTGTTTTAAATCATTTTTCGTACAATTTTTTGGTACAGGGTATTTTCAGAAAAACCAGGCCTGAAAATTATTTTTTTGAAGTACCTTTGCGGCATAAATTTTATGATAGAATGATAAAACTTAAAACGAGAGCCGAAATTGAACTGATGCGTGAAAGTGCCCTGATAGTCTCAAAAACGTTAGGAATTTTGGCGAAGGAAGTAAAACCGGGAGTTACTACGTTATATTTAGATAAATTGGCCGAAGAGTTTATAAGGGACCAAGGCGCAATTCCAGGATTTTTAGGATTGTACGATTTTCCCAATACTTTGTGTATGAGTCCGAATGCACAAATTGTCCACGGTATTCCAAACGATAAACCTTTGTTGGAAGGCGATATTATTTCCATAGATTGCGGTGCCTTAAAAAATGGTTTTTACGGTGATCACGCTTATACTTTTGAAGTTGGCGAAGTTGCTGAGGAAACCAAAAAATTGCTGAAAATCACCAAAGAAAGCTTGTATATGGGAATTCGGGAGTTTAAGGCAGGAAACAGGGTTGGTGATGTGGGTTATGCAATTCAATCTTATTGTGAAAAACACGGATATGGAATTGTTCGTGAATTGGTAGGCCACGGATTGGGGAGATCAATGCACGAAGATCCTGAAATGCCAAATTATGGCCACAGGGGAAAAGGGAAAAAATTTATGGAAGGAATGGTGGTTGCTATAGAGCCTATGGTGAATTTGGGAACGCATCAAATTAACCAATTGAAAGATGGCTGGACCATTTTAACCAAAGATGGAAAACCTAGTGCACATTTTGAGCACGATGTTGCCATTATTAACGGAAAACCTGAACTGCTTTCAACATTTAGCTATATTTATGAGGCGTTGGGAATTGTAAGCGACGAAGAAAAGGAGTTCAGACAATAAATACTTAAAAAAATGATTCAGGAAATTGCTAATATTGAACCGAAAGAAATCATAAAGGGATTTAAAGGCCGCTTTTTTAACACAAATAGTTTCACCATTGCTTTTTGGGAAATTGAAGAAGGCGCCATTTTACCTGAACATTCGCATATTCACGAACAGTCTACCCAAGTGATTGAAGGCAAATTGGAATTGGTTGTTGACGGTGTTTCAACAGTTTTGGTGCCGGGAATGATTGCCAATATTCCTTCAAATGTGATCCATAGCGGAAAGGCATTGACAATTTGCAAAGTAACAGACGTGTTTTCTCCAACAAGGGAAGACTATAAATAAGTGGAAAAATTATTCAAATTCATACTCAATAAAATACCGCGTCCCATACTCATAAAAGTGAGCTATTGGGTGAGTCCGTTCTTGGCAATTTACCTAAAAGGATCGAGATTTACAGATCCAATCGACCATAAAAGTTTCAGCAAATTTTTGCCTTATGGCTACGGAAAGCAACGTAAAAACGCCTTGGCGCCGGGAACACTTTCTTTAGAACGGCACAGATTACTGTGGCTGTATTTAAAAAATGAAACTGATTTTTTTACGGCTCCTAAAAAAGTATTGCACATTGCACCTGAACAATGTTTTTTAAAACGCTTTAAAAGTCTGCAAAACTTAGATTATTTAACAGCCGATTTATATTCACCAATTGCCGACATAAAAGCAGATATCACAAATTTGCCTTTTGAAGAAAACACTTTCGACATTGTTTTTTGCAATCACGTTTTGGAGCATATTGAAGATGACAAAAAAGCGATGAGTGAATTGTACCGGATATTAAAACCTGGAGGAATGGGAATTTTTCAAATTCCGCAGGATTTAAGCAGGGAAAAAACCTATGAGGACTTTTCAATAACCAATTCTGAAGAGCGCACAAAACATTTTGGTCAATACGACCACGTTCGTATATATGGCAAAGATTATTTTAATCGTTTACGGGCAGTTGGTTTTAAAGTTGAAGAAATTAATTATTCAGAAAAAATTTCTTCGGAACTTATTGAGAAATATTGTTTGACGAAAGGCGAAATTTTGCCTGTTTGCACAAAATAAACTACTTGTCGAAATTGTCAGACTTATAAGTTTGCATTTCGCCTTTTTCATCAACAAAAATCAGAAACGCCTTTAATTCGCGATGATTTTTTAAAAATGCAGTTGATTTCTCAAATCCCATTTCCATAAAAGCCGTTGCGTAAGCATCAACATCCGCACAATCCGATTTTGATATCACTGAGGCACTCAACAAATTGCTTTCTTTGGCAAATCCAGTTTTCGGATTTATGGTGTGCACATATTTTGTTCCGTCTTCCTTCAACTTGAATTTTCTGTAATTCCCGGAAGTTGCGATGGATTCATCTTTAAGTTCAATAATGGTTGCAAAAGAGCGGCTTCCGTCGGTATTCGGATTTTCAATGGCGATTTTCCATGGCGTTCCTTTTTCATTTTTACCTCTTGCCCTAATTTCACCGCCAATTTCAACCATATAATTTGCAATGCCGTTTATTTCAAACATACGGCTCAACATATCAACTAAATAGCCTTTTGCAATGGCATTAAAATCCAAATAAATTTCTGGATATAATTTTTTTATTTTTCCGTTTTCGAGTTGTACTTTATCAAACCCCACATATTTTAATAATTCTTGAACTTTTAGGGAATCCAGATTTTCAATAGGTTTTTCTGGTCCAAAACCCCAGGCATTCACTAAAATACCCACTGTTGGGTCGAATGCGCCATCAGTCTCTCTGTAAATTATTTCAGATTTTATGAAAACCCCCTGTAAATTGGCATCGGCCAAAACAGTGGTGTCTCCTTTATTTATTTTTGAGAGATCAGAAGTCGGAATATAAGTGGAAGCAGATTTGTTAATTGCCGCGATTAAACTGTCTATTTTAACTTCGTAATTATTACTGCCAGAATCCATATAACGAACTGTATATGTGGTGCCTATGGCGTCCCCTTCAATGATGTTTAAGTTGTTTTTAGTGTTTTCGCAAGACAAAAACAACATTAATAGTATTGCAAACAGACAATTTTTCATTGTTTTAATTGTTATTAAATTAGTAATAGAATTAAAGGGTAAATATAAAGTTTATATTATCTTAAAAATATCATAAAATTGTTAAAATTTAAGAAAATAAACGTTGTTTTAGCTATTTTTGTTACTCACTAAAAACAGGATAAATTATGAAGAAAATTGGGATTTTGATGCTTATGGCATCTCTTTTTTTAAGCTCTTGTGTTTCGCAAAAGAAATACACGGAACTGGAAAAAAACTACAACAAAACAAGTTCGGAACTGGTTGACACAAAAGCCGAATTAATGAAATGCAGAATTGAAAGTGAAAGCAGATTGAATGCATTGAACCAACAAGTTGCTGATTTGAGAAAAGACAAAGAAAAAACATTGGAATACGTTGAAAACCTTACCGTTTTATCTAAGTCAGCTTCAGACAATATTAAGGAAACTTTAACCCAAATGGGAAAAAAAGACCAGTATATTCAGTACATTCAGAAAGCAATCACCAAAAGAGATTCTATGAATTTAGCATTAGGCTTTAAATTAAAAAGCGTGCTAAAAGATGGTTTTACTGATGAAGATATTCAAATTGACGTTGAAAAAACAGTGGTTTACATTTCAATAGCCGATAAATTATTATTTAAAAGCGGAAGCCACGTAATTTCTAACGATGCGAAACGCGTATTGAAAAAAGTTGCCGATGTTATTGCCGCACAGCCTGATTTGGAAGTTATGGTGGAAGGTTATACTGATAACAAACCTATCAGTACTTCAGATATGAAAGACAACTGGGATTTAAGTGTGAAACGTTCAACCTCTGTGATCAGGGTTTTACAAAACGACTTTAATATACAGCCAAGCCGTTTAATTGCAGCCGGAAGAAGCGAATATATGCCATTGCAAAGTAACGAAACAGTTGAGGGAAGAGCAAGAAACAGAAGAACACGCATTGTTTTAATGCCTAAATTAGATCAGTTTTTCAAATTACTGGAAAGTAAAGTTGAATAATTAAAATATGATGATTTGTTGTAAAAAGCACGCCTATGGCGTGTTTTTTTTTGTTTGGATATGATGGGCGTGATTTAGTTTAGTTCCACATCCATAAGTTGCAAACCCTCATATTGCAGCAAATATTCTTCATTTAGATAAGGCACCAAATCCTTATTGGAAGCTTTGCCCAATCCCACATTTGCAAACAGCACCTTGGCTTTGTTTTTTTGGGCGTGAAGTTTGATGGATTCCATCCAAATAACATCATAAGGAATGTGGTATTCAGAAATGCCAACCACTTTTACCACCACAAAATAGCGAACGTTGTTTTTATCGACACAAACAAATTGCGGGTTCTTTTTTAATTGGCTGTTAATAGCAATAAATTCATAGCCTTTTGCTTCTAAATCTTTACCTACGATGTTCATCGCCAAATTATGCAATTCTTGTTTTGTAAGTGGTCTGCTCATTTTAATAAGTGCTAAATAAAAAAATCCGACACAATGGTATCGGATTTAGTTTTATTGTCTTTAATGCTATTGATTATCCGCCAAAGTCGTCAAATCTAATATTTTCATCGGCCAAACCAAAATCTTCTCCCATTTTTTGAACTGCCTGGTTCATTAACGGTGGTCCGCAAAAATACAGTTCAAGATCTTCAGGAGATTCGTGTTTTGATAAGTATTCATTGATTACTGCATTGTGCACAAAACCAGTAAATCCATCTCCTTCAGGGTCATTTATGTCTTTTTTGTTTACCCAATTGTCAATTGGTAATGGTTCAGAAAGTACCAAATAAAACTTAAAGTTAGGGAATTCCTGTTCCAATTTACGAAAATGATCTGTATAAAACAATTCGCGTTTTGATCTTCCGCCATACCAATAAGTCACTTTTCTTCCGGTTTTAAGAGTTTTGAAAAGGTGGTACAAGTGAGAACGCATTGGTGCCATTCCGGCTCCACCACCCACATATAACATTTCAGCTTCGGATTCATTGATAAAGAACTCCCCATAAGGTCCGGAAATAATTACTTTGTCGCCAGCTTTGCGGGAGAAAATATAAGAGGAGGCAATACCTGGGTTTACATTCATCCATCCATTTTTTACCCTGTCGAACGGCGGTGTGGCAATACGTACATTCAGCATAATTTCTTTTCCTTCAGCAGGATAAGAAGCCATAGAGTAAGCGCGTTCAACGGTTTCTTTATTCACCATTTTTAAAGGCCATAAAGCAAATTTATCCCATTCTTCCTTAAATTTATCAGGAGTTTCGTGTTCTTCAGGATGCGCTGTAATATCAATATCAGAAAAATTGACTTCACAAGGAGGAATTTCAATTTGAATATAACCACCTGCTTTGTAACCCATATCTTCTGGGATTTCTACAACAAATTCCTTGATGAAAGATGCCACATTATAATTTCTAACAACGGTCCCGTTAAATTTTTTGATCCCGAATACCTCTTCAGGAATGCTGATGTCCATATTCTGTTTAACCTTCACCTGACAAGCCAAACGAACGCCTTCTTTTAATTCTTTACGACTAAAGTGAGGTGTTTCTGTTGGTAAAGCTTCTCCGCCGCCCGAATTTACGTGACATTCGCATTGAAGGCAAGTTCCACCTCCACCACACGCTGAAGGCAAAAATATTTTTGCATTCCCCAAAGTGGTCAATAATGATGCTCCAGATGAAACTTCAATTTCCTTTTCGCCGTTGATTCTGATTTTTACAGGACCTGAAGGTGATAATTTTTGTTTTACAAACAATAATACCGCAACCAATAATAGTGTTATTACTAAAAAAGCCACTACTGTTGCTAAAATTGTGCCGACTGTATTTGTTGCTAATATGATCATTATTCTGTGATTTCTGTTTCGTTCTTAGCTATTTCTATAGCGTCATTTTTAATTTCAATTTGCTCAATAACAGCTGTTTTTTCTGTTGCTTCTTCTTCATCGCCACCTGTTAGCATTCCCCCAAAGCTCATAAAACCTATGGCCATTAAACCTGTAATGATAAAAGTAATTCCCAATCCCCTTAAAGGTCCCGGAACATTTGAATATCTAATTTTTTCACGAATTGCAGCGATAGCCAAAATGGCCAAAAACCAACCAATTCCTGAGCTTACACCATAGTTAAAAGCCAAGCCCAATGTTTGGATTTCACGAGATTGCATAAACAATGAGCCTCCTAAAATTGCACAGTTTACTGCGATTAAAGGCAAAAATATACCCAAGGAATTGTACAATGCCGGAGCAAATTTCTCAACCACTATTTCAACCAATTGCACCATCGTTGCAATGGTGGCAATAAACATAATAAATGATAAGAAACTTAAATCATATTGTGCATATTCTGGACCTAACCACGTCAAAGCGCCATCCTTTAACAAATAAACATCCAACAGCCAGTTCAAAGGAACTGTAATTGCCAGTACAAATATAACGGCAGCTCCAAGTCCGACTGCTGTTGCCACTTTTTTAGACACTGCCAGATAAGAGCACATTCCTAAGAATGTCGCAAATATCATATTATCTATAAATATTGACTTAAAAAATAATTCTATGTGTTCCATATATTTCAGATTTTAGTCCCGATAGCTATCGGGATCGGCTTTCAGTTTCAGCAAGTATTGCTTACTGATATTGGTTGCCGACAACTAATTTTAATTATGTTCGATTAATGATGTATTTCTTGAACGTTGTACCCAAATGATAATTCCTATGGTAATTAAAGCCATTGGTGCCAATAGCATAAAACCATTGTTTTCATATCCGTAAGCATACACGCCGGTTTTTTCAATAGCATCTCCTAAAACTTTATAGCCTAATAATGAACCTGAGCCTAATAATTCTCTAAAGAAACCTACAATTATTAAAATAATTCCGTATCCAGCAGAGTTTCCAATACCGTCTAAAAATGATTTCCAAGGTCCATTTGCCAAAGCGAAAGCTTCAAACCGGCCCATAATGATACAGTTTGTAATGATCAAACCTACGAAAACCGATAATTGTTTAGACAATTCATAAGCAAAAGCTTTTAAAATTTGATCTACAATAATTACCAATGCAGCTGCAATTACCAACTGTACAATAATTCTGATTTTTGACGGAATAATATTTCTGATTAATGAAATTACCGTACTTCCCATTGCCAATACAAACATTACCGATATGGCCATTACAATGGAGGGTTTTAACTCTGCAGTAACCGCCAATGCAGAACAAATACCCAAAACCTGAATGGTAATAGGATTGTTATCCGCCAAAGGATCTGTAATTAATTTTGCATCTTTTTTTGATAAAAGTCCCATAAATTATTGCTTTAATGTTTTTAAATAGGGTATATACATTGCCAAATCTTTCTTAAGCATTGCAGATAAACCAGTCCCTGTAATCGTTGCTCCAGCTATTGCATCTACTTCAAAATCCATTTTATCTAAATTTTTAGGATCTGCATTTCCTTTTGCTGCATTAATTCCTTTAAAAGTATCACCGTCTAAAATATGTTCACCTTTAAAATCATCCATAAAAAACCGTTCTTTAATATTTGAACCCAATCCTGGTGTTTCTCCTTGATGGTCAAAATATACGCCTTGCACAACCAGTTGGTCATCCAATGCGATATATCCCCAAATGGCATCCCACAAGCCTTTCCCTCTAACCGGAACGATATATAATGTTACGCCGTCTTTTTCCCCAACAAACAATGGTAATTTTCTTTTGTAGTTCGGGTTTTTAGCTTCGGTTGCTTCTTTTTTAATGTCAATTAAGTAAGCATTTGGATCTTCAACTGCTTCAGTACCTGAAATGACCAATTGTTTGGTGATATATTTTGAAAATTCAGCACCCACAATATCTTTTGAAACAAATTCAACACTGGTTTCATCATTTTCATTTACGCCCAAAGCGTATAAAATATTTTGCTGCTTTTCAATTCGTTTATTTTCAGTAATTTTTTCCTGTAGTGATGAAGCCACAAAAGCCAATAATGCTCCAACAATAATTACCATTCCCGATGCAAAGAGCACGGTATATGTGTTACTTTCAAGATTCTTTGCCATTGTTATGCTGTTTTTGCTTTTAAACGTTTCAATCTTCCTTTAACATTGCCTTGCACCACATAATGGTCAATGGTTGGCGCGAATACGTTCATTAATAAAATTGCCAACATTACGCCTTCAGGATATGCAGGATTGAATACCCTAATCAATATTGATATAAATCCGATTAAAAATCCGTAAATCCATTTTCCTTTATTCGTTTGTGAGCCAGTTACCGGATCTGTAGCCATAAAAACCACCCCAAATGCGAAGCCGCCAATTATTAAATGATGCCAAAATTCGGTGCTCATTAAAGCATAAAATTTGCTTCCTTCTGTAATCCAACCGGCATTCACAACACCGTTAAATATAAGTCCCATAACCAAAGCACCAATAACTGATGATAGCATGATTCTCCAGCTTGCTATTTTTGTAAAAATTAAGAATATTCCTGCCAATAAAATTAAGAAGGTCGATGTTTCTCCAACCGAGCCGGGAATAAACCCGAAAAACATATCATAAACGGAATAAGCAACTTCTTTGCCCTGCGCCAAACTGCCCAGAATGGTTTCGCCAGATATGGCGGCAACATCTGCGCCGGCAGCCATTTCATTTGCTCTTTCAACAGCACCGCCAACCCAAACTTTATCACCGCTCATCCAAGTTGGATAAGCGAAGAACAAAAATGCGCGTATGGTTAAAGCCGGATTTAAAATATTCATTCCAGTTCCTCCAAATATTTCTTTTCCTATCACAACACCAAAAATAACGGCTACAGAAAGCATCCAAAGCGGTATGTCTACCGGCACAATTAATGGCACCAACATTCCCGTTACAAAATAGCCTTCTTCAACTTCGTGTCCTTTGATGATTGCAAACAGCACTTCAATTCCAAGTCCTACAACATAAGAAACTACCACAAGTGGCAGTATTTTTAAGAAGCCATACCAAAACGCATCCATCGATAAAAATTCTACCGGTGTACCAAAAGCATTAAAGTGTTGATAACCTGTATTGAACATTCCAAATATCAAACAAGGTATCAATGCCAACACCACCATGGTCATCGTTCTTTTCAAATCATCGGCTCCTTTTATGTGTCCGCCTGAGTGTGTTGTCTCATTTGGTGTATATAAAAAAGTATGCAGCGCTTCAAAAGCAGGCAACCACTTTTTCCCCTTTCCATTTTCTTTGATAGCATGTAGTTTTTCTTTTAATCCCATAACCTTATCCTATTTCTTTTAACATTAAGTCTAAACCTTTTCTAATAATTTCTTGATGTGGTTGTTTAGAAACACAAATAAATTCTGTTAAGGCAAAATCTTCCGGCGCTACTTCATACATACCCAGTTGTTCCATTTCATCCAGATCTTTATACATGCAAGATTTTAAAATTTGCATCGGATAAATATCTAACGGAAAAACTTCTTCATAAGCTCCGGTAACCACGAATGCTCTGTGTTCACCATTTGTATTGGTGTTTAAGTCATACTTTTTATTTGGAAATAACCAAGAAAAAGTTAAGGCTCTTGAGGTAGATATTTTATTGAATACAGGCAAATTCCAGCCAAACAATTCATAGTCGTTTCCTTCTGGGATTACGGTAATAATATTGTCATAATACCCTAAATTTTCTTTTATATTTTTGGCTTTGCCTGTTAAAACATTGCCGCTGATAATTCTGTTGTTGTTTCCTTTTAATTTTCCGTGAATCAAAGAAGTGATGGTAGAACCAATTTTTGTTTTGTAATATTTAGGCGCTTCAACTGAAGAACCTGCCAAAGCAACAATACGTTCGGCATTAAATTTCCCTGTTAACAGCAATTCGCCAATAATTACCAAATCCTGCGGATTGATGGTCCAAACGGTTTCACCTTTATTTACAGGGCTAATTTTATTAATTTGTGTGCCAACATTTCCGGAAGGATGCGGGCCAGAAACTTTATGCAAATTTATATTGTTCAAGCCGGCAAATGGTGAGTTTGCATTTTTTCCAATGGAAACGTGAACATCTCCGGTGGTTAACTTGCTTAAAGCGGTAACTGCCGCCTGCAATTCTTTTTCTTTTCCTGCCAAAACGTAATCATAATCGGCGGCTAATGGCGCGCTGGCATAAGCAGAAACAAAAATCGCTTTTGGTGTATTTGCCGTATTTGCAATCACATCATAAGGCCTTTGTTTGATAAACGGCCAACAACCCGATGCCAATAAATGACTTTTAATCTCATCAGCATTCATTGCTTTTGGATCTTTCGCACCAAAATCGATAAATTGCTGTTGAAAATCGGCTTTAATTTTAATGGCCAGTATTTTTCTTTTTTCACCGCGCACAATGTCACAAACTTCACCGCTAACCGGAGACGGAAATTTCATTTCCTCCTTGGTTTTATTATAAAATACGGCTTCCCCAGCTTTTAACTGCGTGCCAATTTTTACGGATAATTTAGGAATTATACTGTGGAAATCTTCAGGTATTAATGTGTAAACATCACTAGTTATTGCATTTTCGGTAAGTTTGACAGCTTCACCTTTTAGCTTAATATCTAGACCTTTTTTAATATGAATGTCCTTTGACATATATCTTAAGTTTATTTAATAGTCTATAAAAAACGGAGCAAAAATACAATTTATCCATTAGTATTCTATGTTTTTTATCATATTTTCACTTAAATATTTGTTGATGTTTACTGTGGTATAGTTTTCGTACTTTTAGCCATATATTTACTTGAGAAATTAATTTAAACCCTTGGTGTTAAAATAATATATTATGATAAAAAACGGCTTGATATTTTTTTGTTTTTTATGCGCTTTTCAATTTGGGTTTTCCCAGACTGACGGCACAGATGCCAAACATATTAAAACCATTATCTTAAAACCAATGGTCATAAATTCCTATGTGCCCATAGTGCAGCTTGGAGAAAAATTACTATTGACATTTGATGACTTAAATGCCGATGAACATACTTATTCCTATAAAATTGAGCATTGCGAGATGGATTGGCGCAAGTCCAATTTGTCTGAATCTGAATATGTAGACGGTTTTGCCGAAGACAGAATTCGTGCTTATGAAAATTCATTCAATACGTTGCAACCTTATACAAATTACAGTGTAACCATTCCAAATGAAACCACAAAACTTAAAATTTCGGGAAATTATTTAATTTCTGTTTTAAATGAAGATGATGAAGTGGTTTTTAAACGCCGATTTGTGGTTAATGAACCCTCTGTCAACGTTGGCGTTGCTATTTTTAAAAGCAGGGATATTTCATACATCAACACCAAACAATCAGTTGAGTTTACCATCAATACGCCAAATTTGCTCATTAACAATCCGAGCGAAGAAATTTTCCCCGTAATTCTTCAAAATAACAATTGGCAAAATGCCATAATCGGATTGAAACCGCAATTTTTTAGAGGCGACCAGTTGCTTTACAAATACAATAAGGAAACAAGTTTTTGGGGCGGAAATGAATTTTTATATTTCGATTCCAAATCCATCAGAAATTCTTCCTTAAACATTGCCAGTGTTGCAATAGGCGAAGAATTGTATCATACCTATTTATTTACCGATGAAGAAAGAAGGAATCAGCCTTATACTTTATATCCTGATGTAAACGGGAATTTTGTGATCAGAACTTTAAATGGTGAAAACAGCAATACGGATGCCGATTACAGTTGGGTATACTTTTCATTAAAAAGTTCTCAAGACCTTGAAGGCAAGGAAATTTATGTGAGTGGCAATTTCAACAATTGGCAATTAAATGACACAAACAAATTAAATTATAATGAATCGTTGGGTTTGTATGAAGCCAAATTGTTGCTGAAACAGGGATTTTACAATTATCAATATGTCACCAAAGCAACCGACGGCACTATTAGCACTCATAATATTGACGGGTCGTTTTACAATACAGAAAATGATTACACTGTTTTGGTGTACTATAAAAAATTTGGAAGCAGGTACACAAAAGTGATTGGCGTTGGTTATGGCAACTCCGAAAAAATAAACAACTAATATTTTTGATTGAAATTTTTAGTATCTTTACACATTAAAAAACAAGTAAATCGCTATGGTACAACAAGTAACAAATGGCATTAAAATTTCAGTCACTTCTAATTTCGAAGGCACAAGCTATCGAAATTTCAGGCTGTATTTTGCTTTTAGTTATGAAGTTACCATCGAAAACCAAAGCAATGACACGGTGCAGCTTTTAGAGCGCCAATGGACAATTTTTGATTCTTTGAATAATACGGAATATGTGGAAGGATCTGGGGTTGTTGGCCAAAAACCGACCTTAAAACCTGCAGATAAATACACGTATAAATCCAATTGCTTTTTAACATCACCCATCGGTGCAATGAAAGGCTTTTACAGTATGGTAAACTTCACCAATTCTAGCGCTTTTAAAGTTTATATTCCCACTTTTCAGTTGATGGTTTCCAGTATTCATAATTAAGAAGATGAAATTTAAGCTTCAACGGTTTCAACTCAAACAAGCCAAAGGTTTGGAGTGTTTAAATTGTGGTATGCCATTGTTGCAGAATGAAAATTTTTGTTCGTATTGCGGACAAAAAAACTCCGTCAACAAACTAAGTATCGGGAATTATGTAAATAAATTGGTTTCCGGATTTTTTTCTTACGATTCCCAATTTTGGACTACTTTTATTCCTTTACTCATTAAACCGGGAAAAGTTGCCAAAGAGTATATTTTGGGTAAACGCGTAAAATATGTAAATCCGTTTCAACTATACTTGCAGGTTTCCATTATTTTCTTCCTGATTTTAGGGATTTCAAACCAATTTAGCAGCGCCAAAAATCCGATAAAAGACATTGCCACAGCCAGCAAAACCTTAGATTCACTATCTAAATTAGATCCGCAAAAACTTGATTCCATAAAAACAAGCTTAAAAAGCAATTTAGAGGAAGCCAAACAAAAAGATTCTGCCAACACCAAAGTGATTGCCGAGTTGGAAAATGCATTTAGTTTGTATGAAAAGAAAACGGATTCCACAAAAACTACGCACCAATACGCCATAAAAACAAAACAAGAATCCAGTATCGGTTTTTTTGATAAAATAGGCGATTTTATAAACTTCCGCAGAAAATTTCCTGCGTATACCAATGAGCAGGCCTTGGACAGTTTGGGTTATCAAAAAACATTTTGGAACACTTTTTATTACCAGCAAGTTAAAAAAGCGGAAGCAAATTGGGCGCAATTAAATACCGAAACAGGCGTAAAAAATTTGATTAAAAAATTCACTTCCTATATTTCCATTTCCTTGTTTGTTTTCTTGCCGGTTTTTACACTTTTTTTAAAATTGTTGTATTTCAGAAGAAAATTCACCTATATGGAACATTTGGTATTTGTTTTTAATACGCAAGCTGTTTTTTTTCTGCTGTTTATTATATTTTATTTGCTGAACCTCGTTTTTAAAATGGAAAACACAACGTGGATATTTGTGCTCTTATTTCTTATTTATTTATACAAAGCATTGCGCTATTTTTACGGGCAAAGTCATTTTAAAACCACAGTAAAATTTATTTTATTGAACAGTTTTTATTCGTTTTTGGCCTTGGTGGGTTCTGTTATTGTGGCAATATTTTCTTTTATGAGCAGCTAAAATTAACGGCAGTTTTTGTTGAATTTACAACATCTTCATAAAGCATTTCCACAGTGTTATCAGTTTTTATTACAGAAGTGATGCTGACGGTTTCAACAAAAGTTCGTTTCATTAAAATGGATTGTTCTTTATCATCGGTTTTCTGATGATGAAATTTTAAAATCGCTTTGGAAGTAAATTCATTTTCACTTTGCCATTGTTGAAACCAGATTTTGCGTAATTGCTTAATTTCATCTGAGTACAAAGAGGAAGAAGACCAAATTTTAGGTTTATTTTTGTATTTTGTGATGTGTTTTTCTTGTTCATCCCAAACCAATTCAACCAAATTCAACTCGTTATTATTCCAGTCAACTATAATGATGGTAAAAGGTTCGACGCCCAACAAATTGAGATTTTCAAGGTAAGGCAGAAAGTCATTTTCTTTCAGCAATTCTTTGGCAATTAAGCCTCTGCTTTTGGTGTAATTATCCTTTCTTTTGTGTTGTATAAAACCACCGTTCAATACGCAAACCAATCTTTTTTTTGAACTTACGCCAATCCATGTTCCTCCGGCAACTTTATCCTTCGGAAAAAGCATTTCAATGCCGTTTTCTTCATATATTTTGGGTGGTAGTGTTTCTCTTTGCCGCTGTTCATCACGATTGGATGTCAAGATGAAATCGGTGTTTGATAAAGGCAAAAAAGTAACAGTACACATTGTATTAAAATTTGATTATTGAGTATTAGGCCTTAATATTTAAAGTAAATTCAATTTTGTAACTTTGCAAAACAAATTTATATTAAAAAACCTTAAAAAATATATACGATGGCTTCAGGATTTTACAATGTACCAAAAGCAGTTAATGAGCCTATTAATTCATACGCTCCAGGAACACCAGAACGCAAAGCGTTATTAGACACTTATAAAAAAATGTTCAACAAGCAGGTTGACATTCCCTTTTATATTGGCGGCAAGGAATACAGAACAGGAAATACAGTTGATATACGTCCGCCACACGACCATAAACACTGTGTGGGAAAATACCACGTTGCAGAAAAAGAACATATTGAACTGGCCGTTAAAAAAGCTGCGGAAGCTCGTGTTAAATGGGCAGCTACAAGCTGGGAACACAGAGCGGCGATTTTCTTAAAAGCTGCCGATTTGCTTTCGGGTCCGTTTCGTTACAAAATGAATGCGGCAACGATGATTGCTCAGTCAAAAAATGCTTTTCAGGCCGAAATTGATTCCGCTTGTGAATTGATCGACTTTTTGCGTTTTAACGTGCAATTTATGACCGAGATTTACAACAATCAGCCGGCATCTTCCGCAGGAATCTGGAACCGTATGGAATATCGTGCGCTTGAAGGATTCGTATACGCCATTACACCTTTCAACTTTACCGCAATTGCAGGGAATCTGCCTTCGGCTCCGGCTTTGATGGGAAATGTGGTGATTTGGAAACCGGCAAGTTCCCAAATATATTCAGCACAAGTAATTATGGAATTGTTTAAAGCGGCAGGTTTGCCTGATGGCGTTATCAATATGGTGACCGGAAATTCGGCCATGATTACCGATGTTTTATTGAACAGCCGCGATTTTGCAGGTGTTCACTTTACAGGTTCAACGCCGGTATTTAATAGTTTCTGGGAAACCATCGGAAAAAATGTGGGTAATTATAAATCATATCCTCGCATTGTTGGAGAAACTGGAGGAAAAGATTTTATCTGGGCGCATCCAACATCAAATGCCCAAGAAGTTGCCACGGCAATTGCAAGAGGGGCTTTTGAATACCAAGGCCAAAAATGTTCTGCAGCATCTCGTGCTTATTTGCCAAAAAGCTTGTGGGGCGCCATTAAAACTTCATTGGAAAAAGATTTAAAATCGTTTAAAATGGGATCTCCTGAAGATCCTACAAACTTTATAAATGCGGTAATTGACAACAGAGCCTTCAAAAAATTATCGGGTTATATTGAAGAAGCGAAAGCAGATGCTGATGCCGAAATTATTATTGGCGGCGGTTACAGCGATGAAGTTGGTTATTTTATTGAACCAACAATTATTGTGACTACCAACCCGAAATACAAAACAATGTGCAATGAGCTGTTTGGGCCAATTATGACTATTTTTGTGTACGAAGACGAGAAATGGGATGAAACCCTGGATTTGATTGATTCCACAAGCGAATATGCTTTAACTGGCGCTATTTTTAGCGGCGACCGTTATGTGATTGACATTGCCACCAACAAATTGGAAAATGCCGCAGGAAACTTTTATATCAACGACAAGCCAACTGGCGCCGTTGTGGGACAACAACCTTTTGGAGGCGCCCGCGGATCGGGAACAAATGACAAAGCAGGTTCTGTTTGGAATTTATTGCGTTGGGTAAATACCCGAACCATTAAAGAAACTTTTGTCCCGCCAACAGATTACAGATATCCGTTTTTGAGAGAAAGCACCATTGAAACCGTTGAAAAAGAAGTGGAAACTGCCATTGAAAAACTAAAAGTATTTGGTAAAGATTTATCAGAAAAATTCAAAAAGCAATAAAAAAAGCATAAAATAAAAACGCGCCAATAGGCGCGTTTTTTATGCAATAAAATCAATATCCTTTTTGTTATCCGCCAGTTAATTTATCGGCGCCAGCCAATAATCCGTTTAATTCTTGTGGATTATGTATTAAAATAGGGATGTGTTGCGGACAAATATAAAATTCACTTTCCTGGTAATAAAATTTTGTTACCGGAACTTCCGTTGAAGGTTTTTTACAAACTAAACATACTTTATCTTGACTCATAATTTTACGATTTAATATCAGACAAACTTACCTTTTATTATTTGGTTAAATCATAACATTTGTCATCTTTGCTTTTGAAAACAGAAAAGTTAGAAGAATAAGCAGTTTCCTTGATAATTGTTAAATAATAACTATTACAAACAGGTGAAACAGAAGTAGGAAATTGTAAACAAAAACAGGGAATCCAAGATTTCACTTTTATAATGACTGTCAATGCTTAGAATTGGAAGCTGGCGGTATTTTTTTCTTTGAAGTGATAATGAACGGAAAACAATAAAAGCAGTTATAGGTTAAATAAAAATTTAATTATCCAGGAATCTTTTTTTGTGAACTTTGCAATTTATTTGCTTCTTTTGCTTTTAATTTTAGCACTTGCAACTTTGACAATAATCAAAAATTAGGGTTTACCTCTGGTCGTCCCGCTTTTTAACTTTACAGCTTTCAACATAAAAAATGAACTATCATAAAATATTTTCAAAAATAAACAGGCAGTTAAATAAAACCGAGGATTTTGGCGAAGTGGCAACGTATATTCCAGAATTGGGCAATGTGGATCCCGCAAAATTTGGCGTTCATTTAACCACCATCAATCATCAGCATTACCAGTTTGGCGACGCTGAGGAAAAATTTTCCATTCAAAGCATTGCCAAAGTTTTGGCTTTGGTATTGGCGTACAAACAGGAAGGGGAAAAATTATGGGAAAGGGTAGGTGTAGAACCTTCTGGAACTTCATTTAATTCGCTGTTTCAGCTTGAGTTTAACAAGGGAATTCCAAGAAATCCACTTATAAATTCCGGCGCTTTGGTAATTTCCGATATTTTGGTAAGCCATCTTAAAAATCCGAAAGATGATTTTATTGAATTTGTTAGAAACATTTCTGGAAATCCCGAAATAAATTATTGTCCGAGAATTGCAGAATCGGAGAAATTAACGGGTCACAGAAACGCGGCTTTAATCAATTTGATGAAGTCCTTCGGAAACATAAAAAATGATATTGAAGTGGTGCTCGATTTTTATTTCAATTTATGTTCTATTGAAATGACTTGTAAAGAACTTTCCGGCACTTTTCTTTTTTTGGCGGCTTATGGCGTTAATCCGTTTACAAATGAAAGAGTGATTAGCATCAGCAAGTCTAAACGTGTGAATGCCATTATGCAAACGTGCGGATTTTATGATGAAGCCGGAGAATTTTCATTTAAAGTGGGTTTGCCAGGGAAAAGTGGTGTTGGCGGCGGTATTGTAGCCATTTTACCGCATAAATACAGCATCGCCGTTTGGAGTCCGAAATTGAATAAGAAGGGGAATTCAAGCAAAGGAATAAAATTTCTGGAATTGTTTACTACGGAAACTGAAATTTCCATTTTTTAAATTTGAATTATTGGATATCTGGCATCAAAAATCAATTCTCAAATTAAAACTAACAATATTTAAAATATTAGTAACCAATATTATAACGAGTATTTAAGAGGTTGCTAATTATTTTAAAGTATCATAATACCTAAATATTTGAAGTAAATCTTCTTGGCTTTTAAATCCCAATTTGTCAGCATTCATATAAGTGCCAATTTCTTCGGCTTTACTCGCAAATAATGCTAAAATATCTTTTTTCTTATTAGGAAACTCTTTAGCAGATCTGTTTTTAAAACCAATGTAAAATTCATCCGCAACTCTTTTTAGTGTAGGTGGTTTATATTTGTCGTATCCTGTTTTGGCTTTAACTTCATCATAAAATTTAATTTTTTCTTTAATAAGCAAAGAAATATTATCGCCATTAAAAAGAACAACAAAAAAACCGGGAACTGTTTCTTTGTTGTTTAAATAATTATAAACTTGATATGTTTTATTTATCCCTTCAAAATATATGGAATAGTTCAAATTTTTTGATAAATGATAGGGATTTCCATTTTTTTCGATTTCCATCTCATCCTGATATGCGTCATATCTTATTAAATATTGATCTTGACTGTTAGAAAGTTTTGCGGGAAGAAAGACCTCATTAATGTAAATGCTTCCCACCAATTCTTTTGAGCGAAGGTCGAACGTGGTTATGCTTGTTCTGTGCACCAAAGTTTGCTCACTATCTGTCTTTTGACAATATCCTGAAATACTCAAGAAAAGCATAAAGGCAATTGCGCAATTGTTAAATTGTGGTTTCATAGATGGTGTATTTAAATTATTTGCCAAACGTTTTTGTCTTTAGCAATATATTTTTTATTGCGATTAAATCAGATTAAATCAAAAGTAATATTAATCCTATAATTGCAGGTAAAGCCTGCACATAAAAAAGTTTTATATTTTTTGTGGTGTACGCTCCAAAAATACCTGCAATTACCACACAGCTTAAAAAGAAAATGGCCAAAGTTTCAAAATTGTTTTTATTTACAATTGCCCAAATAAGTCCGGCAGCCAAAAATCCGTTGTACAAACCCTGATTCTTGGCCAATGTTTTTGAACTTTTTGCGGCTTCTAATGTTTGTCCGAATGCTTTTAAACCTTTTGATTTGTCCCAATAAAACATTTCTAAAATCATAAAATAAATATGTTCAAACGCCACCAAAGCAACAAAGAAAATTTGTAAAGCTTTCATTTTTAGAATTTGATTTTTATTTGAGACAATGCTTTTTTCGCTTCCTTTTCGGGTAACTGACAAGCCGAATTTACGCAAACATACATAAGGGTTTCAGCTTCATTAAAACGATCTTTCAATAAAGGAATGTTGCTTTTTTTAGTGCTACCCGCAATTAATTTGTTTGGAATATACTGTTCGTTAATTTCTTTTAGTTGATGCAAAGCATCTTTTCCAGAAATGGCAATTTCATAAAATTCCCCGACAAAATTTGAAAGCAATTGCAGCCAATTGGAATATCCTGAGCCATATTTTTGGGCATTTTCTATGACATTTTGCAACATTTGTTCGCTCACTTTTAAGTAATAACTGTTGGAATAATAATGGCCCAATTTAAACAAATTATTTGCCATTATGGAGTTTGAAGCTGGCATTACATTGTCTTCAATTTCCATTTTGCGTGCAATTAAATCGGCATCCTTATTTGAAGTAAAATAAAACATAACGCGATCAACATGGAAAAAATGATCGAAAGCATAATCTGCCAATTGCTTGGCGGCACTGAGCCAAGTTTCATTAAATGTGGCTTCATACAAAGATATATAAGCGTCAATTACCGTGGCATAATCTTCCAAATAACCATTAATGGTGCTTTTTCCATTTTTATAACTGTGGTTTAAGTTTCCGTCTTCCTGAATTTGTTTGGCATAAATAAATGTAGCATTTTTTATGGCTGCATCAAGAAACCTTTGTTCATTAAAAACCGAATAAGCATTCACATAACCTTTCAACATTAAGGCATTCCAGGAAGTCAGCGATTTATCATCGAGCCTTGGCCGTTCTTTTTTGGCGCGTTCTTTCAGCAATCTTTTTTGCCAGGAAGCCACGTTATTTTCGAGTTCTGTAACTGAAATTGCGTGTTTTTTGGCAATTTCGTCATCGCTGTTTTTACGGATCAACACATAATTTTCGTGCTCCCAAAGTCCGTAATAATTTACGCTATAATAGTCAGCAAACAAATCGTAATCATTTCCTAAAATGGTTTTCAACTCATTTTGGGTCCAAACATAAAAAGCGCCTTCTTCCAATTTTCCTTCGGCATTGATGCTGTCGGCATCCAAAGAGGAATAAAAAGCACCTTCTTGGGTGGTGAGTTCACGCTCAATAAACTCGAGTGTATGGTAAACTGTTTTTTTATACAATTCATTTTTGGTGGCTTGGTAGGCTTCCGCATACAAACTCACCAATTGTCCGTTATCATACAACATTTTCTCAAAATGTGGCACGTGCCATTTTGCATCGACAGAATATCTTGAAAACCCGCCACCAATTTGATCGTAAATTCCGCCATAAGCCATTTTAGTGAGGGAAGTATTTACGTAATCCAATATTTCATTATCACCCGAACGAACAGCGTATTTCATCAAAAACTGGTAATTGTTTGGCATCGGAAATTTAGGCGCTCCTTTTCTTCCGCCCAAATCCAGATCCATATTTTGTGTCCATTCATTCACGGATCTTTCCAAATCTGCTTGGGAAAATTCAATTTGGTTTTGGTTTAATGAAACCAAATCCGAATTTCTTACACCTTCGGTTAATCTTTCGGCATATTCAATGGCTTTTTCCGGAGTTTCTTCATACAATTTCGCCAATTGCTCCAATGCGCTTATCCAATTCTCATTGGGGAAATAAGTGCCTCCCCAAATGGGTCTTCCATCGGGCAAAGCCACGCAGTTTAGAGGCCAGCCGCCTCGGCCGGTAATTAATTGTATGGCGTTCATATACACTTGATCTACATCCGGACGCTCTTCCCGATCGACTTTTATATTGATAAAATATTTATTCATCACTGCGGCCACTTCTTCATTTTCAAAACTTTCGTGTTCCATCACGTGGCACCAATGGCAGGAAGAATAACCCACGGAAATTAACAGCAATTTGTTTTCTTTTTTGGCAAGCGCCAACGTTTCTTTATTCCACGCGTGCCAATTTACGGGATTGTGCGCGTGTTGCAACAAGTACGGACTTGTTTCTTGTATAAGGCTGTTGGTGAATTTATGTTCGGACATTTTGGTTGTGGCTTTTTAGTTAGATCGGTAATAAAAAAATCTATACAATATTTTTAAATTTTTTATAAATATAGCAAATTGTAATTTTATTTAGGGTAACCAAATTATAATGGATCTAAATTATGGAGGATTTCAAAATCAGCATTCATCGTTTTTCTACAATTTGAAAAAAATGCGGAATTAATTTTCTAAATAACTTGATAAGCCGCACAGTAACAAATCAAACCAGAAAAACGACTAATTTTTCACCACTTCCCAAAACCCGAAAACCATTTTAAAGAGCTTTTAAAAGGCCTTCCCAAACTAACTCGATAAGTGCAATAAGAAAAAATCTCCTCTTATTTGGATAGAACCCAATTGCGTTCAAAAAAAATTAGAACAATATTCATTTTTTAGCATTTGAAAAATTTTCCCTCAATGCAATTTCCGACCTTTGCTTCAAAAAATATAGAAAAATGAATTGGATTGTTTTAATTATTGCGGGCTTATTTGAAGTTGCTTTTGCCTTCTGTTTGGGAAAAGCGAAAGAAACCACAGGAAACGAAATGTATTTATGGCATGCAGGTTTCTTGGTTGCGCTTACCATAAGTATGGGGCTTTTAGTTAAAGCAACTCAAACTTTGCCAATTGGAACTGCTTATGCCGTATGGACGGGAATTGGAGCAGTTGGCACTGTTTTAGTCGGGATTCTTGTGTTTAAAGAACCCGCAACCTTTTTGCGACTGCTTTTTATGACCACTTTAATTTGTTCTATTGTTGGGCTAAAAGCAGTTACGAACTAAAATAGGAAAAACGCAATCATAAAAAGAGGTTTGGCAAAAGTGGAGGTTCAGCGCTTCAAATGACAGTTTTTCGTAAATTTAAGACAGTAAGAATAAAGACAGCATCCTTATCATTCAACAACAAATAAGGAATGCAAAGGAGTCTGGACGAATATCGCGCATTTTATTGTATTTAAAATACCATAAGCAAAAAATTAAGAAATACATAGGGGAAAAAGTTGCATAAAATAACAAAAATTTATATTTTAGAAATGTCGTTGTGAGGACGAAAAAGAGCTTGGCTACGGGGCAAATGGATGGGGCCAAAACCACAATCGCACGAAAATAAAGTAGAGATTTTAAACAACCATTTTTTCAATCTCCTGTTTTCTAACTTTATTTTTGAGCAGATAAAACTATAAAAACGACTCTTTAATTGGCTAATCAATTTGAAATAAATAACAAAAAATGGTCAGCTTATTTTGAGAAAAGACATATCTGTCAAAAAAACAGAAATTAATGATTTGATATTCATAAAATGATAATCAAAAAGTAAAATTCTAAATACTTGAAATACCTATTTTTAACAATAATATTCTTACACGGGGCAATACACTTGCTGGGGTTTGTTAAAACATTTGACTTAGCTAATATTCAGCAACTTTCAGCAAATATTTCAAAAAGCGCCGGTTTAATTTGGCTATTTGTTTTTGTGTTGTTTATCATTTCCTGCATTGCCTATATTGCAAAATTCCAATGGTGGAGCCTTCTGGCAATTCTTGCTGTTTTTCTTTCTGCCTCGTTGGCCATTTCAGTCTGGAAAGATGCGAAATTTGCAATGATTCCCAACGCAATAATTTTGATTGTTGCCTTCTTTTCACTGTCTTTGGTTATTTTCAACAAGAAAGTATCAAATGAAATAGCACAAATTATGGGGCAGGCAGAGGGTTTTGAAACGACAAAAATTACATCAGAACAACTTTCTGAACTGCCAATACCGGTCACAAATTGGTTGAAAATATCGGGGATTATTGGTAAAGAAAAAGCAAATACTGTTTGGTTGACTCAAAAAGCCAAAATGAAATTGAAAATCGGGCAAGAAAACTGGAATAATGCAACTGCAGAACAATATTTTACAATAGAAAAACCTGGTTTTGTATGGAAAGTTATGATGAATATGCCTCCTTTTATAAAAATAACAGGACGTGATAAATTTATTGATGGCAAAGGGGAAATGCAAATAAAATTATTTTCCGCAATAAATGTTGTAAATGCAAAGGGACCCAAAGTAGATGAAGGGACGCTGCAACGCTTTTTAGGTGAGATAGTCTGGTTTCCGTCAGCCGCATTAAGCCCCTACATTAGTTGGGAAGCAATTGATGCCTCATCGGCAAAAGCAACAATGGATTACAAGGGAACAAAAGGCACAGGAACTTTTTATTTTAACAAACAAGGCGACTTTATAAAATTCAGTGCCTTTAGGCACAAAGGCAACGAACCAGATGCGAAACGTTACGAATGGATAATTAACGTACAGGAATACGCTATTATGAATGGTGTAAAAATACCAGTAAAATTAACAGCTACCTGGAAACTAGATGAAGGTGACTGGACCTGGTTGAAATTGGAAATTACTGAAATTAAATACAACATAAAATCATTGGAAAATTAAAAATAAACTTGAAAACAAGTGAATTGTTTTAAAATATATGGATTGTTTTAGGACTTCTGACCTTGTCATATTTTCAACATTAAAAAAAATTTAATATGCGAAATATTATTTTCTTGGCGCTCTTTTTTATAAGCTCTTTGGATTTTGTTTCTTGTGGCCCAACAGAAAGGAAAAACCCTAATATTGATGAAGAACTAATGATAAAAGTACCCGAATCGGAGCTTTATCTTAGGATGAGAGGAAATGTCAATAAACCAATTATAATTAACCTGCACGGAGGCCCAGGCGGCTATTCGGGTATCGACATAAAACTTATGGGGCCGGGACTGGAAGATAATTTCCTGATTGCATACCTTGACCAGCGCGGATGTGGAAAATCATTGAAGTGTACTGATACAACCAGGCTTCAGGTCGCGCAATATATTCAGGATTTAGATATTGTGATTGACAGTTTAATGAATAGATACAATAAAAAAAATGTTAATCTAATGGGAAGTTCCTGGGGAGGAATGTATGGGTTTTTATATATGTTAGAACATCAGGGAAAAATTAATTCCTATGCTTGTATCGATGGTAAAGTCAATAGCCACTACCAAAACCATTCTTTAATAGATTATGAAATTAATAGAGCAAATGAATTATTGCAAACAACTATTTCCGATTCAAAAAGAAGTGAACTCAAATTTATAATTAGTGAACTGAATCGCATTAAAAACAGCAATTTTGAGCACTTTCATACCGATGTAAATTGGATGAAACACGAAGTGCCATCGAAGCTTGGATTTAATGCTTATTTTGCGGATACCACAAAAATTATTTCATTTAAAGATGTATTGCAGGATACCGCGTTAATGAAATTGATGAAATATACTGAAGAAGAATTCTCAGAAGTTGGAGAAAAAGCAGAAATAGTGAATCGGGCATTTCGTAATAATCCTTCTTATAACAATATTGATATCGAAAAAGAATTGGCCCTAATCAATACCCCAACTGTGGTTATTCAGGGAGACCAAGATTTTGTTGTAGGACTTGGACACGCGGAGTTAATTTACAATGCGCTTACAGCTTTATCGTCCGAAACAAAAGAGCTGCACATTATACCGGAAACCGGACACTGCCCTGCGATTGAAGAACCTGAAAAATTATCGGAAATATTGAATAAATTTTTTATAAAACACAGCAATTAATTTAGGGGAAGCCATAATAATGGATTCAAATAGAAAAATATGATAAATAAATTCTCAGTTATTCTCACGCTAATTATTGCGCTTTGTGCTTGTGACGGCAATCAAAAAGGGGAACTGTTGTTTGTGGATTCAGTTCCTGGGGATGGCTTTAATTATCCATATTTTCTGTTTATTCCGGATGGCACATCGCTTTATGAAAAATCGACCCTAATTGTAGTACCAAATAATTCAGGATTTGCCGACGATGACCTGAAAAAACATATTGATAAAGCAGAAAGAACTGCAGGAAAAGATTTCTATATCGGAAATTATGTTGCTCAAAAATTAAAATACCCGCTTTTGGTTCCAGTTTTTCCGAGGTCACGAGCCGAATGGAAAACATACACTCATTCACTAGATCGTGACGTTATTTGCCAAAAGAACAGTCCACTGGAAAGAATTGACCTGCAACTTTTGGCAATGGTTGAAGACGCCAGAAAAAAACTTACCCTTTCAGGTTATAATATCCAAACCAAATTTTTCATTACTGGTTTTTCCGCTTCCGGTACTTTTGCCAACAGATTCACACTCATTCACCCTGACAAAATATTTGCCGTTGCGGCAGGAGGCTTAAATGGATTGTTGACATTGCCTTTAGACAGTATAGCTGACAAACCTCTAAATTACCCGTTAGGCACAAATGATTTTAAAGTTCTTTTTAATAAAGAATTTCAGAAGGCCGAATTTACAAATACACCTCAATTTTATTTTATGGGAGGAATGGATGAAAATGATGCCGTTCCTTATGAAGATGCCTTTGACCCCAATGAAAGGGAGTTGATTTATGAGTTGATAGGAAAAGAAATGCTTCCTCTTCGCTGGGAAAATTGTAAGAATATTTATGTGAATGAAGGTGTCAACTCAACGATTGAAACCTACGAAAACATAGCGCACGAACTTCCGGAAAACGTCAAAAAAAAGATAGTTGTTTTTTTTCAAAAATGTATAAATTAGCCATAGGAGAGAAAACCAGAAATGCTGTCAATGTTTAAAAATATAGCCCAAATAGCTAAAAATTAATGGGTTTAACCCTTTGTATATGCCGCCAAACCCTTTAACTTTCTTGAAATTTGCCTAATAAGTGCAGTCGGATATTGTGCTTATTCGAATCGTTGTACACTTAATAAGACCTACATAAATGACAAAGTATAAAATACAGAAATTTCCAGATTCAAGAATTGCCACCATCGATGTTTGCGAAATTGGAAAGCGGAAACATCATATAACCGGATTGGTTGAAGTTGACGTTACAGAAACCAGAAAGAAAATTAGGGAGTATAATATGGGCCATCGCTATAAAATTTCATTTAATGCTTGGCTCATAAGTGCAATTTGCAGCACTATAAAGAAATATGAAACCTCAAGCTCTTACTTGATTGGGAAAAATAAACTGATAATATTTGACGATATAAATGTCTCTATTGTTGTAGAGAAAGATATAAAAGGCATAAAAGTCCCAATTCCTTTGATTATTGAAAAAGCAAATGAGGCAAGTACTGAATTTATAACAAAGCAAATTAACGAAGCAAAAATTAAGGAATTTTCTGAAAAAGATATGGTGCTTCATAAAAAAACGCGACAATTAGAGAAGATATATTATTCACTCCCAAGATTTCTCAGAAATTATTTTTGGAAATTTTTATTGAAGCATCCAAAATTGGCTTATAAGAAAATGGGAAATGTAGCGATTACCTCAATTGGAATGATGGGAAAAGTAAATGGATGGTTTATTCCAATTTCAGTTCACCCTATTTGTTTTGGAATAAGTTCTATAATTAAGAAGCCATATGTAATTGATGACAGGATTGAGATTAGAGAAATGCTTAATATGTCAATTCTTGTAGACCACGATGTAATTGATGGTGCTCCAATGGCAAAACTTATTGGCGAATTATCAATGAATATTGAAAATGGATTAAATTTATAGACTAAAATGATTCATTCAAAATGAAAAACCTAGTCGCAAGTGCATTTTTATTCATTACATTGCTGTCATTTGCCCAAAATCAACAAAGAACATTTATAAAATTATGATAATTGGAATTGCAAAATGGACATTAATTGCTTTCGGGATATTTTTCATCTGTGTTGGCATAATTATG
>JGI25319J35699_1000283_pt1 | contig 34733 bp, 40 predicted proteins | sample AutmiccommuBRH17_FD_35699 | JGI IMG/M metagenome (IMG submission 35699) | reverse complement strand
GCAAGCTATCTCGAGTTCCTGCTGGCCACGCCAATCGTGCTCTGGGCGGCGCTGCCGTTCTTCAAGCGCGGATGGGACTCGATCGTGAACCGCAGCCCCAATATGTGGACGCTGATCAGCCTCGGCGTGGGGGCAGCCTATCTCTATTCGATCTTCGCGACCTTCCTGCCGGGCCTGTTCCCCGAACAATACCGGATGAGCGCGGTCACACGGCCCGCATATGGCGGCGCGCAGATCGAGGCGCGGAATTGGAATGCGACCGAGGCGGCACCCGATGACGGGCTGCGCCGGGCGCTTAATCGCTGGAGCCCCGCGAGAAATGCGGCGTGAAGCTTTCCGACGATTTCGGGTCGAAGAAGACGTTCGGCTGGTTCGTGCCCCGGTCGATGGCCGCACAGCCGAGCTCGGTGAACCAGATCGGCTTGGACTGCGGCGCCCACGCCGTCGGCGTGCCGCTCTCCACCCCGCCCGGGCGGTCGTAATGCGGGTTCGTCCACCAGCTGCGCAGATCCTTGTAGCGGAAGACCCACGGCTTGGCCGCCGCACCGTCTGTGATCGCAGTGCGGACCTGCGCCGATCGGTCGGCGGCAGAGGCATAGAACCAGTCGAAACCTTCCCCGCCCGCGATGTTTCCCTGCAGATAGGCCCGGTCGTAGATCGCGGGCCAGTCCGCGAGACCTATCTCAACACTGCCGCCGCCGCCGATCTGCGCGGGCGCGTGGCCGACGAGGTCAGCTTCGGCGGCATCAGCTTCCGCCGCTACCGGGGCGGGGCGGGCTTCGGGGTGCCGACCGACAAGGCCTTCTTCTATCCCGAAGGCGTCGAGGGGCTGTTCGAGATCTACCACGCGCCCGCCGACACCTTCGAGACGGTGAACACGCTGGGCCTGCCGCTCTATGCCCGCACCATCCCGGACCGGGATCGCGACGAATGGGTGCGCCTCGAGATCGAGAGCAACCCGCTGCCGATCTGCACCCGCCCGCAGGTGCTGCGCTCGGCGCGGCGGACGTGATGTCGGCTCATCTGGCGCGTGGTCTTTCCCACACCATGCCCGCCAGCCGGGGATCGGGTGCAAAGGCGCCGGTGGCGAATTCGAGGCCCAGCCTCGGGTGCTCGCGCAGGGCCTGCGCCCCGGTCCGGCCGATGCGGATGCGCCAGGTCTGGCGTTCGACCGGCTGAGGCACGGCAAAGGCGCGGCAGCAGAGCACAGCGAGGTTGGCGCCGGCATCCGGATCGCGGACCGATGAGTAGCGGATGACCTCGGTCCCAATCGCGCGCGCGGTCTCGGCCAGTGTCTGGCAAGGCTCGTAGTCAGTCAGGTGCGTCCACTGGGCGCGGTTCGCGGCCAGAGTGCCGGAAGTCAGATCGAGTGCCGCGGGCGTGGCAAGCTCCACGCAGACGGCAGTGTACTCGGCGGCATCGTCGGGGAACGGCGTATCCGGGCTCTCGGCATAGAAGAGGAACCGGTAGAAGACCATCTCGGCCGCCGCCGTCTCGGCGCGCTCCGCGCCGTACCAGACGCCGGGCGTCAGTCCTGCGCGGCGGAACCGCGAGCCCTGCGGATAGGGGCGGTAGCGAAACGGAGTCGAGAGCAGATAGTCCAGATGACGGCAGTCCTCCGGCACGGGCGGCTTCGTCTCTTCCAGGATGTCCTCAAGCGCCGCCTGCTCGGAAAGGCTGTCGACAAGCTTCAGGGTCGAGACCCGATGCTGAGCCTCGACGAACCGCCAGGCGGGCCCCTTGAGGGGCCGCGCCTCAGACCGGAGCGCGTCGGGCGTCAAGATAGGTCGTGACATCGACAAGTCCCTGAACCGTAGCCATCCGCTCGACCGGCCGCGCCGCCAGGGCGGTGTTGGCCGCCGTCATCCAGACCCGGGCGACCGCCTCGTCGCCGCCGGTGATGGCGTCCAGCGACCGGAAGGCACGGACCAGAAGGGCCGCGAGTTCGAAAGGCTTCGACCCCGTCTCGAGCACGGCCTCGCCGCGCTTGAGGCGCGACACGGTGGCCTCGGACACGCCGACGATCTCTGCAAGCTGACGCCCGGTCAGCCCGAGGCGTTCGGCGGCGCGAAGCATGGCCTTGGTCAGGACCGCGCCGCGATCCGGGGCTGAAGCGAGATTGCGAGGGTGTGTCATGGCGTCCTCCTGTCAGGTGCAAATATAGTGCAAGAAACTTCCTCATGAAAGAGTTAAGATGCCGCTCGCCATTGAAACCGCACTCGACATGCTCTTCGCGGATCCGAACATCGGGCGGGAGGCGGTCTACACCTCAGCGGGTGGCGCGCCCGTGCTGGTGCGCGTCGTCGCCCGGCGTTCGGATGCCGTCACCGAGTTCGGCGACGCTCGGCTCTGGTCGGAAACCACCCGGGTCGACCTGCGCGTGGCCGAGGTCTCGACCCCGCGTCCCGGCGACCGGATCGAGATCGAGGGCGACGCCTTCCTCATTCAGGGCGAGCCGGTCCGCGACCGTGAGCGGCTGGTCTGCGCATGGGCGGCAACATCATCTGGGCGACGGATTTCCGCGAGGAGACGAAGACCACCACCCAAGGCGGCGGCATGGGCGGCGGGGGCGGCAAGGTCAAGACGACCGAGTATCTCTACTATCCGTTCAGGCCCGGGGCGAAGACGGCGGTCGATCAAACTGCAGAACGGTCCATTACGACCCAGCCACTTACGATCCAACCGCCGCCGCTGCCCGGCATATTCGAGGTGCCGGGCAGCGGCTCCCTTCTAACCCGGGAGCCAGCTTCAGGATAAGACAAGCAGACCAGAATCTCCAACTATGCAGGGGGGCTTTAACTGCAAGCGGATGCACCCTCTTGCCAACCCTCGCCCCGATTCTATAGAAAGCTACCGACGGAGAGGTGGCCGAGTGGTCGAAGGCGCACGCTTGGAACGCGTGTAGGCGGGTAACCGTCTCCAGGGTTCGAATCCCTGTCTCTCCGCCAACTTCCTTTTGCAAACTCGCGAAGGCGCACCAATGGCGGCGAAATTCCTTTAGCATTCAAAGGGGTTTGGCCAGACCAACCGAACCTCGGAGACTGGCCGGGTGCCGAAATGCGGTCTCTGAACCGCTTTCGTCTCTTTCCGAGTGAACCTCGCCGGATTTGGTTCGGTCAAAGAAAACGCAACGTTTCCAGTCGTTTGCCGGTTCGTGTCGACCGAACTTTTCACCGCAGTTCTGCCGCCAGGCATTCAATCAGAGACACTCGAAGTGGGCGTGGTGCCGTATGTCGATGCGCGCGCCTGCGTATGCGCCAGTCCCTCAATGGCGCGTCGGCCCGGCATTGCTGACCGACCCAAGCATCTGGCGCCGCGCCCGCGTGCAGTCGAGAACGACCCGGTTGATCTCGATCTCCGTGATCCGGGACAGATCCCGCAGATGCTTCATCGTCGTGGCGATGTCAGATAGATCTGCAGGCTTGCTGGCATCGCTGGCGACCTCATGGACCCCCGCGATCATGGCGCGCACTTCGCCGAGCGTGTCGAGCGCCGCCGATGCCTTCGCCGGTAGGTCGGCCTCTTCCTCACCCGCAAACAGCCCCTCAAAGAAGCCGTCAATCTCCTGCCGCCGTATCAGCGCCAGCTGCGCGAGCCCGTCGCGCGTGGGCGTAGACCCGGATACATCTCATGAGCAATCTTTGGGATCGCCGGATCGCGGCGATCACCGAGCGCAGTGTCTTGGCATTACTTCGCGATGCTGGCCGACGACATCTCCGCGCGCCGCTACAGCAAGGCCGAACACCGCCGCGCACTCCTCCCGCTGCTGAACGACCGGTCCGAGGGGTCCGTCGAGTTCAAGCACCAGAACATCAGCGCGGTGCTGAAGGGGCTCGGCGAGGACTGGATCCCCGGCTACAAGCCCGCGTTCAACTTCCAGATGACCTTGGTGGATGCCGTGGCGCGGTGGCTGGCGCTGAACCCGGCCTGGCTTGGGCGCCAACCGGGGCTGCAAACAGCCACTGCCCTACGCGAGGCGGCGCAGATCTGGATCGGACCGCCGCCGACGCTGTCGAACCAGCCGCCGCCGCAGGAGCTGGACCAGATGCTGCACATCGCCCGCAAGTTCGACGTGGCGAGCCGGGACGAGCGGAACCGGGCCCTCGGCCGCGCGGGCGAGGAGCGCGTGCTTGCGCATGAGCGCGCGGCATTGCGGACGGCAGGACGTGACGATCTGGCGCGCAAGGTGCGCTGGGTGTCGGAGGAGGATGGCGATGGCGCGGGCTACGACATCGCGAGTTTCGCCCCGGACGGGCTCCCCCGGCTGATCGAGGTCAAGACGACGAACGGATGGGAGCGCACGCCCTTCCACATCACCCGCAACGAACTGGCCGTGGCCGAGGAGCGCAGGTCGGAATGGCGTCTGTTCCGGCTGTGGAATTTCTCACGCGAGCCGAAGGCGTTCGAACTGCATCCGCCACTGGACGCGCATGTCTCGCTGACCGCGACGACGTTTCAGGCGAGCTTTCACTGAGGCTCAGTCGAACACCCGCTCCGGCTGCTCGTGCCACGGCAGGGCCGCGACATCGGTCAGTTTCAGCAGGGTCAGGGTGCTGCCGAGCGGCTCGAGACCGCGCTCGGCGATGCCGGGCGCGCCGCGACGGGTGCAGGCGCGGCGGCCGGGGCGGCGGCAGCTGCCGCCGAGCCAGACACCGAGGCTGCCGTCACCGGTTGGCAGGCGGTCACGGCGGCGCTGTCGGATTACGCCAGCAAGGCGCGCGAGATCGGTGGCGATATCGGCCAGAGCCTCGTCGGCGCCTTCCAGTCGGCCGAGAACGCCGTGGGCCAGTTCGTGAAGACCGGCAAGCTGAACTTCCGCGACCTGGTCACCTCGCTGCTCGCCGATCTCGCCCAGCTCGCGGCGCGGCGGTTCATCCTGGGGCCGATCGCGAATGCGCTCTCCGGCGTGTTCTCCGGGGCGGGCGGCATTTTCGCCAACGTCCTGCATGCGGGCGGCATGGTCGGATCGGCCGGACCTTCGCGAATGGTCCCGGCCATGGCCTTCGCCGCTGCGCCGCGGATGCATTCCGGCGGCATGGCGGGGCTTCGCCATGACGAGGTCCCGGCGATCCTGCAGCGCGGCGAGCGGGTGCTGTCGCGGCGGGAGGCCCAGACCTACGGCGCAAGCGGCGGCGTCAACGTCACCATCATGGCCCGCGACGCCGAGAGCTTCCGGCAGTCCCGCACACAGGTCGCTGCCGACATCGCCCGCGCCGTCTCGCTCGGGCGGAGGGGCATGTGAGTGCGACCCCGCAAGTGGGAACCGGTTGCGGGGGCCAGAGCAAGAACCATGGAGAGACTTGATGGCGTTCCACGAGGTCCGGTTCCCCGACAGCATCAGTCGCGGCGCGCGGGGCGGGCCGGAACGGCGCACGCAGATCGTCGAGCTTGCCTCGGGCGATGAGGAGCGCAACGCCAGTTGGGCGAACTCGCGCCGTCGCTACGATGTGGCGTACGGCATTCGCCGCGCCGACGATTTGGCGGCAGTCGTCGCCTTCTTTGAGGCGCGGAACGGTCGGCTCCACGGTTTCCGCTTCAAGGACTGGGGCGACCACAAGTCCTGCCTACCTTCGGGCACGGCGTCGCCGAGCGACCAGGAGATCGGCACTGGTGATGGAACGACCGCCGCCTTCCAGCTGGTGAAGCGCTACGCCTCCGGTGCGCAATCCTGGACACGCGCCATCGCGAAGCCGGTGGCGGGCAGCGTGCGCATCGCGCTCGGCGGCGTGGAGCAGCCCTCCGGCTGGTCGGTCGACACCGCCACCGGCGTCGTCACGTTCAGCGCTGCGCCGGGTGCTGGCGTCGCCATCACCGCGGGCTTCGAGTTCGACGTGCCGGTCCGCTTCGACACCGATGCGCTCGACGTGACGCTCGACCTCGAGCGGCTCGGCTCGATCACCTCCATTCCGCTACTGGAACTGCGCCGATGAAGACCCTTGATCCCGCCCTGCAGGCCCATCTCGACGAGGGCACGACGACACTCGCCTGGTGCTGGCGGATCACTCGGGCAGACAGCGTCACTTTGGGTTTCACGGATCACGACCGGACGCTGAGCTTCGACGGGGCCGACTTTGAGCCGGAAAGCGGGCTGACGGCGTCCGAGGTCCGTTCCGGCTCGGACCTCTCGGTCGATGCGCAGGACGCCGAGGGCGTGCTGACCTCCAACCGGATTACCGAGACCGACATCCTCGACGGCCGCTGGGACAACGCCGAGGTCGAAGTCTGGCGGGTGAACTGGGCCGATACCGGGCAGCGGGTGCTGATGCGGCGCGGCGCCATCGGCCAGATCCGGCGTGGGCGGCTTGCCTTCGTCGCCGAGGTCCGCTCGCTCGCCCATGTGCTGGGCCAGACGGTCGGGCGGACCTTCCAGGCGACCTGCGACGCCGCGCTCGGCGATGCGCGCTGCGGCGTCGATCTGGATGACCCGGCCTTCAAGGGCACGGGCGCGGTGATCGATCTGCTGCGCGACCGAGCCTTCACCGCCTCGGGGCTGGGCGGGTTTGATTCCGGCTGGTTCACCTTCGGCACGCTGGACTGGACGAGCGGCGCGAACGCGGGGCGTCAGACGGAAGTGCTGGGCCACGACGTCACGGACGGCATCGCCTTGCTGACACTGCTCGAGGCGCCGGTGCGCGCGATCGCAGAGGGCGACGGCTTCACCATCCGCGCGGGCTGCGACAAGCGGATCGAGACCTGCGGGGCGAAGTTCGCCAACACGGCCAACTTCCGCGGCTTCCCGCACATTCCCGGCCAGGACACCATCCTGCGGTACGCGACGAAGGACGGCGGCCACGACGGAGGCGTGCTGTGACGTCGGCCGACCCAGACAGGGTCATTGCCGCGGCGCGCGCGTGGCTCGGCACGCCGTATCACGACCAGGCGAGCCTGCGCGGCGTCGGCTGCGATTGCCTCGGGCTGGCTCGCGGGGTCTGGCGCGAGATCGTCGGCCCCGAGCCGTTCCGGATCCCGGCCTACAGCCGCGACTGGGGCGAGACGGGCCCGCGCGAGGTTCTGGCGGAAGGCGCGCGCGCCATGATGATTGAGATGGCATCGGCGGCGGCCGGTCCCGGCGCGCTGGTCCTCTTCCGCATGAAGCCCCGCGCCATCGCCAAGCATGTCGGGATCCTCACCGGGCGCGACAGCTTCCTTCATGCCTATGAGCGCCTTGGGGTGATCGAGGAACCGCTCACCCCATCCTGGCGGCGGCGCATCGCTTTCGCCTTCCTGTTTCCGCAACGCTGAGATCCAACCATGGCAACGCTTGTCCTCGGCGCGGCTGGCGCCGCCATTGGCGGCAGCATCGGCGGCGCGATCCTCGGTGTCAGCGCCGCGACCATCGGCGGCTTCATCGGTTCGACCGTTGGCTCGGTCGTCGACAGCTGGATCATCTCGTCGCTGGCGCCCACGCAACGCATCGAGGGCGCGCGGCTCGACACGCTGCGCATCACCTCGGCCACCGAGGGCGCGGTGATCCCGCGGCTCTACGGGCGCATGCGCATGGGCGGCAACATCATCTGGGCGACCGATTTCCGCGAGGAGACGAAGACCACGACGCAGGGCGGCGGCAAGGGTGGCGGGGGCGGCAAGGTCAAGACGACCGAGTATCTGTACTACGCCTCTTTCGCCGTGGCGCTCTGCGAGGGGCCGATCACCGGGATCGGGCGCATCTGGGCCGACGGCAAGCCGATGGACCTCTCCGGCGTCACCTGGCGCTGGTATCCCGGCGACGATGCGCAGACGGCGGACCCGTTCATCGCGGCCAGGATGGGTGCGGCGCATACCCCGGCCTATCGCGGCACCGCCTATGTGGTCTTCGAGGAACTGGCGCTCTCGACCTACGGCAACCGTCTGCCGCAGCTGTCCTTCGAGGTGTTCCGCCCGCTCGCCGATCCCGACACCGCCGAGGGGCTGACCCGCGCCGTCACCATGATCCCCGCCTCGGGCGAGTTCACCTACGCGACGCAGGCCATCCGCAAGACCGATGGCGGCACGACGGTGCCGGAAAACCTGAACGCGCTGGCCGACTCCACCGACATGGTCGAAGCGCTGGACCGGCTGCAGGCCATGGCCCCGGCTGTGACAAGCGTCAGCCTCGTTGTCGCCTGGTTCGGCGACGACCTGCGCGCGGGATCCTGCAAGGTGCGGCCGGGTGTCGAGGTGTCGGCCAAGTCGACGACGCCCGCGAGTTGGTCGGTGAACGGCGTCAGCCGGGCCAGCGCCTTCCTCGTCAGCCGCGACGATCAGGACCGCCCCGTCTATGGCGGCACGCCGTCCGACTTCGCAGTGGTGCAGGCGATCCAGGAGATGAAGGCGCGCGGGCTGCGGGTGACCTTCTATCCCTTCATCCTGATGGACGTGCCGCCCGGCAACACGCTGCCGAACCCATATTCCGACAACGCCGCCGATATCGGCCAGCCTGTATTCCCCTGGCGTGGGCGGATCACCTGCTCGCCCGCTGCTGGTTTCGCAGGGACCGTGGACAAGACAGCCGCGGCCGCCGCGCAGGTCGCGGCGCTGTTCGGCGCGGCCACGCCAGCCAACTTCAGCGTCTCGGGCGAGAGCGTCAGCTGGACCGGCACGCCCGGCGACTGGGGCCTGCGGCGCATGGTACTGCACTACGCCCATCTCTGCGCGGCGGCGGGCGGGGTCGATGCCTTCCTGATCGGGACCGAGATGCCGGGGCTGACGACGATCCGCTCGGGCGCGTCCACCTATCCGGCGGTGCAGGCCTATCGGGACCTCCTTGCCGATGTCCGCTCGATCCTCGGGTCCGGGACGAAGATCGGCTGCGCCGCCGACTGGTCGGAGTATTTCGGGCACCAGCCGAGCGACGGCTCAGGCGACGTGTTCTTCCATCTCGACCCGCTCTGGGCGGACCCGGAGATCGATTTCGTCGGAATCGATAATTACATGCCGCTCTCCGACTGGCGGGACGGGTTCGAGCATCTCGACGCGGCCGAGGGTTGGCCCGCGATCTACGACCGGGCCTACCTGCAGGGGAACATCGCGGGCGGCGAAGGCTTCGACTGGTTCTATGCCAGCGCCGCCGACCGATCCGCGCAGGTCCGGACGCCGATCACCGATGGCGCGGCGGCGAAGCCGTGGGTCTTCCGCTACAAGGATCTGCGCAGCTGGTGGTCGAACGCGCACTACAATCGCCCCGGTGGGGTGGAGGCCGGGACGCCGACGGCATGGGCGCCGCAGTCGAAGCCGATCTGGTTCACCGAGTTGGGATGTCCGGCGATCGACCGGGGCACGAACCAGCCGAATGTCTTCTTCGATCCGAAGTCGTCAGAAAGCTTCACGCCGCATTTCTCGCGGGGCTGGCGCGACGACGCGATCCAGCGCGCCTATCTGGAGGCGACGTATCTCTGGTGGGGCGATGCCGCGAACAACCCGGTCTCGTCGGTCTACGGCGACCGGATGGTGCATGTGCCCGAGTGCGCTGCCTGGACCTGGGACGCGCGACCCTATCCGTTCTTCCCGGCGCTGACCGACATTTGGACCGATGGCGCGAACTGGCGGCTTGGGCACTGGCTGACCGGACGGCTCGGGGCGGTGTCGCTCGCGGCCCTCGTGCGGCACCTCTGCCTGCGCGCCGGGCTGCCCGAGTCCCGCATCGACGTCACCGGTCTCTGGGGCGCGGTCGAGGGTTACGCCATCACGGCTCTGGAAAGCCCGCGCGCCTCGATCACCACGCTGTCGCGGCATTTCGGCTTCGACGCTGTCGAGACCGAGGGCGTGATCCGCTTCGTGATGCGCGGGCGGGCGTCCGTCGCCACCCTCGCGCCCGACGACCTGGTCGCCGGTCGTGAAGGTGACATTCTCGAGTTGACGCGCGGCCAGGAGACGGAACTGCCGCAGGCGCTGAAATGGCAGATCGCGCGCGCCGACGAGGACTACGACGCCGCCCTCGTCGAGGCGCGGCGGATCACCGTGGACACGACCCGGATCGCCTCGGAGTCCTTTCCCATGGCGGTGCCGCCCGAGGAGGCCGAACGCCGCTGCCGCCGCGCGTTGATGGAGGCGTGGGTGGGGCGCGAGACGGCGGCGTTCCGTCTGCCGCCCTCGCGGCTCGCGCTGGATCCGGCCGACGCGATCCGGCTCGCGCATGACGGGCGGCTGGTCGATCTGCGGCTCGTCTCCATCGCCGACGCCGAGGCGCGCGGGATCGAGGCGGTGCGCGAGGACCGAGCGACCTACGACCTGCCGCCCGGCGATCCGCGCGCGGCGTCGCTGACGCGCGCCGTGGTGTTCGGCGCACCGGATGCGGTGCTGATGGACCTGCCGCAGCTGACAGAGGACCAGCCCGCACACCGGCCGCTGGTCGTCGCGCACGCAGTTCCCTGGCCCGGCGAGATGGCGGTGTTCCGCAGCCCCTCGACCGATGGCTTCGAGCTGCTGACCACGTTCGGCAGCCGCGCCCGGATCGGGACGCTGGTCTCGGACCTCTACGCCGGGCCCACGTCTCGCTTCGACCTCGGCAACGTGCTGGTGGTCGATCTGCTGATCGGCACGCTGGAGAGTGTCACCGACCTGACGCTGTTCGGCGGTTCCAATGCGCTGGCGGTAGAATCCGTGCCGGGCATCTGGGAGGTCGTACAGGCGGGTGCCACCGAACTGATCGCCCCCGGCCGCTATCGCCTGACCCGGCTTTTGCGCGGCCAGCGCGGCACCGAAGCGGCGATGGGCAATCCCACCCCGGCTGGGGCACGGGTGGTGGTACTGGACTCAGCGCTGGCCTCGCTGCCGATCGCCGAAGCCGATCTCGGCATCCCGTGGAACTGGCGCATCGGCCCGGCCAGCCGCCCGGTCAGTGACGAGACCTATGTCGCGCAGACTTTCACGCCGGGGGGCGTCGGGCTGCGGCCGTTCTCCGTGGCCCATGTCGAGCAGCCGTGGCGCACGCCGCGCTCACCCGGCGATCTGACCATCCGCTGGACCCGCCGGTCCCGCGCGCTCGCGGCCGACAGCTGGGGCGCGGTCGAGGCCCCGCTCGCCGAAGAACTGGAAGCCTACGAGGTGGAGATCCTTGATGGCGCGACCGTCAAGCGGGTGCTGAGCACGACCACCACCAGTGCAGTCTACACCGCCGCCCAGCAGACCGCCGACTGGGGCGCGCCGTTCGCCCCCGCCGACACGCTCGACATCCGCATCTACCAGCTCTCCGCCCTTGTGGGGCGGGGCGCGCCGAAGACCGTCACGCTCATGTTCTGAAGGCTTCTCCCATGTCCGACGCCACGACCCATCTCCTGCTGCCCTACATCCTGGCGGCGCAGGCCCAAAAGCATGTCACCCACAATGGGGCACTGCGGATTCTCGACGGGCTCGTCCAGCTCTCGGTCCTCGACCGGGATCTGACAGCGCCGCCCGGCAGCCCCGCCGACGGCGACCGCTACATCGTCGGCTCGGGCGCGACGGGCGATTGGGCGGGCTGGGACCTGAACGTCGCGCTCTGGACCGACGGCGGGTGGCTGCGCCTGCCGCCGCGGACGGGCTGGCGCGCGTGGGTCGAGGACGAGGGGCTGCTGCTGGTCTACGACGGCGCGGGCTGGATCGGGTCAACGCCGAATGCGCTGCAGAACCTCGCGCTCCTGGGGCTCGGCACGACGGCCGACCCCGCGAACCCGTTCTCGGCCAAGCTGAACGCCGCGCTCTGGACGGCGAAGACCGTGGCCGAGGGCGGCACCGGCGATCTGTTCTACACCATGAACAAGGAGGCTGCGGGTGACGATCTCGGCCTGACGCTGCAGACCGGCTTCGTGACCAAGGCGCTGGTGGGGCTCTTCGGCTCCGACCGCTTCCGGCTGGCAGTCTCTGCCGACGGCAGCACCTTCTTTGATGGGCTCAGCGTCGACAACGCCACCGGCATCGTCGATCAGCCCCGGCTGCCGCGGTTCAAGGCCTGGACGAACTACGATAACTACGTCGGCGTCGGTACCTGGACGAAGATCGGACTGAACAACACCGACACCAACGACCAGGGAGCCTTCGACGCCGCGAACAACCACTTCGTGGCGCCCGTCGACGGCACCTACCTCTTCGGCGCGACGCTGCTCTACAAGATCAACGCCAGCGCAACGGCGAGGATGCGCGGGCGGTTGGTCCTGAACGGCACCACCGAAATCCGCGGCTCCCTCGGCGAAATCTCCGCCACCCACGTCTCCCTCGCCACCGCGATCTGGCTGCAGACCATGGTCCCGCTCACCGCGGGCGATACCGTCGAGCTGCAGGGGTATTTCCGGGTCGCGGACGGCTATTTCGCCGCCGACCACACGTCCTTCTGGGGCTGCAAGATCGGCTGAGCGGCGAAAGGAGGACCTGATGACACCACGCCGATCCGATCATGGCTTCGTGCGCATGCCGGACGCCGAGTTCGAGGCGATCCTGACGCGGGCGGCCGAAGAGGGCGCGAAGCGCGCGCTGGCCGATGTCGGCCTCGACGGCGACGAGGCCGCGCTCGACATCCGCGATCTGCGCTCCCTGGTGGACTGCATCCGGCTGGTGCGCCGCACCGCCATGCAGACGGCAGTCCGCATGATCACCACCGGCGTCATGCTGGCGCTGCTGGCCGGGATCGCCATCAAGCTCAAGATCTTCGGCGGCGGTCCGTAGCCGCTCACCATCCCCATCCATCAGCCCAACCGCACCCGCCCTCAAGGCGGGTTTTTTCGTTTCGGAGGACCCCCATGACGACGACATTCCACCGCCACTGGCGCAACGTGCCTGAGGACACCTGGCGCTGGCCGAACTTCTCGCCAGCCGAAATCGCCTGCCGAGGTACCGGCAAGCTGCTGGTCAACGAACCGGCGCTCGACAAGCTGCAGGAGTTGCGTGACCGGCTGGACAAGCCGCTGATCGTCCGCTCGGCCTATCGCAGCCCCGAGCACAACCGCGCCGTCGGCGGTGCCACGCGGTCGAAGCATCTGGACGGCGCCGCCTTCGACATCGCCATGGCGAACCACGACCCGGTGGCTTTCGAGGCGGCGGCGCGGGAGGTTGGATTCCTTGGCTTCGGTTTCTACCCGCGGTCCGGATTCATGCACATCGATCTCGGACCCACCCGCCAGTGGGGCGAGCGGTTCCCGGTCCGGCCGACTGCCTTCGCCGCCGAAACGCCGCCCGCGCGCGAAGTGTTGGCCGACAGCCGCACCATGAAGGGCGGTGGCGCGGCTGGCGTGGCGACGCTGGGCGCAGCCGGGGTCGAGGTCGCGCAGAGCGTCTTGGCGGAGACCCAATCCGCAATCCTGCCGCTTGTGCCGTATCTCGACACCCTGCGCTGGGTGTTCATCGCCGTCGCTCTCGGGGGGATCGCGGTCACGATCTACGCCCGGCTCGACGACTGGAAGCGAGGGCAGCGATGATCTGGGGGCTCTTCGCCACGCTCGCTGGATCGGCATGGGCGCGGACTGCGCTCCGCTACGGCGTCACTGCCATCGCGATCCTTCTATTTCTGCTGGCCCTGCGCCGTTCGGGGGAGCGCGCCGGTCGGCTGGCCGAGCAGCTCGAGACCATGGAAAAGATGCATAACGCCCAACGATGGATGCTCGATGCTGCGGCGCGTCGCCCTCGTTCTCGTGACGATCTGGCTGAGCGGCTGCGCGACGGGCGCTTCTGATGGGAGCAGGCTCGGTGCCTGTCCGCCGGTCGTCGAGTACAGCCGGGAGTTCCAGGTGCGGGCGGCCGAGGAATTGGCGCTGCTGCCGCATAGTTCGGCCATTGGCGAGATGCTCTCCGACTACAGTGTAATGCGGAATCAGGCGAAAGCCTGCCTCTGATCAAGATCTCGAAGGTGCGCTTGACCGCCCCGTGCTCGATGGAAGTGGCCTGCTTGGAGAGAACGTCGTTCGGCCGACGCCGTCCATCTCGCTCCGAGCGGATCGCAAGATTCTTCTTGAAGCTCTAGTTGCTGTAGGGAGTATCCGTGACGGGCACTCAGGAATCCGAGGCCCGATCATGTCGTCCAAGACTGCCCACAATCATGACCACGATCACGACCACGCGCATCCGTCGGCGTCGGAAAGAACGAATGGCGCCTGCTGCGGTGGAACGGCTACCTGTGCGGATGTCGCTCCGGCCGCGTCCGGCCCCGTCACTGGGCGGAGCTTCCAGGTCAGCGGGCTGGATTGCGCCGAAGAGGTCTCGATCCTGAACAAGGTCGTCGGGCCGGCAGTCGGCGGGCAGGAGCATCTGGCCTTCGACGTGATCAACGGGCGCATGACCGTCCTCGATACTGCGAAATCCATTCCGGACGACAGGATCATCAAGCTGGTCGCGGGCACGGGCATGAGTGCCAGGCCCTGGGACGCCGGCAACGCCGCCGCGGATCAGGCCGCGCATCTCGCCCGCCAGAAGATTTTCACGACGGCAAGCGGCGGCTTCTGGGCGGCGGGGTTCCTGTACCACATCATCGAGACAGGTTTGGGTGGCGCGCTGGGACTGTTCGCGGGTCATGGCGAGGCGCCGATGCCGATGGCCGAGATCGGTCTCTTCGCGCTGGCGATCGTGTTCGGCGTCTGGCTGGTGGCGCCAAAGGCATGGTCGTCGGCCCGCAGGCTCTCACCGGACATGAACCTGTTGATGGTCGTGGCCGTGGCGGGCGCGATCGGGCTCGGGGAATTCTTCGAGGCCGCGACGGTCGCCTTCTTCTTCTCTCTCTCGCTCTATCTCGAAAGCTGGAGCGTCGGGCGTGCGCGCAACGCAGTCTCGGCGCTTCTCGATCTTGCACCGCCCACGGCAAGGGTGATCGGGCCCGATGGGAACGAGACGACAGTGGCGGCGGAACAAGTGGCTGTCGGAGATCGCTTCGTCGTGCGCGGCGGCGACCGCATCCCCCTGGACGGCGAGGTGACCGAAGGGGCCGGTGCGGTGGATCAGGCGCCGATCACGGGCGAAAGTGCGCTGGTGCCGAAGGAGCCGGGCGACGAGGTTTATGCCGGGACGATCAACGGAGAGGGCACGCTGACAGTGCGCGCCACCAAGGCGGCGTCGGATACGGTACTGGCCAGGATTATCCGCATGGTCGGCGACGCCCATTCCCGCCGGGCCGAGGTCGAACAGTGGGTCGCAAAGTTCGCGCGCATATACACGCCAATCGTCATGGCGTTGGCAGTCGCGATCGCTCTTGTCCCGCCCGTCGTATTGGGCGGAGCATGGGACTACTGGTTCTACAACGCGCTCGTCCTTCTCGTCATCGCGTGTCCGTGCGCGCTGGTCATCTCGACGCCGGTTTCCATCGTGGCGGCGCTGGCCTCGTCTGCGCGCGCAGGCGTGCTGATCAAGGGCGGAGCCTATGTCGAGGCGCCGGGCCGCACAACGGCACTGGCGATGGACAAGACCGGCACCATCACGATGGGCGAGCCCGAGGTGGCGGCGGTCCATCCTCTGAGCGGGACGTCCCAGTCGGATCTGCTTGCGCTTGCCGCATCGCTGGAAGCGCGCTCGTCGCACCCCCTGGCGCGTGCCATACTCGCGCGGGCCGAGGCAGACGCTGTTCCGGTGGCCGCCGCCGAGGATACGAGGACGGTGCCGGGTCGCGGGCTCGAGGGGCGCGCGGACGGTCGCGCGATCTGGCTCGGCTCGGACCGTTTTGCTGAGGAGAAGGGGTTCGGCGCTGCCATTCCCGCCCAGTTGCGCGACCTGATCGAAGGCGCTGGAAGCACGCTGGTCGCCGTCGGCGACGATACCGGACTTCGGGGGTTGCTAGAACTGCGTGACCGTATTCGACCGGATGCCCGGGCCATCGTCCGCCAGCTCCACGCTCAGGGCGTGAAAACCATCGTCATGCTGACCGGTGACAACGAACGCACGGCGCGGGCGGTGGCGGCCGAGGTCGGGATCGATGAGGTTCGCGCCGAGCTTCTCCCCGAGGACAAGGTGGCCGCCATCGAGGAACTGGTCGCGACCCACGACATGGTCGCGATGATCGGCGACGGCGTTAACGACGCCCCGGCCATGGCGCGGGCGCATTACGGCATCGCCATGGGCGCGGTCGGTTCGGATGCGGCGATCGAGACGGCGGACATCGCGCTCATGACCGACGATCTTGCCAGGGTCCCGTGGCTTATCGGTCACTCGCGCCGGACGATGACGATCATCCATCAGAACATCGGAATCTCGCTGGCGACCAAGGCGCTGTTCGTTGCGCTGACCGCAGTTGGCATGGCCTCGATGTGGGGCGCCATCGCTGCGGATGTGGGCGTGTCTCTGCTGGTTGTGGCCAATGCGCTTCGGCTCCTGAACGGCCACCGAGCCGAGGCACCTCCTTCCGGCGGTGAACCGGTGGGCGAGCAGATGGCGAAGGGAGCATTGGCGCACGGTCATTGATCCGGCAGTTTCGGTAAAGTAACGTCTGACATCAACCAGACCTCGCAAAAGGGGCGTCGAGCAGTGATGAATGCCAGATTTCCGCGGCGGGTCTTTCTGTTGGGAGGATTGGCCGTCTTCCTGTCAGGCTGTGCCAGCAAGTTTCGGTCGTACAACGGACCGGAAGTGACCCGGCTGCGCATGTACAAGGCGCAGCGGTTGCTGGTCTTGGACGGGGCGGATGACGTTCTGCGGACCTATCCCATTGGACTGGGCTTCGCGCCCGAGGGCCACAAGCAGTTTGAGGGGGACGGGCGTACGCCGGAGGGCTCCTACCTGATTGACCGGCGGAACCCCGATAGCCTCTTCCACCTGTCCATCGGCATTTCATATCCGAATGAGGCCGACATCGCGTTCGCGGAAGCGCAAGGCCGATCTCCGGGAAAGGACATCTTCATTCACGGCGGTCCCCGGCGCGGGATCGACCCCATGAATGTACGCGACTGGACGGCAGGCTGCATCGCCGTCACGGACGGCCAGATCGAGGAGATCTACGCCATGGTCAGGAACGGAACGCCGATCGACATCTATGCTTGACGATCACGCAAAGCGACGGCGCAGCGCGACGTTGAGCGCTTCGATGGCGATGACCATGACGACAACGGCAATCGTGACGCTGGCGGCCTTGTCGTACTGGAAGGAACGCACGTAGGTCTGGATGTAGAAGCCGATCCCGCCCGCGCCGACGATGCCGAGGATCAGCGACTCGCGCAGGTTCAGCTCGAACCGGAAGATCGTGTCCCGGGCGACGACCGGCGCCATCTGCGGCCAGATCGCGTGCCTGAGCCGCACGAGCGGTCCGGCCCCCGCGCTTTCCAGCGCTGCGATGGGCGCGCGGGACACGCCGTCGATCGCCTCGGCATAGAACTTGGCGAGCATCCCCGTTGCATGAAAGGCGACCGCGATGATGCCGGGCAGCGGCCCGAGTCCGACAGCGCCCACCATGAGCATGGCCACGAGGATCAGCGGAATCGCCCGTATGAAGGCAAGCAGCGTTCGAACCGGCCGGAAGAGCGCGGGCGATACCATCGTCTCGGACGCGAGAATGCCGAGAGGGATCGACAGGATCACCGCGCCGAGGGAACCGAGGATCGCGATTCTCAGCGTTTCTGCGCTGCCCTTCCTGATTTCGGCCATCACCGTCGGGTCCGGCGGGAACATCCGCCCGAGAAAATCGGCAATCCGCGGACCGGCCGAGACGAGACGCGACAACTCGACATCGGTGGTGACGAAGGACCAGAGGATCGCGCCGGCGATCAGGGCGCTGGTCGCGAAGCCGCCGAACCCGCGGGGTCCCATCAAGACACCGCCCTGAGGCCGAGGCCGGGCAACGGCTCTGCCTCCCGGTAGAGAGCCGCCGTCGCCTCGTCCTTCAACTCGGAACTCGGGACGTCAAATGCGACCCGCCCGTCCCGTATGCCGATGATACGCTGCGCGAAACGCCGCGCCAGGTCGGGCTGGTGCGAGGAAAACAGCGCCGTCGCGCCGCGCGCTTGCGCCGCCCCGGTCAACAGCGCCAGGATCTCGCCCGCGCGGGTGGGGTCGAGGTTGCTCACCGGTTCATCGGCCAGAATAAGCCGTGGCTCCTGCGCCAGACATCGCGCGATGGCCACGCGCTGCCGCTGCCCTCCGCTAAGGCTGTCCACCCGGCGTTCGGCGAGATCGGCGATGCCGCAATCGGCGAGCGCTGTGCGAGCAATCTCCAGATCGTGCGGGGTCGGCGATCCAAGCAAGGCGCGTAGAGGGGACATTCGTCCCAGGCGGCCGTTGAGAACGTTGCGCAGAACCGTGGACCGCTCGACCAGGGCGAATTCCTGAAACACGAAGCCGGTATCGGGCCGGCTTGCGCGCGGCGGCGGTCGATCGGGATCGAGCGGCACGCCCAAAACCGAAACGCGCCCGCGCCAGCCGTGGAGCCTGCCATCGAGCAGCGCCAGAAGCGTCGTCTTCCCTGCCCCGGACGGGCCGAGCAAAGCGACGCTTTCGCCCGCCGGAATCCGAAGCGAGACCTGCTCCAGCGCCGGCAGATCCGCGCCCGGATGGGCGAAGGTCAGGTCGTCGATCTGCGCGGCGGGACTCATTCCAACAGCCCGTATCGCCGCGCCATGTCGCGCACGCCGTCATAGGCGGCGGGGTCGGCCCTGACATAGCCGTCCGGCCCGTAGAGATAGCGCAGCTTGTCGCGGTTCTCGGGCTCGTTGAGTTGCATCATTGCGTCCGCGAACCGATCCCGCAGGGCGGCATCCAGCCCAGCACGCGCGATTACGAGATGGCTCGGGATTGGTTCGCTTTCCGCGATCCACGTCACCTCTGCCTGCTGCTCCGGGGTCAACAGAAGATCGGCATATTGGCTGGCGCCTGCGGCATCGACCAGACCTTCGGCCATTGCCTGCATGGCTTGCTGGTAGCCGCCCGCGAAGAAGACGCGGCCGAAAAATTCCTCCGCTGCGCCGGGACCTTCAACCAGCCCGGCCTCTACGAATTCGGCGAGCGGATAGAGATAACCCGATTCCGAGATCGGATCGGCAAAGGCGATGTCGCGCCCGCGCAGGTCGGCAAGCCCGTCGATGCCATTGTCGCGCCGTACGAAGATGCGGCCCGTGTAGCTCGGCGCGCCCCGGTAGACTTCGGACAGGAGCGGCACCGCGCCGATCTCGGCCGCGGCCAGAACGAAGGGTAAGGCGCCCATGAAGGAGATATCGGCGTCGCCGTTTCGCAGCGCCTCGACCGCCGCCGCATGGTCGATGGTGACGAACCCCTCGACGGGGACGCCGATCTGCTCGGACAGCCAGCCCGTGATGGCCTCGATGTCCCCCAGCAGCTTCTCGGGGTTCTCCTGCGGGATGAAGGCAAGCCGCAATTCAGTGTCCTGCGCCGCGAGAGGCGTCGCCAGCGACACCGCGCCTGCACCGGCCAGCGCCAGCATCGTTCTGCGGTTCAGGTGGATCGCCATCAGAATGCCCTCTCTTCGATTGCGTCGGCTTCGGACTTGAACGCGGTCCAGCTTGCTTCAGCGGCCGCCCAATCCTCCACGCGCACGGCGGCGCCGACCTCGGCCAGACGTTCGGCTAGCGCGTAGACCTCGGGCCGCGCAGCAAGGTTCGACATGGTGCTGGCATCGGCCGCGAGGTCCGCGGCGACGGTGTCGGTCAGAAGCAGGATGTGCTTCGCGTCCCGCAGGGGCAGCAGCGTGTCGAGCGTCGAGGCGAAGGTCGTCAGCTCGGAGAACGCCAGCCGGAAGGCGGTGTTCTCGGCGTCGAATGCCTCGTAGGGTTCGTCCGCTGCGCCTACGGCCTCCAGATAGGCGGTCAGGTCGGCCCGTTCCGCCCCGGTCAGCCCGAGCGACTTCGTCTCGTCGAACCAGTCCACGACGGCGGCCAGGGTCGGCAGCGAGCCGTCGTGGAAATAGGGCGCGGTATAAGTGGTGCCGAGCAGCGTGGGCGTGTCCAGCGCACCGGCGCGCGCACCTTCATAGGCCGGCGCGACGGAGCCGATGTCATGTGCCTGCCGGTCGAGGAAGTTGGCGTCCGGGACGTGGCAACTGGCGCATGAGCGGTCGCCGAGCCCGGTGAAAGGCCGGTTGAAGATCTCCTCGCCGCGCAATGCGGCCTCTGGGGTCGCGTCGGTCAGGCGGCCATCTGTCGTTAGCATGGAATTCGGCAGGAAGTCGAACTCGAGCATGTAGGCAACGAGAGCGTCCAGCATGAAGGGCGTCGGTTCATCCCCGCCGAACTCATTGACGATCACGTTTCGGGTGAAATCGCGCAGGGAGGCGAAGCGGCCGTCCCGGCCGTAGGGCCCGGTGAAGCGCAGACCGCGCAGGCTGGGAATGTCGATCGGGTCGTCACGACGGTCGTTGAAGATCGGGTTGAAGAAGGCCCCGTCGACATCGATCGCGCCCGGCTGGTGGCTGGCACCCGGAATGAACAGCCGCTGGTTGACGTCCGAGCGGTTGTGACAGGTCGAGCAAGCGAGCCCGAGATCACGCGCCGGGCTGCCGAAGACTTGCGCGCTGTCGAACAGCATGTCGCCATAGGCGACGAGCGGCAGATCGGTCTCGTCGATGCCTTGCTCCTCGAAGTTGAGGACGAGACGCGGCAGCGGGTCCTGATCGAAGATGTCGGAGCCCGGCGGCAGGTTTGGCGGCACCTCAATGGCGCGGCCGCTGAGCACAGCGGTTTCGGGCAGGGCGCTCAGCGTCTGACGTGGAGCGAAGCTGTCCAAGAGGTAGTTCTCCACGAGATAGCCGGAAATGGTCGCGCGCGCGGCTGCCATCGTGTCGCGATCCGCAGATGTGGCGCCAGCTCCGAGGACACCGGCGGAACCCGTGCTGCTGTTGAGCTCCAGCCAGGCAAGGCCGATGCGCCTTGCAGCCTCGGGATCGGCAGCTGCGATGCCGTTCTCGAACGCACGGTAAAGTTCGCGTGCCGTTCGCATGGCCTGCTGTGCCGTCGCCGGCTCTTCGGCCGCGAGAGCCCGGTCCAATTCCTCTTCTATCCTGAGCACGATGAGCCGCGTCGCCTCGGCAAAAACCGCCTGCCTGTCTTCGCGCGTCATGGCGTCCAAGAGACCATCAGGCGCGATATCGCTTTCGCGGTCCAGCCACTCCACCGCACCGGTCGAGAATTCCGAACCGCGGTACGGCTCTGTCCAGGCTGTCTCGACGTCGTCCCAGGGCAGAGGCTCGAGATTTCCAAGAAAGAGCGTCAGACGGTAGGCCGCTGCCTCGGGAAGCCAGGGAGCCTCCTTGGCAGGCGTCGCGGCGACAGGTCCGGACAGGACGAGCACACTTGCGAGTGTGGCGAGTAACACCCCCATGAAATCTCGCATCACCACGGCCTCCACGGTAAAAAGTTAGACACAGCTAATTTATCTACCCGAAGCAAACAAGTTGTCAATCCCGCTGTTTCGCTGCAAAGTCCCAAGTATGACAAAGCTGCAATCACATGCGCGTGAGCCATTCGAGGCTGTCGACAGGGCTCCCGAGGCGCAGGCGGAGGGGTTTGCGACCGTGCGTCAGGCACACGGGAGCGAAATGGCGGAGGATTACGTCGAACTGATCGCGGAACTGATCGAGACACGCGGAGAGGCCAGGCCGGTCGAGATCGCCGAGCGCCTTGGTGTGAAGCCGCCGACCGTGACCAAGAACCTTTCGCGCCTCAAGGCTGCTGGCCTGGTACGGCGGGAGCCTTACCGCGCCATATTCCTCACCGATGCAGGGCAAGACCTCGCGGAGACCTGTCGACGGCGCCACAGGATCGTCGTCGCCTTTCTTCTGAGTCTGGGGATCGACGAAGAGACTGCCGAACGCGATGCGGAAGGGATCGAGCATCACGTCAGCACGACCACGTTGGAGGCGTTCGAGAGACAGCTCACTCAGAAATGAACATGCCGCTGAACCCATTCTGTCGCTGCATTGCAGGGCCTTCACGCGTCAGAAACATTCGGGCGAACGCGATTTTCAGTGGCCGAGAATCCGCGAGAGAAGGATGGTTGCAAACAGGGCGACAAGTCCGAAGGCGATTGCAGACGCTGCCGCATACTGAAGAATATCCAGGCGGTTCCCCTTCCTCCGTCGTGCCAGATAGCCGCCCCAGATCGCGCCTCCGACGGCGCCCATGATCACCAGCATCAGCGTTCCTCCGTTCCGGAATGCCCCGCCTCGGGATATCTTCCGAGCAGACCGGTCAGCCAACTGAAGACCCAGCACGCTACGACGAGCACCAGCAGGGTCCAGTCGCCGAAACGCGCATAGGGCGTAACGGCACGCGCGCCCGGCAGGTCGACATCGATAGTTCCTGTTTCCCCGGTATCGAGACGCGCAACGAGCTCTCCATTGGCATCGATCACAGCGGATATCCCGGTATTGGCCGCGCGGATCACCGGAAGGCCCTCTTCGACCGCGCGCATGCGCGCGGCGGCAAGGTGCTGCTCTGGCCCGATGCTCGTTCCGAACCAGGCATCGTTTGTGGCGTTGAATATCCAGTCGGGCCGGAAAAGGTCGTCGACCACGTGTCCGGGAAAGATGATCTCGTAGCAGATCGCCACAGCGAAGAGCGGTGCCCCGGGTACGGCCAAGGTGCGCGGACCCGGTCCGGGCGTGAAATCGCCCAAACCTTCCGTCAGACGCTCGATGGGCAGCCAGCCACGAAGAGGAACATATTCCCCGAAGGGCACGAGGTGGTGTTTTGCATATCCGGTCAGGATTTCTCCACCGTTGTCATACGCCTGCACCGTGTTGAAGTAGCTGGTGCCGTCATCCCTCTCCACACGATCTGGCACTCCCGTGAGCAGGCGCGCGCCCTCAGGCAGCGCAGCGGCGATCCTTGCACGCGCAGGAGCATCTTCGTCGAGAAAACCGGGAAAGGCCGTTTCCGGCCAAAGCAGAAGATCAACGTTGCCGGGACGAGATGAGAGGTTGAGGTAGCGCTCAAGAGTCGCGTCCCGGTTCCCGGGCGCCCATTTCTCACGCTGGGGCACGTTGCCCTGCACGATGCGAAGGTCGAGCCCGGGCGAGGGAGTCTCTGTTCCAAGGCGGAGCGTCCCGGCACTCCCTAGCCCAACCAGGAGCATCGTGAACACCGCGAAAATCGCTGGCCGCTGCCGTGGCGCGACCCAATACACAGCTCCCGGCATGACGCCGACAAGGACGGTGACAAAGCTCAGCCCGTAACTTCCGACCCAGGCGGCTGGCTGTCGCAGCGCGGCGTGATCGACCAGTGCATAGGCGGCAAGGTTCCACGGAAACCCGGTCAGAACATGACCACGCAACCATTCCGTCGCCACCCAGCAGGTCGCGAGCGCAAGGCTCGCCCCGAGGCCGCCGAGTGGTCTACGCTGCGCGATAGCGGCGAAAAGCGCGGTTGCTATCGCTGGAAAAATGGCAAGGCCGGCAGACAGACCCGCGACAGCCGGGATCGCAAGCGTGCCGAAACGTTCAGCATCGACATAGAAGCTCTCCGCAATCCAGGAGATCCCGAGCCCGAATTGGCCCAGACCAAAGGCCCAGCCGACAAGGAAAGCGCGCACGCTGGACAGATACCGGACCAATAGGAAGAGGGCCGAAAAGGCGACGGGAACCGCGAGAAGCCAGGAGAACGGTGGAAGGGTCAACACGGATAATCCGCCCGCCAGGCAGGCAAGACCCATGCGCGGGATCAGATCGTTCGCCCGGCCAACCGCTTGCACGGAATCCGGGCTCATGGGATCGTCCCACGCCGCGCGCCCAACCACGGCGCGAGGAAAAGCAAGCCGACGCCGCCGACCACGAACACGTCGGCCATGTTGAAGGCGGGCCAGTGCGCCGGCCCGACGTGGAAATCGAGGAAGTCCGTCACCGCGCGATAGCGCAGGCGATCGAGGACGTTGCCAAGCGCACCACCGATGATCGCGCCATAGGCAACGGCCTCAAGTCGGCAAGCCGTGCGCCACAACATCACGCCCAGCCAGACGCAGACGCAAACAGCCAACACGACCAGGCTCCACCATGGCGCGCCGCCGAGAAGCCCGAAAGTTATGCCGTCGTTGCGAAGGTAGATGAGGTTGAAGCCGGGTACGACCGACACGCCGGAACTCAGGGCGGCAGCATTGCCAACAACGATCGCTTTTGTGGCCTGATCGACCAATAGGGCAATCAGGGCCGCAAACAGACCGATCAGGAAAGAGGCGTTTATCTGCGGCATTCTCTCAGTTCACTCAGACATCGAGGAACAAAGTGATGACGAACCGTTGCCGCCGAGGAACCGGCCGACGGCAGACCGATCGACATCCGGGGAACATCACAAGGTCGTGCAGGAAAACGCCATCCCCGAACTTTCTTCTGCGTCCCGAATTTGAAATACTGAATGGAAACAAGAGGATTGAAATTTCATGCTGAACAGACGTCACTTCATCGGCGCGACCGCCGCCTTGTTCTCGCCCGCAATTGCCGGGCCGGCCTTTGCCAGTTCCTGGCCGACGGAAGAGGAGAAGACTGCGTGGGACGCACAGGTCACGCCGCCGTTCTACGACCCGGCCACGACGAACCCTTGGGGCCTGCACCCGCGCCTGTTGCCGCAGCGTGTCGAAGCCCGGCCCGGACTCGCGCCCGGGGACATCCACGTCGATGCGACCGCGCGCTACCTCTATCATATCGAGGAGGGCGGAACGGCAATGCGCTATGGCGTTGCCATCGGTCGGGGTGGCCTCTACGAGCCTGGCACCTACACGATCCGCCGCAAGGTGGAATGGCCGCACTGGACGCCGACGCAGGCAATGATCGAGCGGGAACCCGATACCTACGCCCAGTATGCGGACGGGATGGAACCCGGTCCTCAAAACGCGCTCGGGTCGCGCGCTCTCTACCTTTTTGTCGGCGACCGCGATACCTACCTTCGGATTCACGGTACACCCTATCCGCGCTCGATGGGCAGTCGGGCCAGTTCGGGCTGCGTGCGCATGGTCATGGCCCATATCAACGACCTCTATGAGCAGGTCGAGACCGGAGTGACCGCTCACCTCTACCCGGCTGCGGGCGACGGGCCGGTCACCGCGCATAGCTGAGGGGTCTCTGATCCCGCGGAAATCGTCTTTCGCGGTCAGAGGAATGGCAACCTGGTCCCTTCATCATGCCTCTGCAACGCGCGGCGTGCAGATCGGTCGGCCGTCCACGGTTCGGAGCGGAAGCAGCGTCGTCTCGACGGGTCCGACGTGGCGGTACCAGTAGCAGCCGTCCTCGGGTCGCAACCGGACCGACTGCAGATCCTGGTAGGGCGCCGCCATCGCACTCAGCTGGGTCATCACTTCTGCCGAAAGGCCCGTATCCGGGTCTGCGGTTTCGGTGACTGGGACGGCGCAGGCGCCGAGGGCCAGCAAGCTTCCAATCAGCAGAAGCGTCTTGCCCGGCGTGCGTGATCGGATCATGGGTCAGTTTCCTTCATAGCTGGCGAAGACTTCCGTCGAGCCGTCGTTTCGGATGAGGAAGACGTCATAGGCTTCCCGCCATCTGCCTTGATCCATGCCGGGCGATCCGAGCGGCATCTCGGGCACCGCAAGACCCACCGCGTCGGGACGCTCCGCCAGCAATCGCCGGATGTCCGACGCGGGCACATGCCCCTCGATCACGTAGCCGTCGACGAGCGCCGTGTGGCAGGAAACCATCCGCTGTGGCACGCCGTTGTCGAGCTTGAAGCGCACCAGAAGCCCCGCGAACATGTCCTGCCCGGTCGGCGCGAAACCGTTCTCTTCCAGGTGCTCCATCCAGGCGAGGCAACACCCGCAGCCGTTGGTCTTGCGGACCTCGATCGGCGTCGCCTGCGCCAGCGCCTGTGCGGCCGGGAGGAGAGCAAGGGCGAGGGCCAAAGCGGCAAGGGATCGTTTCATGGGTCAGAGCCTTTCGTTGGTATCAGGGGCGAGCGCACTTGCGAGACGCTCCTCGAGACGGGCGCGCGCATCGCCGAGACGCGCAAGAGCCGCTCCGTCGTCGGCGACCCGCTCCGCGGCTTCCGCAAGGCGGTCGTCCGAAAGGGGGTCGGTCGGACGGCCGTTCACACGCACCTCGTAATGCAGGTTCGGCCCGGTTGCGGTGCCCGTTGCGCCGACGCGGCCGATGAGATCCCCCGCCGCGACACGGTCGCCTTGGGATAGCCCGTCCGGGACGGCGCTGAGGTGGGCGTAAAGGGTCGTGGTCTCAGACCCATGCGCGATCTCGACAACACGGCCGTAGCCGCCCCGCGAGCCGACAAAGCTGACGCGGCCCGGTGCGGTCGCGTAGACGGGGGTGCCCCGCGCGGCCGCGAAATCGACGCCCGTGTGCATCCGCACATCGCCGTAAACAGGGTGCGTCCTGCGCCCGAACACGGAGCTGAGCCGCGCGCCCTCGACCGGCTGCGCGAAGACGCGCATGACCACGCCATCACGGTAGATCGTGGCCCGCCCGGAGCCATCCTCCGGCCAGACGATCTCGAACAGCGTGTCGCCAAGGTCAAGCGCCGCGAAGGTCAGGTCCGGCTGGCCGACGATGTCGTCGCCGATCCGCGCCTCGCGCCACATCAGCCTGAGGGTTTCGCCACCCGTCAGGTCGCGCCGGAAATCCACGGCGCCACCCAGCATCTGCGCCAGATCGACCGCGAAGCGTGCCGGAATGCCGCCCGCGTCGAGCGCGGCGAAGACCGAGCTTTCGATGCGGGCTTCACCGGCGAGGTGGACGGTTTCGGGATCGGGGGCGACAACGCGCGTCGCAACCTGCGCGCCAAAGACAGCCTCGATCCGGACGCCGTCGTCCACCTCCAGAACGACGCGACGGGGGCTGCCCTCCGGGGTGGTGATGACGCTCAGGGCATGTCCCGGACGCAAGCGGCGCAGGTCGAACTCTGCCGCAAGTGCAAGCGCCACCTCGGCGCGAAGCGGGGCATCGAGACCTGCCTCCGCGAGAACTGCATCGAGCGTCTCGCCCGCGGCGATCTCCCGTGCCCATGTCCGGAGCGAAGGCTCGACCCTCGGAAGCGATGGCGCGACTACCACGGCAGACGGCAGAGCCGGTGGGCTGACCATCGGGGCAACATCCGAACGGGCGAGGGTCGGCGCGAGGACCGGCGCCTCAGTGGACGCCGGCATGGGCATGGCCTCAGGCGTCCAGAGTGCAGCCTCGGCAAGACCGGGCGGAACAGGGTCCCGTGTCCAGGTGCCCGAAAGCGCGAGGGCGGTCGCAGACACGCTTCCCGCCGTCACGATTCCGACTGCCAGATACCTCAGCTTCATGTCGCCCCCTCCGTTTCTTCTTCCAGCGCCCGGCGGATCTTCGGCACTGCGAACTCCCTCGGTTCGTGATAGTCGATCATGCTGACGAACCCGCCGGCCGCGTCGAACAGGAACACGCTCGCCGTGTGGTTCATGGTGTAGTCGCCGCCGTCGGTCGGAACACGCTCATAGCTTGCGCGGAACCCCTCCGCCGCGCGTGCAATCTGATCTTGCGCACCGGTCCAGCCGCGGATCGCCGGATGGAAATAACCGACATACTCGGCCATCGCCTCGACGGTGTCGCGGTCCGGATCCACGCTGAGGAAAACCACGTTCATCTGCCCGGCTTCCTCGCCGAGCGCATCGAGCCAGCCGGAAATGTCCGACAGCGTGGTCGGGCAGACGTCGGGACAGAAGGTGAAGCCGAAGAACACCATGGTCGGGCGGCCGACCAGCGTCTCGGGGCCGACCGGCTGTCCCTCGTGATCCGTGAGACGGAAATCCATTTCCGTCAGCGGCAGCGGAAGCCGCCGTGAAGGCTCGGGTGCGCCGGGACCGTCCACCCGCCACCAGCCGACGAACAGCGTCAGCCCAACGGCACCCAGAGCAGCGGTGCCGTATCCAAGAGCCGTTCGGCGCCGCATCAGCCCTCCGGCCCGCGCGCCGCGATCCCGAGGATCGGAACCTCGACCGTCACCTCGCCGCCATCCGAGAAGGTCAACGTCAGCGCGAAGCTCTCGCCCTCAGTCATCGGCTCCTGCAGCCTCATCAGCATCGCGTGCAGCCCGCCGGGTGCCAGTTCAGCGGCTTCGCCGGGGGCGATGGTGATCTCGCCCGCAGGAGCCATCGAGCTGACGCCCGCGGCATTGGTCTTGCTCTCGTGGATCTCCGGCATCATGGCGAGCGGCGTGGAAATGCCGGTCAGCGTGACGGCCTCGTCTCCGGTGTTGCGGATCGTCATGTAGGCCGCGCCGGGTCGGTTGACCCCGATGGAGGCGCGCGCCCACGCATCTTCGACGACCACGTCCTCCGACCCGGCAAGGGTGGGGCCGGACGCGAGAGTAAGTGAGACGAGGGTGGCCAGCAACGGTATGGTGAGCTTGGTCATTTTCGGGTGTCTCCTTGTTGTGCAGGCCGTGGTCACGAGCCGCTCGCGGCCACTTCCTCGGCCACCAGCGCGCGCAGTTCGGCCTCACCGAACGGATCGAGCGGCCGCCCATTGACGAAGAATGTCGGCGTCTGGCGCACAGCCATGGTTTCGACATCGGCGCGGTCCTGGTTCATAATCGCCGTGACGTCCGGCGCCAGCATCTGCGCGCGCGCGGCCTCCACATCCAGTCCGGCGGTGACCGCGATCTCCAGCAGCAGCCCCGGGGCCGGTGCGCCATGCGATGCCCACCGTGGCTGCTCGCGCAGGAGCGCCTCCATCACGGGCTCGTAGACGTCCTGCATCCGGGCAGCCTCGAGCACGCGAATCGCTTCCTCCGAGGCTTCGCCGTGGAACGGCGTGTAGCGGATCGCGACGCGCACCGCGTTGCCATGCTCAGCCATGATGTCCTTGACCACCGGATAAAAGGCGCGGCACGCCTCGCAGGCCGGATCGAAGAACTCGACGATGGTGACGGGGGCATCCTCGGGTCCGAGGATCGGGGAGTAAGACCGCAGCAGCGCCTCGCTCTGTTCGGGCGGGACAGTCGCGGTTGCGGCGACGGACGCGGGACGTGTCGTGAACCAGGCCGCTGCGGCGAAGACGGCAACGGCGACGGCAACAACGGAGAGCAAGATAGCGCGACGATTCATGGGCGCGGGTCCTTCAGAGAGAGGGCCGATAGGCTCGCGGTGAGCGTGAAGGCGACAAGCGACAGGAGCGGGATCGGAGCCCCGAGGATCAGTTGATTGGCGTCGGTGCAGGAGGGGCCGGTCGCCGTGCAGGGCTGGATGGGCTCCGGGATGATGCCGACGTAAAGGCCCATGTGCCAGAGCGCGACGGCCCCGCCGCAAAGGCTGAGCGCCACGCCATAGCGTCCGACGCGAGCGTCCTGCCACCACAGGCCAAGGCCCAGAACGATGGGCAGCGGGAACATGAATGCGCGCTGATACCAGCACAGCAGACAAGGCATCTGGCCCAGCACCTCGCCGATGAACAGCACCGATAGCGTTGCCACGAGCGCCACCACCCAGGCGGCAGTCAGAGCCGCTTCTCCCGTCAATCCCCGACTCATTCGGCGACGCGCCCCCTCAGATCGGCAAGGATCTCCTCGGCCGGGGTGCCGTAGCTCCAGGCTTTCACGTAACCGCCCTCCGGATCGAACAGAAACAACTGCGAGGAATGACCCATCGTGTAGCCGCCGGGCGCCGCGGCCTCCTCGACCTTTTCGTAGAAGATGTGAAAGCTGTCGGCGGTCCGGTCGATCTGGTCGGGCGTTCCGGTCAGGCCCACGATCCCGGCCTCGAACCTCGGCACGAAATCCGCGAGGACCGACGGCGTGTCGCGCTCGGGGTCGATGGTGATGAAGAGAGGCTGAACCTGCGCCGCATCCTCGTCCAGCCCGTCCATGACGGCGGCGACCTCGGCCAGCGTCGTCGGGCAGACATCGGGGCAGTTGGCGAAGCCGAAGAAGACCAGCATCCAGCGGCCCGCGTAATCTTCCTGCGTCCGGACCATTCCGGTGTGATCCGTCAATTCGAAATCCGCACGAAACGCAGGCTCGCCCTCCGCAGCCTGGTCGGCTCGATAGTCCGCCCAGAGCAGCAACCAGACGAAAGCCAGCGCCGCAACGCCCACGAGCCCCCAGAGGATCTTTTGAAGAAATGTCAGTCGCAATGCGCTTGGCCTGCCCGTGATTCTTGATTTTGTGGACGTTTACACCCTCAAGCTACTAGAGGTTCAACCCGCTTGTTCCGTCGTCGTGGTAGCTTCACGGACCTGTGTAGAGGCTCACGGCCTTGCCAATCGGTGCGGCAAAACCTACCAACACTGGAGCATTACGGAGGCGCCCATGCTGACGATCGGCAGTCTGGCCAAGAAAACCGGCACCAAGGTGCAGACGATCCGCTATTACGAGCAGATCGGTCTGATGCCGGAACCTGGCCGGACCGAGGGTGGCCAGCGCCGCTATGGAGACGATGAGCTCGACCGGCTCGCCTTCATCCGGCACGCGCGACAATTGGGCTTTTCCCTCGAAGCGATCCGGGAATTGCTGGACCTCAGCGATCACCCCCATCGCCCGTGCCTTGAGGCCGACGCCATCGCGCGCAGGCAGTTGAAACAGGTGGAGCAGCGCCTTGCGCGTCTGGAAGCCCTGCGCACCGAACTACAGCGCATGGTTCACGAATGCAGTGGCGGGCAGACGGCCGATTGCCGCGTGCTGGAGGTGCTGCGCGACCATTCCGAGTGCCTGACGGACCACGACGAGATCGGCGCCTGAGATGCCCGCCGCACTCGCCTATCCGCTCGCGGCCTTGGCCGAGATCGCCGGATGCTTCGCCATCTGGGCGTGGTGGCGTCTCGGCGCGTCCGCCCTCTGGCTGGTGCCCGGCGTGGCCGCGCTGGTGGCGTTCGGCTGGCTTCTGGCGCAGGTCGACACCGTGGCGGCGGGACGCGCCTTTGCGGCCTATGGCGGGGTCTATATCGCGGCATCGGTTCTGTGGATGTGGCTCGCGGAAGGACACAGGCCGGATGGGTGGGACGTGCTCGGTACAGCGGTGTGCCTGGTTGGCGCCGCGATCATTCTGGCCGCGCCGCGCGGGGCGTGATTTCAGGGCTTGAAGCTACAGTCGCTGTAGCAATTATCTCTCTCCCATACCGATTCGAGGAGAGATGTCATGATTCATACAGACCCATTGCTCGCCCCAACGCGGCTCCTCGATTTCGAGAGTCCGGCGATCGCAGCGCTATTGGAAGCGCGGGGCTGGAAAGCTCTGCCGCCTGACGCGCGGATCGGGGCCATCTACGATTTCGTCCGCAAGGAAATCGCCTTTGGCTACAATCGGGCCGACGACATTCCGGCATCGCAGGTGCTGGTGGACGGCTTCGGCCAGTGCAACACCAAGGGCACATTGCTGATGGCGCTGCTCAGGGGAGCCGGCATCCGGTGCAGATTGCATGGCTTCACCATTCACAAGGCGCTCCAGCGCGGTGTCGTCCCCGAGCTTGTCTATCCGGTCGCGCCCGCGGAAATCCTCCATTCCTGGATCGAGGTGGAGACCGGCGACATGTGGATCGACCTTGAGGGTTTTATCCTCGACGCGCCGTACCTCACGGCATTGCAGCGGGCGTTCAGCGACACCGACAGCCTCTGCGGCTATGGTGTGGGCACCGAGTGCCTGAGCAGCCCACCCGTCGAATGGGCAGGGGCCAGCACGTATATCCAGAAAACCGGCATTGCCCGGGATCTGGGAACATTCGAGACGCCGGACGAGTTCTATAACGTGCACCGGCAGGAGTTCGGCCAGCTGCGCGATTGGATCTATCGTCACATCGTCCGGCAATGGATGAATGTGCGCGTTTGCAGGATCCGCGACGGTCGTCTGCCTCTCAAGTCGGGCACTGCCCGGCTCAATCACCGCCACGAGGGGGACGCACATGCCGCATGATCATGGCCACGCCCATATCGACCCCAAGTCCGGCGATCGCCGCGTCTCCGTCGCGATCTGGGCGAATGCTCTTCTGACCGTCGCGCAAATCGTCGGAGGCATCCTATCGGGGAGCCTCGCCCTGATCGCGGACGCGCTGCACAACTTCTCCGACATGGCCTCGCTGGTCATCGCCTTCGCCGCGCGCAAGATTGCGCGGCGACCGGCGGACGAGCGCATGACCTTCGGCTATGGCCGGATCGAGATCGTCGCAGCGCTGATCAACTACACCACGCTGATCCTCGTCGGCTTCTACCTGATCTACGAAGGCGGGATGCGGATGATCAACCCGCCTGAGGTCGCCGGCTGGACGGTCGTGATCCTCGGTGGCGTGGCGCTTGCCGTGGACACGCTGACAGCGCTGCTCACCTACTCGATGCAGAAGGGCAGCGTGAACATCCGCGCCCTGTTCCTGCACAACCTGTCGGATGCGCTGGCGTCCGTTGCGGTCATCATTGGTGGTGCGCTCATCATCCTCTACGACATGCGATGGGTCGACCCTGCGATCACCATCGGTATCGCGCTGTACATCCTCTACCTGGCGTTTACGGAGATCGGCGGCCCCATTCGCACACTGATGCTCGGCAGTCCGCCCGACATCGACAACGGCGCTGTCGTCGACGCGGTGCGCGGCATAGGCGGCGTGGCGGACATCCACCACGCTCATTTCTGGCAGATGCAGGAGCACGCGGCGGCACTCGATACGCATGTTGTCATCGAGACAGGATCCTGGGAGCGCCTCGAGGACATCAAGGACGAGATCAAGCGAATGCTTGAGAGCCAGTTTGGCATTGCTCATTCGACGCTGGAATTCGAGCGACAAGAGCGGGCCCACCAGAACGCGAGCTTGTATGGACATGGAGGAAAGAAGGATGGTGGCTGACGCCAGCCACCGTGCGGTCGCGACGCCAAGTCGGATATAAAGAAAACAATGACTTAGGGTGGAGAAGGTTGGACGTCAGGCCCATCCCCTCCGCCACATTCAGATACAGAATCCGTCCAAGGGCCCCGATTGGGGCCTTTTTTCTTTTTGTTTCAAAGGGCGTTGGCAAGGTCATCCGCCCTGCAGAGACTGAGCGGCTGACGGAGAATGGGTCTCCGAATGGCCTGTGTCTCTCTTCGAGCGCCCCTCGACGGTCACGGGACGGCGTAAGACATCCTCGTATTTCCAATGGGTTGCCGCTTTAATGGGTTCGCCCCGTTCGCGAGATAATCCGGTGACGGAGACCGACACGAAGGCGCAGGGCGGCCAGAAGGACGGCTCCGTGGCGGCCGATCACGAGGCCGTCGCACCGGCGCGTGCGCCAGCGACAGCAGCGAAAACCCTGCCGGAAGTCTCTGATGACAAACACACTTCGTGCCCATAGCCTGGCGCAATGTCGAACGGGCCCTGGACGGATGAAGAGAACGACCTGATCGTCGCGGATTACTTCGCGATGCTGGCCGACGACATCTCCGGGCGCCGCTACAGCAAGGCCGAGCACCGCCGCGCGCTGCTGCCGCTGCTGAACAACCGGTCCGAGGGGTCCGTCGAGTTCAAGCACCAGAACATCAGCGCGGTGCTGAAGGGGCTCGGCGAGGACTGGATCCCCGGCTACAAGCCCGCGTTCAATTTTCAGATGACGCTGGTTGATGCCGTGGCGCGGTGGCTGGCGCTGAACCCGGCCTGGCTCGGGCGGCAACCTGTGCTGCAACCCGCCGCTGGCCTGCGCGAGGCGGCGCAGATCTGGATCGGGCCGCCGCCGACGCTGTCGAACCAGCCGCCGCCGCAGGAACTGGACCAGATGCTGCACATCGCCCGCAAGTTCGACGTGGCGGGTCGGGACGAGCGCAACCGGGCCCTCGGACGCGCGACCTCGAGCGGCTCGGCTCGATCACCTCCATTCCGCTGCTGGAACTGCGCCGATGAAGACCCTCGACCCTGACCTGCGGGCCCATCTCGACGAGGGCACGACCACACTCGCCTGGTGCTGGCGGATCACGCGCGCCGACGCCGTGAGCTTCGGCTTCACCGACCACGACCGGACGCTCGCCTTCGATGGCATCGACTTCGAGCCCGAGAGCGGGCTGACGGCCTCCGAGGTCCGTTCCGGCTCGGACCTGTCCGTCGATGCGCAGGATGCCGAAGGCGTGCTGACCTCCGACCGGATTACCGAGACCGACATCCTGGACGGCCGCTGGGACAACGCGGAGGTCGAAGTCTGGCGGGTGAACTGGACCGACACGAGCCAGCGCGTGCTGATGCGGCGCGGCGCCATCGGCCAGATCCGGCGCGGGCGGCTCGCCTTCGTCGCCGAGGTGCGCTCGCTTGCCCATGTGCTCGGCCAGACAGTCGGGCGCACCTTTCAGGCGACCTGCGACGCGGCGCTCGGCGACGCGCGCTGCCGGGTCAATCTGGAGGACCCCGCCTACAAGGGCACGGGTGCCGTCATCGATCTTCTGCGTGACCGCGCCTTCACCGCCTCGGGGCTGGGCGGGTTTGACTCCGGCTGGTTCACCTTTGGCACCATCGAATGGACCAGCGGCGCGAATGCGGGCCGACGCACCGAGGTGTTGGGCCATGACGTCACGGATGGCATCGCGGTGCTGACCCTGCTCGAAGTGCCGGTGCGCGCGATCGCCGAGAGCGACGCCTTCACCATCCGCGCGGGCTGCGACAAGCGGATCGAGACCTGCGGGGCCAAGTTCGCGAACACCGCCAACTTCCGTGGTTTCCCGCACATCCCCGGCCAGGACGCGGTGCTGCGCTATGCCACGAAGGATGGTGGGCACGAGGGCGGCGTTCTCTGAGCATGCTGGAAGAGAACGCCGCCGTGTTGCGGACGTCGACTTTGTCGACACGGCTACCGCAGCGGGAACTTAAGGTCTTTCCCGAAGCTCAGGCCGGACACCTTGCAGTGGGTGCGAAGGGCCTGTCTCATACCAACGGCCTTAGCCTTTGACCGTTTTGGCGTATTCTCTGGTGGTGATCGAGCGCACGGTGGCGCTGTCGTTGGCGAAGAAGTTCCAGGCGTCGC